>Ga0315281_10000652_pt1 | contig 48707 bp, 51 predicted proteins | sample YL17G07_0_MG_FD_204540 | JGI IMG/M metagenome (GOLD analysis project Ga0315281, IMG submission 204540) | Sediment microbial communities from Yellowstone Lake, YNP, Wyoming, USA - YL17G07_0 | ecosystem: Environmental > Aquatic > Freshwater > Lake > Sediment | place: USA: Wyoming | collected...
CTCCGCCGCCCGTTCCTCTTACAAAGGATAAGATCAATGTCTTTGACAAGTCAGGATGGGGAGTCTTCAAGCGAAAGGAATGGACGGGACTACATGGTAAGAAGCTCACCTGCACGTGCCCCATGTGTAAGGGTCAGAACCTCGACGGCTTCTACGTGGGCAAAGTTCTGACTGTGCTGAGCCGCAGCAAAGTCCATGACCACTACGCGCAGCAGGACGAACTGAAGAAGACCTCCGAGAGTATACGCAAACACGAGTACGCTCGACTGATAAAGACCAAGAAGTATGCCAACATGTTTGTAGGCGAACTCAAGAAATCGCTTGAGGCCGAAACGGGGCCTTAGCTCCCGGTCTCCGCTAGAAGGGTCATCAAATCCCTAAGGTGGACCTCAGACGTTGTACGCCAGCCGAGCGACAAGGACCCTGCCTCATCTTCCTTCAGGTACCCATTTCGAACAAAGGCATCCATGAGGGTAAGCGTCTTCCACCTGCCGACCTTATCGGCAATGAGCTTCTCCACCTCTTCGCGCGGGGCCTTTCCCTGTTTGGTCACTATGTACGCGATCGCGACAGTCAGGGCTGCCAGGTTGTCGATTCGCCACCCGGACAGCCGTGCCTCCTTGGGTGTAAGCGTTCCTCGCAGCGCGACCAAGTATCGTGCGTCCTCCGTGTTCTCGCCGAGCGGGCTTTCTCCGATCTGTTTTGCTTGCGATTGGTCAGGTTCTACTCGCTTGACTTCAAGGTCAAGCTCAGATAGAAGAGCATCAACCTGTTTGAGGACTTCTTTGTAGTTCTTCCCAATGCTGGCCTTCAGTTCCCACTCCTTCGCGCCAGGCATCTTGCCGCGTTTGAAAAGGAGAAGATGAATCGCATGCTTCAGCTTCTCGCTGTAGAAGCGTTTCTCATCGCCAGCTTGTTCCATGAGTCGTCATCTCCACTTTCAGAACGGGTTCGCAGGAATAGTTGATTGGCCGTCTTTGGGTATCGCAATTGGGAAGCTAACTAGCCCGGCAGTAGTCTTCTCGGTTGGTGTCGCCAGTGACATTAGTTTCAATTCGCCGGCGTCCCGCAGCATCTTCGCATATCCGTAAGTGAGCAGGAAGCTTACGTAGTATGCTCGCTGAACGGTTTCTTGGTATGAATCGCGTCGAACGAACGACCAATACTCTATGGAGCCATCCTCGCCGGTCTGTGCTCGGAGTTCCTCCCACAGTCCGCGGAGGCTCTTCGCGAACTCCTCACGGGTCATAATGCCAGACTTCACAAGCGAGTCCAGGTCAGCTGCCACGGGTTGGGCTGGTCTTCGTAGTGCTAGCCTCTTTCTTCTTTCCTCATACGAGAGTAGCTGATCCCAGTAGGCGAGTCCTTCTCGGACTGCATCCACGGTCAATTGCTCCCTTTCTACTATCGGATGCCAAGACTTGAGGAAGATTTCACCGAGTCGCTTGATAGAGAGCGAGTGGAATTTCCTCTCCAGCATCTCAGGATTCGTGTAGAGTGCGCTCGACTGATATCGGAGCTGACTCTTCTGGAGGCCCAAGACTTCTGCTAGGTCCCTGATGGTCTCGGCGTCGAGGCAGTGGTCATCAAGCAAGTCCCAATGTGGGAAATACTTCCGTAGCGTTTCGACTGCGAGGCCGATGTCCAAGAAGAAGGGGTTGAACTTGTGCTCTCTGATAGCCTCACATGTTTGGATGAGTTCGCGCAGTTCCTTTCTTCCAGATGTCAATCTAACGCGTTCGGGCTTCTTCTCGGGCGCAGTCAACTACTTCACCTGTGATATTACAGAGCTGCCCTCTATGTTCTGGACCACGACGACATGCACGTCAGTGTCAGGCACTGTTACTTGTCCTGGCGTAATGGCCACGTATTGCGTTTCTCCGAGTTCTCTCGCGCTTGCGAGGATGAGTCTGGAGATGACTTCTCTGTTCTTCGGGTCCAAGTGCACGTCGAACTCGTCGATCGCCCTGAACGGGGAGGCGATGTGGTGTTGCAATGCAAGCAGGAAGGCCATTAGTGCGATGCTTCTTTCGCCTCCACTTTGGGTGAGTGAGTCAAGGCGCGTAGGCGGTGCGCCCTTGAACCCTACCAAGATGTCGAGTCCAGCCTGTTCGACGTTCTTTCTGACATTTAGCTTGAGCTCGCCGGTCGCTCCGACTTCCACGAGAATCTCGTTGTAGCGAGTCTCAAGGGAATGTAGGAATGTGGAGACCACGTCTCTCCACCGTCCAAGCCGCTTTTCTACCTCTGTGATGACCTCCTGCCTGTTTCGTGCCAGTTGCTCAGCCTTCCCGCGCAGGTCCTCGTACATGCTGGCGTACGAGCTGTACATCTTCTCCACGTCCTCGGAGAGATGAGCAAGAGGCCGGAGTTGTTCCTCGACTGCGCCGATGTCCAGTATGATGTCAGATAGCTTTCTGGGATTCTCGAATCGTGGCCCCATCTGTTCGGCATTCACGCGCAGCGGCTCGATCTCTTCTTCTAGCATCTTTCGCTGAGCTTCCAAGTCCGCTAGCTGTTCGCTAAGCAACTTCCTCTTGAAGCCAAGAACTTGAGTGTCAACCTTTGCGTCTATTAGGTGTGAAAGCTCGCTCTCTGTCCGTGCGTCAAGGTCCTGAAGCGCCGTCTCCTTCGTTTTGAGCCTTTCCCGAGTCCGTCCGAGCTTCTCTTCTGTTTCGGCCCGAATATGACCGAGGGCATCGAGCCATTCTCTCATCGCTGCCTGGATCCCTTCGTTCCGATCAGGCACCTGGGCCTGTGCGTTTGATTGTTCGGGGTTCTCCGTGCTCACGGGTTGGAAGAGGCGCTTCTGGGTCTCTTCTGTGAACCTCTGGACCCATTCGACTGAGGAGCTTCCTGCAGCTTCCTGGCGTACCAGCTCAATGTATGTCTCGTGGAGTTCGAATCGTTCTTTCAGATGTCTGTCATATCTCTCTTGGCGGCGCTTAAGAGACTCATCCGCCTCAAGGAGCTTCTGATCAGCGCTCTCGATCATTCTCGCGCGCGATTCAACCCTCTCTTGAATGCGAAGTAATGCTTCCTCTCGTTTCTGAATCCTTCCCCAAGCCATCTCTCTCTTCAATTCAGCAAGCTTGCCGTCCAATGCTTTCTTCTGGAGGAATCGTTCGTGTTCTCTCCGCCAATATTCGTGGGTCTCCTTTGTGGACTCTAGGACTTGGGCGAGAGATTCTTCCTCTCCAGCAGCTCTTGTCAGCCGTTCTTGTGCCTCGAGTACGTTGGATCGATATGATTGGAATCCAACTGCTTCCTCGAGCATCTTCAGCTTGTCGTTAGGGGAGATCGAAGCGAATCTGCCGACCATCAACTGGTGCATGATGACTAGGATATTATCGGGGTTCAGACCGTATCTCGCGAGGGCGTTCGTAACTTCGTTCTTTGTGACAGGATGGTCCTGAACGAGGTACTGGTAGCTGCCGTTTCGCTTCAGAATACGAGTCACGGTTACCGTGTCGACGTGGTACTGCGGAAACGGCTTGCCATGCTCTCTGGAACGATTGTCAAGCTGAAGTGTGATGCGTGCCTCGTCTGCTCGCCATCTTATCAGATCGCTTAGGCGACGAGCTCGTTCCGTGTATGTCTGACCCAAGACGACTGATATCGCGAGGAGGATGGAGGACTTCCCTGCTCCGTTGGGTCCGCAGATCAGGTTTAGCCCTGACTCTAGGGGGACGTACGCGTTTTCGTACGACATGAAGTTTGTCAGAGCTATGCCTTTGATCATCCATCGGATCTTCCGGGTCAGGTAGCGAACCGTTCAGCTCGGTAAAAAGTTTCGGGGTTCCAATACACACGTGTGCCATGCTGTCGGCGATACCAGCAAGACATTCTTGCCACGGAGAATGTGGGGTATCGCCATAGCTTGAGGTTGCGTAGGCGTTTGAATCCCAAGATCTGGCAGTGCTGCACGAACTGGATGCGCCAGAGCGTCGAACACTGAGACATGTGCTTTCGACAATGGGTTTCTCAACGCCTATGTTGGAGACCGATTCTTCATAGCGACTTTGCGTGAAGAATAGCCATAAGGGTTCGCTATTGGCGTTGGCCTTCGAGTGGGTACGAGTACGTTCTCTCCTTAGTGGCTGGAGAGAATCGTACATCGATTCTGAGCGTTGTTGATTTTGAGCGAGACGAGACGTTTATATAAGATGTGGCTGCGTTGCAAGCGCGCCTTCGCGGAGTGACGCCGAAGATTTGAGGAAACTGGGCAAGGTCCTTCATGTGTCGAAAAGCCATGCCCTCATCGTGAAACTTGATCCTGCGAGATTTGTGCGACCAGGCACGAAAGCCTGTGATAGTAAACTGAAGAGCGTCGGTGTCGTAATGGACATCCTCGGCCCAGTGTCTGGACCCTACGTCTCCGTGAAGCCAACGATTGCCAAACCAGAATCGGTCGTCGGACGAACAGTATACGCCCTTGAAGACTGATAATGGTGGAAAGATGGAAAACCCACAAGCAGATCCAGTAGAAGCCGTGCAAGCCCAACCGAGAATGAGAGTCTGCCCAGAGTGTGGCGGCTCTAAGTTGATGCGAGACTACGACGCTGCCGAGATTGTGTGCGTTAATTGTGGATGCGTAATCGCTGAGAAGATAGCTGATACTCGACCAGAATGGCGCGCATTCGACGACGAACAGAAGGCAAAGAGATCTCGCGCAGGGGCGCCTCTGACTTTTACAATTCATGACAAAGGTCTCTCGACGGTCATTGACTGGCGAGATAGAAGAGGAAGCGGTCGACAGATGAGTGCGTCCGAACGCCTCGACATGTACAAGCTTCGCAAATGGCAGAGACGAGTGCGCGTTTCAGACGCAACGGAACGCAACTTAGCAGTTGCTCTCTCTGAATTGAGTAAACTAGCCTCAGCACTGAACCTTCCGAAGAACCTTCTCGAAACCGCTTCCGTCATCTACAGGCGCGCTATAAAGAAGAGACTCATACGTGGAAGATCGATTCACAACGTGACTGCGGCAGCGATCTACATGAGCTGCAGACAATGCGGTGTTCCGAGGACACTGGACGAGATCGCGACCGCAAGTAGTCTGAGCAAGAAAGATATCGGCAGGAGCTACCGCTTCATGGTACGAGAGCTTGAGACTTTCGTGCCCCCATCTACAAGTCGACACTATGCAGCTCGCTTCAGCAACAAACTGCTAATCTCAGGAAAGGCTGAGGCGATGGCGATTCGCATCCTTGAAACAGCGACACGAATGAAGCTGACAAGCGGCAGGGGGCCGACTGGAATCGCAGCTGCCGCAACGTACATCGCCGCTGTGCTGACGAACGAGCGGAAGACACAACGTGAGATTGCCGAGATCGCCAACGTCACAGAAGTGACGATCCGTAATCGTTACAAGGAACTACTTGAGCGACTGTTCATCGAAGTTCCAATGTAACGCACCTGTTCTTTGCGTTTCTCGGACAAATTGCTCCAACTGCGATCGCAAGCATCAGCGATAGTCTACTGTTCGGGAAATGGAAAGTGCGGCCTGCACGTGTTGAGCGTCTACGTTTCGGGATGCCTTCAGAACTCAGTACATCTCAGGCGGAGTCCGCAGGCCTACGCCTTCTGCGAAGATATATGGCAACGATCACCAGAACGATAACGACTCCAAGTCCCAACGCAAGGAACGGAACTGAGAGCAACTGGCCTGCGATACCTGTCCTGGTTGTCGCAGTAGTCGGTAGCTCCAACACAACTGCAAACGTAATCGGAATCCTGACGACATGGTTGAACTGAAGATCATCTACGTAATACACCGAAATTGTCGCCTCATGGATTCCCTCACGTGAGGTTGAGTCGACAATTGCCGTTACGCTAAACGGCGCCGGCGCGTTCGGATCAACTTGCCCAACATATGTCGGCTGGACAGATCCTTGTGCAAACGTTTCACCGGCATCGATGGTCACATTCGTATACATCGCAGAGACGACCCCCCGGTTCAGGATATTCCCTGAAATCGTTACCTCCTGACCAGGAAGGACAGGATCTGGATCCACAGTAATCTCGTAGACCGCGATTTCGATCCACCCACGGACTAGGAATGAGACCGCGTGATTCTCAGTAGTCAAGGTTGTCTCACCAGCGGCCTTGTACAGAGCAACGACGCTACCTTGTGGTGTAGTTCCTGCAGCTGAGGATGGAGCAAAGACCGTGAGGTCGGCATGGATTGACTCTCCCGGTGCGAATGAGTATCGAATCCAGTGGTTGTCACCAAACAACACTAGTGGTGACGGAATAGTCAGAGCGACATCGAAGTCTTTCAGGTATTTGCCAACATTAGTGATCTCGATCGTCAGTGTGTTGTTCCGAGCCGCGACCATCACAGTGCCTGAGGAAGCAACGGAAAGGTTTGATGATGACGCATGTCCAACCTGAACTCCTGCCGCTACCACTGCAATGAATAGAATGGCTAGGACAGCCATGCTTGATCGTCTGGTTTTTCCTTGGCTAGCCATCGCGCATCAGCTACAGATTGGATCGTGCAAGTACGTTTTCGAGATAAAAAGGTAGGCTTGGTCGCGAGCGCCTGCACAACGAGGTGGTTAGATCGAGTCACCCACGTCTAGTGCGACTTGCGATGTTTTCGTATGCGAGAATGACGGCCCCGACGATGGGATGTGTGGCGTTTCTCGTGTCTGCGTAGGCCAATCGAGAAGACGTCGTCTCCGATTGACCATTCCCTGACAAGTTCGCCGCGGGCTTTCGCGCTGTCGGACTGTTGCACGACTAGCGTCTGCGCTCGCACTTCGCCTAAGATGTAGTCGTGTCTGCCCTTCACAGATGATGATGTCTCATCTGTTGGTGCGACTACACGAACGTCGACGAAGTCATCGACCCTGAGATCCATTTCCTTGCGCATCTGTTGAATTCTTCTGACCAAGTCGCGCGCGAGACCGTCTGCGATCTCTTCCGGAGAGAGCGTTGTGTCAATGGATACTCTGCCTCCTTCAAAATCGGCAGCGGGTTCAGTATCCTGTGCTTCTTCGATGAAACTCACGTACTTGTCGTAGATCTTTACTTTCTCGGAGTCGATTTCGATTTCGACCTTTCCCTGCGATAGTTGCTTCCTAAGATCCTCGGGATCCATAGCTGTCAGCTTCTGAGCCACTTCTGCCGCTCGCGACTTGAGTTCAGGGCCAAGTACGGCCATGATCGGGACAGTTCGAAGGGTGACGCTCTCTTTCGATTCGGACGGCGGAGATACATTCAAAGATCGAGTGTTCATCTGATCGAGAAGGAGAGCCTTCATCCGCAGCACGGCATCGCGAACTTCATCCTTTCCGGTGACAATGTTCACAGTCTTCACTGGTTGCCTGAGCTTGAGGCCTGCCTTCATTCTCGCCATCGCAGCCGCAGAGATGACTCGTTGGCAGATGTCAAGCCGTCTCTCTAGGTTCTCATCCCGCCATGCGCTGTTCGGTTTGGGCCAATCAAGTGCATGTATTGTGACATACGGTTTCGCCATGGCCGGTCTGAACATGCCTTGATAGAGTGCCTCGGCAATGAATGGAGTAAAGGGAGCCATCATTACTGAGGCCCGACCGAGTGCGTGAGAGAGGACCGCATAACTGGCCAGCTTGTCAGGGTTCTCTTTCTCAACCCATGTTCGCTTTCTAACCAGTCGAATGTAGTTGTGACTGAGATCCCCAACAAGGAAACTCCTCAGAGCCCTCACGGCCTCATGGATACGGTAGCCTTCCATTGCTGAAGTCACAGACTCGATCGTGTGCTCAGTGCGGCTCATGAGCCAAAGATCCTCTTCCCTCATACGCGCCTTCATCTTCTCAGGCGGATGCTCGGCTGGGTCAAACTTGTCCAGATTCATGTAGGTGCTGGCAAACACGTACACATTCCAGATTGTCTGAAGGTCTCCGGCGATCTGCGCGAGAACCTTCCATGAGAATCTCAGATCTTCCCAGGGCGTATTCTGCAGTACGTATAGTCGAAGCGCGTCACGCCCATGCCGGTCGATCGCTTCTTGTGGCACTACGAAATTGCCAAGCGACTTGTGCATCTCGCGTCCTTGCTCGTCGAGCATGAACCCGTGCATGAGCACTGTTTTGTATGGCGTTTCCCCGAACGCCACGAGGCCAGCTTTGAGTAACGAGAAGAACCATCCAGAGATCTGATCGCGTCCTTCCACGATGAAGTCCACTGGCCACCATTTCTTCGCTTCAGTTTGACTCCTCGGATATGCTAGGCAGGCATAGGAGGAGACCCCGGAATCGAACCATCCTACCATCACGTCGGGAAGTCTTCTCATCTGGCCTCCGCAGACGCATTTGAGCCTGACTTCGTTAACCCAAGGCACATGCAGCTCTTTGGGTATCCTGTTGTCGATGCTCTTTTCCTTCAGCTCCTTCAATGAACCAATAACTTCTCTGTTCTTGCAGGACTCGCACACCCAGATTGGGAGCGGTGTGCCCCAGAACCTCTGTCTCGAGATGACCCAATCTCTTAGTCCTTGGAGCCAGTTGCGGAACTGATTTGCGCCGGCCCAGTCTGGGATCCATCGGGTTGCCTCGATGTCGGCAATCATCTTGTCGCGCATTTGGGTAACTTTGATGAACCATTGATCGGTCGCGCGTATGATAAGCTGGGTGTGGCACCGCCAGCAGACAGGACTTCTGTGAACTATTTCACCGGCGAAGAGAAGTGCTCCCCTCGCTTTGAGGTCCTCAATTACCTCCGGGTTTGCTTGTCTGACATCCTTGCCAGCATACTTTCCTGCTTCAGCAACCATCCTGCCTTGGTTGTCGACTAGCATGACGACCGGAAGTCCGGTTCGGCGTCCAACTTCATAGTCCTCTTCTCCGTGCCCGGGTGCCGAATGTACACATCCAGTTCCATCCTCGAGGGTCACATACTCGGCGCTGAGCACAACGCGATGACCGCCGATCATGTGAGCTTGTGCAGGAACTATGTCCGCTAAGGGGGACTTGTATCGAAGACCCTCGATCGTTTGCCCCTTGAACGTATCCAATAGCTCAAGCTCTGTACCGGTTTCTGCGGCAACATGCGATATTCTCTCCCTCGCCATGATGTAGACTTGGCTGCCGCATCTCACACGCGCGTACTCATATTCTGGGTGAACCATCACGGCAGTGTTCGATGGTAGCGTCCAAGGTGTAGTAGTCCAGATGAGAATGTACTCGTTCTCACGTCCCTCAACTGGAAACTTCACATAGATTGAAGGATCTCTCAGATCGCGATACTCCAAGACAACCTCATAGTCGGACAGTACGGTCTCGCAACGTGGGCACCAGTGGACAACTTTCAAACCATGCTCCAGAAGGCCGTCCTCGTTCGATTTCTTCACGGTCCACCATACGGACTCAACGTACGCGTCGTCGTGCGTGAGATACGGCCGTTTCCAATCCATCCACACTCCGAGGTCTGCAAATATTCGGCTCATGGCCTTTGAGTTGTTGTTGGCGAAATCCTTGCATTCGGAGACGAACTTGTCGAGGCCGTAGGCTTCCACATCTCGCTTCTGCTTGAAGTCGTGTTGCCGTTCAATAGCGAGCTCGATTGGCAGGCCATGGCAATCATATCCTGGCTGATCTCTGCAATCAAAGCCTCTTGACCTTTCGTACCGAAGGACTACGTCTTTGACGACTTTATTCCAGCAGGTGCCAATGTGAGGTGTGTCTGATGAGGGGAAAGGAGGACCGTCAAGGAAGTAGAATTTCGGGCCGTCAGATCTCTGCGCCTTCACTACGTCGTAGGCGCGCGTCTTCTTCCAGAGGCTTTGTACGGTCTGCTCGACTTCTTTCCAGTTGTATGTCTTTGCTAATGCTCCGATCTCATGTTTCAAGCAGTTTCATCCTCAGACTGTTTCCTCACCGCACATCGTGAATCCAGGGTAGCGTCTTCGCAACAAGCCGTGTCGTTCAACATCTATTTGGGGGCGGCCAAGGCTAGGCAAGAACTTCGATTTCTCGGTCACCTGTCACTATAGCCACCCGCGGCCAGCTTATACCGCAGACAAGTTCTATTTAGCCTTCATCACGCGACTCGCGACACGGAGATACAGATGCCTTCACTGATCCTCGGCATTGAGTCTACTGCGCACACCTTTGGTGCGAGCGTTGCCACTTCCGAGGGACACATCCTTTCTGACGTCAAACGGGTTTACATTCCAGCTGCGGGGCGAGGGATACATCCTAGGGAAGCCGCACACCATCACTCATCAATAGCCGATGCCGTGATTCGAGGTGCGCTCAGAGACGCTGAAGTCGAAGCCAAACGGATTGACGGTGTAGCGATCGCGCTCGGCCCAGGCCTCGGACCAACGCTACGAATCGGGGCCACTATTGCGAGAGCAATTGCCTCGAAACTGCGGATCCCCTTGATACCGGTCCACCACGCAATCGGCCACATAGAGATCGGCTCGCTTACGACCGGTTCTCGCGACCCGCTGGTGGTTCTGCTCTCTGGAGGACACACGACCATAGCGGCGTTTGCCAGCCGCAGGTGGAGAATCTACGGTGAGACAGAGGACATAACCCTCGGCAACCTGCTTGACATGTTTGCCCGCTCTGCAGGTCTCGCCTCGCCAGGAGGGCCGGTGATCGAGCGACTCGCAGCCAAGAGCAGCAATTACGTCGAGCTTCCGTACACGGTGAAGGGAAACGATGTCTCCTACTCCGGCCTCCTCACTGCGGTGACGAAGCTTTTAGACGCAGGAACCCCGGTTGAGGATCTCTGCTACTCAGTCCAAGAAGTGTCATTCTCGATGCTGGCAGAGGCGGTAGAGCGAAGCCTAGCACACACAGAGAAGAAAGAGGTTCTACTCGTTGGAGGAGTTGCCTCGAATTCCGCCCTCCGCAAGAAGCTTGAGGTGGTAGCAAACGAACATTCCGCCGCTTTCCATGCCGTGGATAAGAAGTTCGCAGGCGACTGCGGTGCCCAGATTTCGTGGACTGGAACGTTGGCTTTCGGGTGTCGCCTGTTTGTCGACATTGAACGAAGCCAAGTCAGGCCTCGCTGGCGACTGGATGAGGTTGAAATTCCTTGGAGATGATCCCGTCATGTTGATCCGCAAAGGGGCGGAGGCTAGTATATTCCTAGAGGAGTGGCATGGTAGGCAGGTCGTCATGAAAACTCGCCTCCCAAAGGCGTACAGGGTCGAGCGTCTGGATTCTTCCATCAGGCTTGCCCGAACATCACGCGAAGCTCATCTCCTTCACGATTCCAAACGCACGGGGGTTCCGACACCAACCGTGTACGAGGTGGACACGGCAACCTGCACGATCATCATGGATTATGTAAATGGTCCCCGTCTGAAGGAAGCTTTCTTCGGAATGGACGATTCGAATCTGAGACGAACTTGCAGCCTTGTCGGATCACTTGTCGGCCGGCTTCATTCAGGCGGAATTGTTCACGGTGATCTTACTACTTCCAACATGATTCTCAGAGACGGAGAGAAACTGTTCTTCATCGATTTTGGCTTGAGCGGCTACTCAAGTGAACCAGAGGCAAGGGGCGTAGACCTATTACTCATGAGTAGGGCGTTCAAGAGCACGCATTTCGAATTGCACTCTAGAGCCTTCAAAGCCGTACTCGATGGCTATCGACGAGTCATAGGACGAAAAGACACAGAGTGCGTCCTGACAAAGATGCATGAGATCGAGAAGCGAGGGAGGTATAGTGAGAGAACACAGACGAGTCTGGTTCCTAACATCTAACAAAGGGAAATTCAGGGAAGCACAAGCCGTGGCGACAGCTTCGGGACTGCAACTGCAAATGCTTGCTGCTCCGAAGATCGAAATCCAATCTGACAACCTTTCAGAAATCGCGTCGTATGGGGCTCAGGAAGCAGCCAAGCGACTTGGAATCCCTGTTGTAGCCGAAGATGCAGGCCTATTCATTCGCAGCCTCAACGGATTTCCCGGCCCCTACTCGTCGGACGTCTTCAAACGTCTCAGCAACAAAGGCATCCTAAAGCTAATGGAGGGCGTCTCTAAGAGGAACGCCAAGTTCTCATCCGTCGCAGCATTTTGTGCACCAAGTAGAAAACCGAGGTGCTTCACGGGGAGCGTATTCGGATACATAGGACTGCGGCCTAGGGGAGTGGGCGGTTTTGGATTTGATCCGATCTTCATCCCGACCAAGGGAGATGGCAGAACGTTCGCCCAGATGACTGTCAGGGAAAAGAATAGGTTGTCCCACAGGGCGGCCTCGTTCAAGAAACTCTCAAAATGGCTACTCACAGTGCAAGCCAATTGGCTAAAGACACCACTAGCGAATGACACCGCGCAGAATCAACCCGGCTGCTTGCGGGAACGACTTAAATAGAGCAGAGATGGTCGAATACCAAAATCTGGAATTAGGGTGCACCCTTGGAGTGTGTCTGACTTAGCAAGACTGTACACGAGCAAACGAGGCCGGTCGGGTTCGACGCGACCCGTAAGCAAGAAGCCCCCAGCTTGGTTGAAATATACACCGGAGGAAATTGAGGCTCTAATAGCCAAGCTCGCAAAGGAAGGAAACTCACCGGGTTTGATCGGAACCATTCTCCGAGATAAGTACGGGGTGCCCCTTGTCAAACCTGTGACGGGAAAGAATGTAACGCAGTTGGCTCGGGCGTCAGGCCAGATCCCGAAAGTCCCTGAAGACCTTGACTACCTATTTCGCAGAGCCCAAGGCCTTCGAAAACACTTGGAGAAGAACAGGAAAGACTACCAGAACAAGCGATCACTCGCAATGGCCGAGTCCAAAATACACCGTCTCGTGAAGTACTACAAAGCACACGGCAAGCTGCAGCCGGAGTGGGAATACAAACCGATGGCCGCCTCCGTGGCCTAGAGATGTCGTCTGAACCAGATTTAGAAGGTCTTCTCGCGAGAGCAGCGGAAGCTTCCGAGATCCTCAGGGACAAAGCATCTCACGAGTCAAAGATTCTACTACTTTCTCATTACGACGCCGACGGACTAGCGGCAATCGGTATCATGGGATCTAGTCTCGCACGGATCGAAGCGAAGTTCCAACTCAGAGTCATAAAGGAGCTGGCCCCTGAGACTCTGGAGGAAGCTCTGCGCTCTGAGCCTGACTTGCTCGTGCTCACAGACATAGGCAGCGGTTATCTCGATAGCCTCACGAAAACGGCCGAAGAGCACGAAATCCTGATAATAGATCATCATCCACCCACCGGAAAAACCCCGATGAGAGTATTCCAGGTGAACCCGCATGAGTTCGGGATCGACGGCGCCACTGAGATAAGCGCCGCGGGGCTTGCCTATCTGGTCGCCCGCAAAATGTCCCCGTCAAACAGCGATCTCTCTGTGCTTGCTGTAGTTGGTGCGCTTGGTGACATGCAGGACAAGAACAATGAGCGACGCCTACGCGGGCCTAACGAACTCGCAGTCCAAGACGGCATAAAGTGCGGGTCTCTGAAAACTGACAAGGACTTGCTGTTCTTTGGCAGAGAAACTCGGCCCATACATCGTGCACTTGCGCTGACCACAACGCCTTACCTGCCACACTTGACCGGGGAAGAGGACAATTGCACAGCGTTGCTTGCATCCCACAAGATCCCGCTGAAAGTCGGGGAACGATGGAGAACAACCAGCGACCTGAGTCGCGAGGAGAAGCAGACCTTGGTAAGTGCGATAGTTGAGCTGCTCGTCTCGAAGGGCTTCAAGGGAAGCAAGGCGGTCGAACTGATAGGGACAGTCTACACGATCACAGGCGAGCCCGCAGGAAGCCTAACCCGAGATGCACGTGAATTCTCATCAATGCTCAACGCATGCGGGAGAATGGATCGAGAAGGCCTAGCGGTATCAATCTGTCTTGGCGAAAGGGGCGGTATCCTAGAGGAGGTGCAAGAACTAGTTGCCAGATATCGCAAAACGCTCGCAGAGTACATGGAATGGCTCACTGAAACCCCTTCTGCTATCATGGAGCTCAATGCCGTCTGCGTGGTGAGAGGTGAGGACAAAATCGCAGAGAACATGACAGGCGCATTCTCCTCGATCCTGTCCATGGCAGGACACCTCAGGCCGAACAAGGCAACAATTGTGGGCGCGAGATCCAGAGACGGGGGAGTGAAGATATCCGCGAGGGCGCCTGAGGCCCTGTTGAGGAAGGGAGTGGATCTCGGCCTTGCTCTGCAGAAAGCGTCCACCGCTTTCGGGGGCTTCGGTGGAGGACATGCTGTGGCCGCAGGAGCGCACATCCGCTCCGCAAATGCTGAAGAGTTCTATCGTATGATAGACAGCTTGATCATCGAGCAGATGAAGGAAGAGTGAAGGCAACAGTCACGACCCACTACGCCGATGCCTCGACTGCTAGATCAATAGAAGCCGCCGTGGATGCGGATAACCGGGTGGCACCTAAGCCGCTTCGCATCACATCTCGGGTCAAAGGAAAACGAGTGGTCTCAACCATTACCGGTGCGCAAGATATCGATTCACTCCTAGCCACCATTGATGACCTGTTGCTCTGCCTAATCACGGTTGACGGACTCGCATCGACACCCAAATACGGAAGGACCAGAGCGCGGACGAAGCAATGATCAGACTGGTATGACGCGCCAAAGGTTTAATAGCCCTCGGAGGATGCTGCGTTTTCGTTCAGTGATAGAAGATTGTCCAAGGCTACCAAGAAGGTCAGGGACAAGTGGCGTGCCAAGGAATGGTACGATGTCTACGCACCCGCGTACTTCGGCGAGAAGAAAGTTGCCTCGATTCCCTGTAGTGATCCAGTCAAAGTGATTGGCAGAGTGGTAGAGACAACACTCTACGATATCACAAACGATTTTTCCCACCAGTCGCAGAAACTCTATTTCCTCGCCGCGAATGTGAAGGGCACTCGCGCAGACACCATCCTGAAGGGGCACGAGTACTCTGCAGACTACCTCCGTAGCTTGGTGAGGCGGGGAAGCACACGCATAGATGCGATCTTCAACGTGACTTCAAAGGATCAATACGTGACTCGTGCATCGGTAGTCGCTTTCACGAGAGACCGAGTCAATGCCAATCAGCAGCATCTGATCAGGAGCATCATGAGGAAGACAATAGAGGAGAAAGCGGACACTCTAGCGTACGATCAGCTCTGCCATGAGATGGTTCTCGGCATATTCGGCTCTGAGATCTATAATCTTGCCAAGAAGGTCTCTCCACTGAGACACGTGGGAGTTAGGAAGTCTAAGCTCATGATAATTCCTGAAGGCGTGATGGCCAAACCCGGCGAGACATCGGTGCAACCCAAGGCTGTAGAAGCCTAGCGATCAGGTCTCCGGTACAATTTCTTGATTTCGTCCTGCAGCTGCTGGAGTTGATGCTGCAGATCGGACCCGGCAGGTTCCTTGCCGGCTCTGTTCCGGATCGTGGAAGTGGTCTTCTCCAATTGAACCATGGCCATCCGAACTTTTTCTTGGAGTTCTCCGATGGTTTCTGTTTCGTGAAGATAGCCTGCGAGCACGCCGACTAGACCCCCTGCCACAATACCGGTGGTGAATGAGATTAGGTCGAAGGGCAATTGGTGTCTTCTTCTCTTCTCCCGAAGAAGCTGGCTTTCAACTTGCGGCGCTTTTAAGAGCCACGGTCAAATGACCCGCGCAAATGACATTTATCAGATCCTAGTCTGGTACTAGTGGAGGACCGGGCATGAGACATTCAAATGGAACCTTGAAGGCGGTAGTCCTTGCGGCAGGGAAAGGGGTGCGTCTTTGGCCATTGACCGAGAACCGGTCAAAGCACATGATCCCGGTTGCCGGGAAGCCGATAGTGGAGCATGTGATATCCGCTATCAGGTCGGCAGGAATACGGTCAATCGTGCTGGTCACTCGATACAGAAGCGAACTCGTCAAGAAACATATCGGTAACGGCTCCAAATTGGGCGTTACTGTCGACTACGTTGACCAGCCGGATATCTCGGGAACCGCGAGCGCCATCTCGATGGCACGGGATCAGGTTGGCAGCAATGACTTCTTGGTGGCATACGGTGACCTCGTGGTTACCCCACGTGCAATCAACCGTGTTGTTGACACGTACAGGAAGAAAGGGCGGAAACCAACGATCGGACTCATTCCCGTTTCGCGGCCCGAGTCTTATGGAATGGCCAAAGTCTCGGGAGATTTGCTCACCGAGATCATTGAAAAACCGAGTCAATCACAAAGCCCCAGCAATCTCGCTAACACAGGAATCTACGTTCTAAATCCGACAATATTCGATCACCTTCAAACGACACTTCGGTCAGGAAGAGGCGAATTTGAGATCACCGATACGATATCCTCCCTTGCCAAGACTGGAACACCCGTGGCATGGGCGAGGATTGACCCATCTGACTGGCAAGACATCGGAAAGCCATGGGATGTACTTGCTGCAAACGCACGTCTCCTTGCCAGATCAAAGCGAAGGATCGCCGGGAGAATTGAGGAAGGGGCGAAAGTAACAGGTCAGGTTACAATCGAGAAAGGCGCTCTTATCAGAACAGGAACAGTCATCGAAGGACCGGCTCGGATTGGAGAGGGTGCAGTGATAGGGCCTCTTGCTCACATACGTGCGGGCACGTGTGTCGGGAAAAGATCAGCAATTGGTGCCTTCTGTGAAGTCAAGAATAGCATCATCATGGACCACACGAAGATACCGCATCTTTCCTATATTGGCGACAGCATCATCGGAGAACACTGCAACTTGGCGGCGGGCACCATGGTCGCGAACCTCAAGCTCAGCGACAATACGGTGCGCATGAGGATAAAGGACAGCCTCGTGGACACGGGTCTAAGAAAGCTTGGCATCGTAACCGGTGACAACGTCAGGACGGGCATAAATGTGTCATTCATGCCGGGTATCCGAATTGCTTCCGGAGCAGTGATCCCCGCCTGTTCCGTTGTTTCCGAGGACGTAATGTCGCCGCAGGGATAGCGCGTTACGGCCCCTACTATCCTCGCTTCTTCGCGCTCACAATCGAGATTACATCGCGATCTTTCAAGACGTGTTCCTCCCCGATCCTCATCTTGGATCTCACCTCTATGCCGTAGAGGAATCCCTCTCCCAGATCCGAATGGATTATTCCGGCGAACCGTTTCGCGGTGGTGCCAAAGGGGACAAGGTACGCGTCGGGGAGCACTCGGTCCTTGTGATCTGTAAGTCTTTCGGGGTCTTCAACAGGGTAGACCGTGATCATTTTCAACATCTTGAAGAAGGCATAGTCGATCGCAGCCTGAACCCCAGTAGATCCCCATGGTATCAGGATCTTCTCTCTTATCCTATCCAGCGCGGCTTGTTGCTCAGCTGACAGTGCTTGCCCAATCACTTTGAAGTTGCTATCTCCGGGCTTGTAGTCTGTCAATCCCTTCTCAGCGGTTCTCCTTAGCGCTAACTCCGCTTCCGCACAGCACGGGATTACTTGGTAGCCCAGCTTTTCTAGAGCTTCGGTGTTGTCCTTAGCGATTGGAATGTCGACCTTGTTGGCAGCGATAAGCATTGGCTTCGTCACTCGTCTTACTTCATGGAGAAACTTCAGCAGTTGGTCGTCGTTCCATCGACTTGGATGCGCCACATCTAGGCCAAGATCGGTCTGCGCTTTCAGGACATGGGCTCGTCTGACTCCGAGTCCGCTCAGTCGATCTTCCAGGACGGAGCCAAAGTCATCCTTGGTCCCTTCGACTCGCTTGACTGTTCTGTCCCAGTCCTTCTTGACGATCTGGAGGAGCCACATATCAAGTTCCTTCTCAAGGAACTCGACATCTTCTCGCGGGTCATGGGACCCGATACTGCACGGCTTTCCTTCGATGTCAGTTGCTCCCGCTGCGTCGACGATGTGTACGAGCGCGTCAGCCTGTCTGATTTCGTCTAGGAACTGGTTACCCAGACCTCTTCCCTGCCACGCACCTGGGACTAGTCCTGCGCAATCCACAAGCTCGACGGGGATCAGTCGTGTGCCATCAATACACGCGGAGTTGGCTGGGTTGTCCTGAACGCCAAGCTCTCTGCACACGCAAGGAGTCCTGACGTACGCCATTCCCCTATTCGGCTTGATGGTGGTGAACGGATAGTTTGCAATTGCCACGTGCGCGAGTGTCGCTGCGCTGAAGAACGTGCTCTTGCCAACATTGGGTTTTCCTACGACCCCCACAGAGAAGCCCACTGTGCATCACATTCTCCCCTACAACTGCATAGAATCGCCTATTGATGTCTTTGCTGCAGACCGAGTGAACGCACGTGATACTGAGTAGCGAGCGAACTGCCTACTGTCTGAACCTGTTTTTCGTGATCGAGGCCGTTTAGCTTGATCCTTTCAAGTGAAATCGTTGTCTGTCCTCGCGAGCCTATGCAGCAATGCACGAGCAATATGGCGTTAGGATGTGGATCTGCAAACGGGACAACCTTTATCGAGCAGTTTCCTGTGTGGTGGGAATCCATAACCATAGGATAGGAAGGCGAAAAGCCGGCGAGAATGCATGGGAGCGTACAAGTATGTGTCCAAGGCATGGAAGGAGCGAGGCAATAGTGCGGTTGTTCAATACCTTCGCCACGCAGCCATCTCCTGGAGAAGAGATAGCGTCATCAAGCGTGTAGAATTTCCGACTCGTCCGGATCGTGCGAGAAGCCTGGGATACCGAAAGAAGCAGGGTTTCGTTGTGGCACGGGTGCGCGTTAGAAGGGGTGGTGCCAGAAAGAAGCGCCCATCATCAGGACGAAGGCCAAGAGCGCTTGGTGTGACGAAGTTCACCAGAGCGAAAAGCCTCAAAGAGATAGCAGAAGAGCGAGTGGCAAGGAAGTTCCCCAATCTATCCGTCCTGAGTTCCTACTACGTATGGGAAGACGGGACTAGCAAATGGTTCGAAGTCGTCCTGGTGGATCCAAACCATCCTGCTATCAAGAAAGACGAGATAATTGTGCACGCCCTTGCGCTGCATACATGAGGCAAGTGAACAAAATTGTCGCAAATGTCGCCACCGGTTCCCTTAGTTCCAAGGTTCGTGCATGGAGCACACAAGCTACGGAAGGCTCGAGGCTTCTCGTTAGGCGAACTCAAGCAAGCTGGGGTCCTGAAATCGCAAGCCCGCTCAATGGGAATAAGAGTAGATGAGCGCAGATCTACCATTCACCCGCAGAACGTGACCGCGTTGACCACGTTCCTAGCTCGTCCCACTCAGGAGACTGCCGCGCCGCAGGCTGCAGTGGAGACTCCTGCTGTCGTGCCCGAGACGAAGAAAGGTCCCGAGCGTCCCAAGAGGAAGGCCAAGCCTAGCGCTAAATCAGTGAAGAAGCGAAAACGTTAGCGACACAGAGCCCTTATTTTTCGCTAGACTGTGAACCTAGTCACGGGTAGGCAGGGATTGGCTCGCAGCAGTAGGACCGTAGTTATCAAGCTTGGTGGGTCTGTAATAACAGACAAGAGGCTGGCGTTCAAGGCAGACCTCCGTTCAATGCACAGAATAGCGAGAGAACTCGCGAGGGTCCGAGACAGACTGATCCTCCTGAATGGAGCGGGTTCGTTTGGCCATATACCAGTGAAGCGGTTTGGACTCGATGAGGGATTCAGTAGGGAGAAGACTAGTAGGTTTGCTAGGACAAAGCTGCAATTGCTCAGACTGCAAGAGATGCTGGTTTCAATCCTTTGTAGTCATGGAATTCCTGTCGTACCGTTCACTCCATCCAGCTTCATGATAGCACGATCAGGAAGACTGTGCAGAGCCGAGCTCGGTCCGATCCGCGAGTTCTCAGAGCTAGGGCTTGTTCCGCTATTCGGTGGAGACCTGGTGTCAGATCTTGAGCAGGGTTGGAGAGTGGTATCAGCAGATCAGATGGCTGCTTGGATCGCCCCTCGGATAGGGGCATCAATGATCATTTACGGAACTGATGTGGACGGCCTGTATTCTTCGGACCCAAAGACCTGCAGAGATGCCAAGCTGCTAGAGATGATTTCTTGCAACGAAATCCGTAAGATCGCAGGGTCGGCTCTGGGGTCAAGAATGCCTGACGTCACCGCAGGGATGCAAGGCAAGCTCTTCGAAGCCGAGCACGCAGCCAAGAAAGGCGTGGAGGTCGTGATGATGAACCTCAGAAAACCTGAGAATCTGCATCCCATCCTGAAAGGCAGGCGCGGAAGATGGACCAGAATATCTCCCCAAAGACAACGGTCAAAGTAGGCTAAGGTTCCCCGTCAGCGAGTCAATGATCGCAGATGGAGCTGGACCTATACCCAGGCAAGTCGTCGTCCCGGGCTCAATTTGCGTCAAACCCCTGTCTGTGATCAGGGCGAAAGGAAGCTGAAGCTCCTTTGATTTCCTTTCCAATTGGAGGATCTCCTCAAGGGAGTCCACTCTTACCGCAACCTTGCATTGACCTTCCCTCAGCCACGCATCCCACCATTCTGCGAACCTCCTGCGAGCCATCTCACCTGCCGATACAGCCGCATGAGCGACTTGGACAGCAACCTTTCCCTTTCCCATGTCTAGATCTCTTCTGACAGCGATTACCTGCTTGAACTGAAAGTCTTCCATGACAAATCACACTCAAGAGAGCCTGAAACCTTGAATCCAGCAACTAGTAAAAGGCACCTAGACAAGAGGGTTCTCTAGCAGTCGTGCCCCAGCATGCCACCTAAGAGCACCCCATTCCTCTCGGCGCATCTTAGCGCGATCGCCCACGCTACAGAAGACATACAGAAAGTGGAGCAAGCGACAAGATATCTCCTCGAATTGATTTCACAGACAGAGCCGAATCTGACCCGTCAGTACGTGAAAGGTCATCATGGAAACACGATCGCCACAATATCAGCGAAGCTTACGGGAAAGGCGCTGCTCCCGAACGCGCTCCAAGTTCTGTCACAGAAACTGTCAGAATCAGACAAGCAGTTTCTAGGCAACGATATCGAGAGCTGCGTCGACAACGAAGGCAACCTCTATCTGCGGTTCAACAAACAGGACGCCTTTCTGGGAGCGCTCAAGCTCTACCAAGGCGACCCTATTCGAATGAGACTGAAATTCATTTCGGGGTACGATTCTGAAAGGATCGTTGAAATGTGCAGGGAGAGCAGGCTCGTGTCATGAGAAAGTACGCCGACCTACACCTATGCCCGCCGTTGGATGATGCTGCCAACGCTCGTACAATGGCAGAGCTTCTCAATCAACTTGGGACAGCAGCTGTTGGACTCGTCGTCCCTCCTGACCAGCTGACACCTACACCAGCAGCAATGAATTCGTTCAAGGACGCGGGGCTTGACGTTGCCAAGAGATTGAACTTGAAACCTAGATCTCGCGAGGAATTATTGAGGAGCCTGCGCAGATTCAGGACCAAATACGAGATTGTTGCCGTAGACTGTATTGCACAGTCTGTCTCTCGAGTGGCGGTCCGGGATAGACGAGTCGATATCGTGCATTTCCCTAAACAAGGACCAGGCAGCTCGTTCCGGAGAAACCTAGCCAACACATGCCGGGCTGCTCTGGAGTTCAACATGTCGGAGTTGACTCAAGGACCAGGGTGTGAAGCGAGACTTGGCAGGCAAAGACGAGAGCTCGAGGTGGCAGCTGACGCATCTACGCCAGTCATCGGGTCCACTAATGCCTCCAACCCCTTTGAGCTGAGACCCCCGAGAGACGTGGCCGCCATCCTGCACATGCTCGGCCTTTCGCCTCAAGCCGCACTGGCAGGCGTCTCGGAGATCCCCCTGGCGATTGTCAGGCAGAACCGCCTGAGAGCGGAGCAGCCACAATTGGAGGAAGGCGTGAGAATCGTAAGGAGGTCGACGCACGACGAGTAGAAGAGGCCACCGGTACCTTCTCGTTAGGTTCCTCACCAAGGATCCAGTTTCCGCACAAGCCATCGAGGAAGCTGTCGTTGGTTCGGTTGAGCGAAATTTCGGCAGATTTGGAGTCGCAGAGATGAAGGTAAGGCTGATTGGACTTCACCCGCTAGGGGACAAGGCAGTGTTTCGTTGTACGCTCGAGTCGGTGGAGAGATTGCGAGCGGCGCTCGCAATGATCTCGCAGATAAATCAACAACCTGCGGCGGCGATGGTTATCCGATCTTCAGGGACGATAAGGGCACTCAAAGTCCGGATACAGCGACCAAAGAGATGAACGGCAAGCCAGCAAGCTGTCGGCTCAGAGCATAAGACAGGCTATCGCTCCCACCACTGCAACAACGAGCAATACAGGGAGCATCACGCCGATAGTCATGATCGAAGCCGCGTATCCAGTGAAATAAGTGGCTAGTGAGGAAACCATCAAGCCGAGACTGAGGTTAAGTGCATAGGTCATCCCAAGCCTCCTGTGCGGCATTCTCAGTCCAAGCAGACCGTTAATCGCAGGAAATGTGACGAAAACCGGTAGCCCCGTGGCCACAATCGCAACGCACCTAACCATGGGCCACACCGAGAGAGATAGCATCTGTGGGGGTGGGATGTTGGCAATCAGGAACAGCATAGCCTCTATCGTAAACATCACCTCAAGTGTCCTAACTTCCCCGCCAAGTACCTTGACAAGTCTGCCCGCCCCAAATCCCGCCAAGGCACCCACTCCGATCCAAAGGGTCACCATCGTGGCGCTCTCCCCTGGGCTGAATTGTTCTGCGATATTGAAGTAGAGAGGCATGTATCCTGTGAACAGGATGAAAGTGACCGTCGTTATGCAAGATACCGTTGCCACAGTCGCGAAGGCGGATCTTGGGGATTTGTTTCCGGCAGTGCTTTTCGATTCACTGGTCAAGATCGCCGATTGTTGGTGGAAGTCTATCCGATATCTGGCGATTGTCGCTGCGAAATATGTGAACAAAATGATTCCGACTGTGCCCCATGCCCAGAACGGAATCCTCCAACCCCACGCCTGTGACAGTATCCCAGTCGAGAATGTAGCAATCGCAAGACCCAAGTCTCCAGTTGCTCCCTGATAGCCGAACGCCGCAGTCTTGTTCTCAGCGTAGGTGCGCCCGATGGACGAGAAGCCAACAGGATGATATACCCCTGCGGCAGACCGAAGAAGCACGTAGAGAACAAGTACTTGCACGAACGAGGAGCCTACTGGGAAAGCAAGGTCAACAATGACTATTCCTGCGAAACCAAGAAGCAGGATTCTCCGCGCATGCCCTCGGTCTGACAAGTAACCAAAGAGCGGCTGAAGCACCATTGTCGCGGCAAGCCCAAGACTAAGCACCGTGCCGATCTCGACCAGGCTCAATGCGAGGCTAAGTCTCATGACTGGCAGGGCTGACGCAAAGAGCGCGAGGGAACCGTCATTGACGCAGTGGAAGATGCTCAGCGTCAGGAGTCTGTGCCCATCCTGTTTCAACGCCAACCTATCAGCCGCCAAGAATTGGCCTGCAGAGGAAGGACGCTTCCAGTTATCCGTTCTGGATAGGAAGATCAGGGGATTCGCTTGGTGAGCGGAGGACCGGCCACAAGGGCTGTGGTTCAGGTAGTGTTGGTATCCCAATCACACATGAGGTTCACGAGGGTCTTCTTCACTAGTTCGATATCTTTGAGATAGACGAACTCGTCTACACCGTGGAATCTGCAGTCGTCGCGAATCGGGCCAAAACTGATGACCGGAATTCCGATTTTGGAGAAGAAGTGACCGTCGTTGCCGCCCAGCTCCCCTGCCACGGGGATTCTCCGTCCGAAGGCCTCACTTGCTGCGCGAGCGAACCTAGCGACAATAGGATGCTTGGGATCCGTGAAGTAGTTGGATGGTGTTTGTTGCGTGAACTCCAGTGTAGCTTTGACTCCTTGCGCAGACCGGAGCTTCTTGAAGTGTATTTCGAGATCCCTCTTTGCCCTTTCGTAGTTCTCATCTGGGCACACGCGCATGTCGAACCTCGCTTCACACTCCCCCGGAATGATGTTCTCTTTCTCGCCTGCGTTGAGCATGGTGAGGGTGAATCTCCCCCAGATTTGCTTATGGGGAGACCCGGGCGGCGCTAGGATCTTTGATCTGATTCGCTCTCGAATCTTTGCATACTTGGAGAGTCTTTGAAGGAACGGGAGCGCCTCGTCTATGGCGTTCTTCGCGATCTGCGGGTAGCCAGCGTGCCCTTGTTTCCCTTTCACGACAACCTTGCCCCACAGTATGCCGCTGGCACCGATCGAAACAACAGCCGGCGAGGCATCAATCACGATCGCAGCATCACCACGCACATTCGCGTGATTAACTGCGTATCCAAGACCCAATTCGCCTCCGACTTCCTCATCAGGACATGCCAGGAGGATAGCATTCGCCCTTGGTGTCCTCTCCTTCAACTCGCGCAACGCACTCATCACACAGACAATGGCGCCCTTGTCATCAGCGGCACCTCGTCCGAAGGCTTTGTCTCTTTCGACAGCGAGTTTGAACGGGTCATGTCGCCATCCGGTCCCGGCAGCAACGACATCGTAATGGGTTGCGAGAAGAACCGTTTCCCGTGCGCCGACATCGAGTCGTGCGATCACACTTGGCCTAGGTTTCTTGTCTGGGGCGAGGTCGACTGAGTCATAAACCTCAGTGCTCAGTCCGATCGATTCAGCCTCTTTCTTGATAACGTTCGCACAAGCCACGTATCCCGTCTTCAAGTTGGAATCCGTATCGATTTCAACTAGCCGTGAAAGGAAGTCGATTTCCCTCGAGAGTTCCAAGTTGCACCACTACTCCATGCAGTAACGACCTGCTGACATGTTTCAATAGACTTACGCCTTTCCATCAACCATCCCCACATTGCCAGACACTCGCCCGAGCTCTCTGCGGCTCCAACTTGGCATAGCAGCCGAGGTCGCAGAAAGCAGTAGTAGCCGCTATTCACCAATATTGATCGGGGATGACGAGGCCAGTCCCAGACAGATCTTTTTGGTGTGAGAGATGCCTCACCCCATTCCGGTATGATTCGTACAAGCTGCGTTACTCCGAGGTGCCGGAAGGAGACGCTTGAACCATTCATCGAAAAGGCGTCATTCACAACTGAACCTCTTTCTCCGGCGAAGAACGACACCTTATAGAATCGGCGTGTAGAGTCAAGTTCGGGTATGACGACGCCAGTCCCAGGCAGATGCCTCGATGCTGAGGGGCGATGACGAACTCTGCGACGGTCGGACCCACATACCTACAGAATCAGCTTGGATTCTACAGTGCATTGTTCTTGAGTCACATGGCCACATCGAGTGGTCAACCGGGGAAGAAGTAGGGCACAGTCTGCCGAACTGAGGGGGTAGACCCCTTCCTTTTCACATAGTGTTCTCGAGTCTTTCGCTGTCTGATGCTGAGAACACCCTCTTGAGTGACGACATGGTATTCCTCCGCCCCTATGTGGTGAAGGGCCCGTTTGACCAAGTCTTTGACTTCCTGTGTACTTGGTCCAGCATCACGTTTGCCGCTAGACCCAATCCGGAGGACCTTCCGTTCCGTTTGAACTTCAACCTTGAGTTTCTCTCGCAAATAGTCGGCTAGGGCGTGTCGGTCGCCATGGAACTCCCCACAATCGATTTCTATCATCGCTTTCACACTCAGACACCTGTAATTCGGAGGACACAATACCAGCATTGTGTCACTCCTAGGATAGTAGTTCGCTCCTTTTCGAGTTTTTGCTCGGTCGTGTTTCGTAGACACCTGAGGATGACGTCAGCCGTGTCCGGGATATCTGATTCCGATATCAGTCCGAACCAGAATAGCTGCTTTCTCTTTGGGTGTGGGCGTCTTTCATTCAAAGCGCTGGATTTAGATAGTGGGCCAATGGACTAAGGGGAGAAAGCAACCGAGCACTATCCCCGCACAAATGTTGTGCTAGGGGACTTGAGGTTGCCAATTACAAATAGCAGTCTACAAGGGTGAAAAAGATTGTCAATGTTTTCTGTGCCTGGAGCATACGACCGTGCAATCACAGTGTTCTCTCCGGACGGTCGGCTCTTCCAAGTTGAGTATGCCTCCGAGACCGTAAAGAGAGGAGCGACTGTGTTGGGGATTGCGTCGCCTGAGGGCGTTGTCTTGGCCGCGGAGGAACGGGCGACCTCGAAACTTCAGGATCCCACCTTCATGTGGAAGATCTTTCAGATCGACGAACACGTAGGTGCAGCCGTTGCGGGCCTTAGCTGTGATGCTCATGTTCTGATTGATCAAGCACGAATCTATGCACAGAGCAATCGGCTCCTATACGATGAGCCGATCGATGTTGAGATTCTGACTCGACGAATTGGGGAGATCAAGCAACTCTATACGCAGCACGCTGGTGTTAGGCCCTTCGGAATCTCGATTCTTTTCGGGGGGATAGATCGAAAGGGCACCCACATCTTCTGGACGGATCCTAGCGGTGCCTACCTAGCTTACAAGGCTTGGGCTATCGGGGCTGGCGGCGATGCCGCGAACGAGATCCTCGAAGCCGAGTACAAAGATTCCATAACCCTCGACGACAGCGTCGTACTAGCTCTGAAGTGCATGAGCAAAGTGCTCGAGGACAAGATCGATGCGCAGAAGATCAGGATTGCTTTGATCTCATCGGCGACAAAGAAGTTCACCAGGCTCGCGCCGGCCGACGTTGACAAATACCTCAAGAAGCTCGAGTCAGCCAAAAAGGCTGGCACCAAATGAGCGACAAGTATACAACGGCAAGGATCACTAAGAGCGGCGAGAAGTTCGAAATCTTAGTCAAACCTGAGCCTGCCCTCGACTACAAGATGGGCAAGCCCACGCCGATCTCACAAATGCTTGTAATCGATGAGATCTACGCTGACGCCAACAAAGGAACACACGCATCGGACGAGAAGCTTCAGAAAGCATTCGGAACGACGGATCCGCTTCTCGTCGCCGAAGACATCATGAAACATGGCGAACTTCAGCTTACCACCGAGCAAAGGCGGCAGCTCGTAGACGACAAGAGGAAACAGATCGTAGCCTTCGTATCACGCAACTGCATTGACCCCAGAACCGGCACACCTCATCCCCCACTTAGGATCGAACAGGCTTTCAACCAGATCCGTCTAGTTGTCGATCCATTCAAACCGGCAGAGGAGCAGGCGAAGGCAGTAATCGAGGAGCTTCGAAAACTCATACCCATAAAGATCGACAAGATGAAAGTCGTTGTGAAGATCTTCCCAGAGCACGCGGCAAAGGCGTATGGTTCGATCAAAGGGTTCGGGACGATCACGAAGGAAGAGTGGCAAAAAGACGGGTCCTTGGTGGCTCTCGTTGAGATGCCGGCCGGAGTCTATGGGTCATTCATCGATCGGCTCGGGAAACTCACACAAGGTACCGTGCAGACAAAAGTGTTAAAGTAGGCCGCCTCCGTGGTTGACCTCCTTGCTACGCGAGTGCTGAGATGGAATAGTTGACCATATTCGCTGAGAAGAAACAGCTTGTTGCACCTGGAGAAGTGCTGGCTGAAGGATCCTACTTCCCGGGAGAGAACACATACAGAGAAGGAAACAAGGTATACGCATCAAGAATTGGCCTTGCAGAGCTGGTCGCAAACAAGCTCATAGTTGTTCCGCTGAAAGGATGCTACACGCCCCGCGTGGATGACTTTGTCATTGGACGCGTAGTGGATATCGCGATGTCGGGGTGGAATGTTGACATATCTTCGCCATATCCCGCATTGCTTCCCCTTTCGGAGACACCGGCCTCAAGAGCGATGGCCGCAAGAAAGGATCTCACTCTAATTTTCAATGTTGGGGACTTGGTGATGGCCGAGGTGATCGCTTTTGATAGAACACGCGACCCGTTGTTAACCGTAAGGGGCCGCGGATTGGGGAAGGTTTCCTCAGGACGAGTTGCCCATGTCTCGCCGGCGAAGATTCCACGACTGATCGGTCGAAAAGGATCGATGATAAGCCTGCTAAAGAAGGCTACAAGTTGCGAGATAATAGTCGGCCAAAACGGAACGGTCTTGGTATCAGGTCGGCAACCCAAGAATGAACAAGTGGCAGCTGCAGCAATGTACATGATTGAACGGGAGGCACACACCCGAGGACTCACGGATCGCGTAAGCGAGATGATGAACAGGGAATTGAGGTAAGAAAGAGATGAACAAACCCGAAGTCAAACTTGTTGATGAGAACGGTGTACGCCTCGACGGCAGAAAGCTAGACGAGCTCAGGCCTATCAAGATGGATGTCGGGGTACTGGACAAGGCTGATGGATCTGCTTACATTGAACAAGGAAAGAACCGCATCATAGCAGCAGTCTACGGCCCTCGAGAGGCCCACCCGAAGCACATTGCACTTGCAGATCGTGCGGTAATCAAGTGTCGCTATCACATGGCGCCGTTCTCGGTTGAGGAGAGGAAGTCTCCTGCCCCATCGCGAAGAGAACTCGAACTGTCCAAAGTCATCAGAGAATCCCTAGAAACGTCAATAATGTCTGAGGTGTACCCCCGGACCTCAATAGACATCTTCATTGAGATCCTGCAATCAGACGGGGGCAGCAGATGCGCGGGGATAACCGCTGCGTCCCTAGCACTGGCAGATGCAGGCGTGCCACTGAAAGAGATCGTCGCTGCGTGCGCAGTTTGCAAGATTGACGGGAAGATCGCATTAGACCCGTCCGATATCGAGGACAAACAGGGCGACGCTGATCTTCCCATTGCGTTTATGCCCAAGTCGGGTGTCATCACGCTGCTTCAGATGGACGGCTCCCTGACTGAAGAAGAATTCAATCAGGCACTAGACATCGGCATTGCAGCGTGCAAGAAGATCAACGAGATTCAAGTTGAGGCGCTCAAGCGGAAGTACATCTCAGTCAAGGAACAGGCTGAGGAGAGACACGAACCTCAGGAGGCAAAAGCCTGATGTCAACAACCCCGCAACAGCCACCGATCGGCAAGATCGAACAGAAAGGCATCGTAGACCTCCTGGCAAAGGGACTAAGGATCGATGAACGAAAGCTAACGGACTATCGAGATCTGAAGATCGAAATAGGACTGGTCCAGAAAGCAAATGGATCAGCCATGGTAAACCTAGGCAAGACCAAGGTTATGACTGGCATTAAGATCGAACTGGGAAAGCCGTTTCCTGACACACCGAACCAGGGAGTCCTCGCCGTCAATGCCGAATTCGTCCCATTCGCTTCGCCCGCTTTTGAGCCAGGTCCCCCAAGCGAGGGTGCAATTGAGCTTGCTAGAGTAGTGGATAGGGGGATCCGCGAGTCGAAAGCAATTGGGCTCGAGGCGCTATGTGTGGAGCCGAAGAAGCAGGTCGTTATCGTTTTTGTTGACGTGTACGTTCTTGACCATGATGGGAACCTTATCGACGCTGCAGCGATATCTGCGCTGGCGGCTCTGCTTACGTCCAAGATGAGCCGCTACGAGATGGATGGAGAAGAGGTGCGCACAAGTGACGAACTCGTGCCTTTGCCGATCCACAACGAGCCTGTAGCCGTCACGACTGCAAAGATAGATGGCAACATGATCCTAGATCCCTGCCTGGAAGAGGAGCTTGTGATGAGTTCTAGACTCACAGTCACTACGGGCCGAGATGGCAGCATCTGCGCCATGCAGAAGGGAGGCCTAGGAACTTTCACGGACCAAGAAATCAGGCAAGCAGTGAAGACTGCAATCGAGAAAGGTAAGGAGATTCGTGAAACAATCAGAGGAGCGACTGCCGGAAGATGAAAGTCAAGAAAGTAGGACCAGCAGGAAGCTTCGGTCCCCGATATGGTACCGTCGTAAGGAGAAGATATGCCCAAGTAGTTGCTGGAATGCGCGTCCCCCATGAGTGTCCGAGATGTCACGTTCGACGCGTGAAACGGCTGACTGTTGGCGTCTGGAGCTGCCGCAAATGCGGCGTAAAATTCGCTGGTGGAGCGTATCTTCCCGCAACAAAGTTGGGCGAAATCTCCAAACGCGCCGCCCGAGAAGGGCTGGCTGCAGGACTGTTAGCTGCGGAACTCAAGCAGAAGGCAGAGGCACGTGCTACTGAGGAGAAAGCTGCAGCCGAAGCTCGGGAAAAGCGGAGAAGGAGAAGAAAGAAACCCGAAGAGGCTGTCGAAGAACAGACCGAATGACGGTAAACAAAGCTCAACCTTGTCGGTCGGCAAGGCCTCAGTCGGTCAACTTTGGGATATCGCGCAGGTCGACGAGAGTTGAGAAACGCCAAAGCAGAAGCTGAGGTTTCAATTGATTTCCTCAACGAGTCAGACGCCGAAGCAATCGAACGGGCACTTGTCCCAGAGATAGTCGCCCCACGTACGAGCAGAGCCTTCATCCGAGTGACCAGACAGGGAAAGGTAACAAAGATCGCATTTTACGCGAGAGATCTTATTGCGCTCCGAGCCATGGTGAACTCGTTCCTGCGTTTCGCAGCCCCCTGGAGAAAGCTCTGTGAAGCGTTGAGTATCAGTCACAGGCATGCAAGGCGGGTTCGACGGTCCACTACCGGGAAGCGGGGCGAGTCTGTTGTTTGACGCGTTCGACGACGAAATGAGAAGACGCGGGCTGGACACGGTTCTTGTTATCGGTGAGAGTACTCTAGGCAATCCGGAGCTTGCATATGTCACGGGAACACAGATCCCACGCGGAGGAATCTTTCTAAAGCGGATAGGGCAGCGTCCTCTCTTGGTCGTCAGCAACATTGATGTTGGCAGTGCCAAACGAGGCCGCATTAAGAACGTCCGAACATACACCGACTATAACTACGAGAAGCTCGTCAAACTACACGGCCGAGAACGAGGCTACATCAAGTTCCTCGATCTAATCTTGCGGTCACTTCGCACTCGTGGAGACATTGGCATCTACAGTCGAAACGAGTTCTCGCATCTCCTTTCCGTTACAGACTCGCTCCGCAGGCTTGGGTACAAAGTAGTTGGAGAGACTGATGCTTCGCTGATCGAGTCTTTGAGAGAGACAAAGGATCCCGAAGAAATCGACAGAATTCGAGGCGTAGGTACAAGGGCAGCACGCGTGGTTGAAAGGATGCTCGAAATGCTCCGCAAGTGCACAGTAAGCTCAGGAAAGCTCAGACTGGAGCATAGAGTACTAACAGTTGGCATGGTCAAGTCCAGGATCAACGTTCTGCTGGCAGAGCAGGATCTCATGGCGCCGGAAGGCACCGTCTTTGCAGTCGGACCAAGTTCGGCGGACCCGCACCAGATGGGAATCGCCTCGGACCCGATAAGGACCGGCGTACCAATCGTTTTCGACCTGTTCCCTGTCGGAACGGACGGGTACTGGTTCGATCTGACGAGAACCTACGTGGTCGGCAAGCCTCTTCCCAAAGTGAAGAAGATGTTTGATGCTGTACGGGAGGTCCAGACTAAAATGCTAGACTCGATGGGCGAGGGGACCCAAGCCAGCAAGATGATGAACTTGGCCTGTGATCTCTTCGAGCGGCGCCGATTCAAGACGATCAGGGCAATACTCAGAGGTGACAAAGACGCCACGAGGGTAGGATTCATTCATTCTCTGGGGCATGGTGTCGGCCTAACGATTGGCGAAAGACCTCAATTGAGCCTGTTCAGCGATGAAACGCTCCGGAGGGGGCATGTTGTTACCGTCGAACCAGGCCTATACGAGCCCGGACTGGGCGGCGTCAGAATAGAGGACACGATCGTCATCACGAAGAGGGGCATTGACAACCTCACTCCACTCGAAAAAGAGTTCAGGATCTAGTCTGGCAACCTCACGTGCAAGTCTAATATCTGCATCTCTCATCTCCATCTGAGGGTTTGCACGTTGGAGACGAAGGTTATTCGAATAGACGTTCCTGAGGGTGTCAACATAGTGCTCGGACAGAGCCACTTCATAAAGACGGTTGAAGACCTCCACGAAGCAATTGTATGCACGGTCCCCCATGCAAAGTTCGGGATCGCATTCAACGAATCGAGCGGCCCTTGTCTTGTACGGGTCTCCGGAAACGAACAGGAACTGACCACGCTTGCAGGAAAAGCGGCGTTGGAATTGGGTGCCGGTCACTCGTTCATCGTGTTCCTCAAGGATGCGTACCCAATCAATGTTCTCGACAAGATCAAGGCCGTTCCAGAAGTATGCTCGATCTATGCCGCGACGACCAACCCTATCCAAGTTGTTGTCGCGGAAACCGACCAAGGGAGAGGCATACTCGGGGTCATCGACGGCTTGAAGCCTAAGAGTATTGAAGGGCCCAAAGATGTCGAGGATCGTAAGAGCTTCCTCAGAAAGATCGGCTACAAACTGTGAGCTGCCCTGCAGTTCCAGTGTACGCCGGCGACGCACTACAAACGTTTAATACACGAACGTTCGGCTGTTGCCCGGAGCGAGGCAAGGAAAATGGGTGACTGCGTTTGCAGGGATTCCTACCCTAAGAATGTCTCACATCGATCCATCTAGAACAACCCAGGATCGCTTATTGTTACTTAGCGTAAGTCGCGAAGGGGTCTCGATATGACACTCAGGCTGCTGAACACCTATACTAGAAAGTTGCAGAAGTTTGCCCCACTGAAGAAGAATACTGTAAGAATGTACACATGCGGCCCCACAGTGTGGGACTACGCGCATATCGGCAACTTCAGGACGTACGTATTCCAGGATGTGCTGAGAAGGTATCTGGAATTCAAGGGATACAAGGTCACCCAAGTAACGAACATTACCGATGTGGATGACAGGACGATTCGTCAGTCCAAAGAAACAGGCGTGACTCTGAACGAATACACCAGGAAGTACGAGGAAGCATATCTCGCAGACCTCGAAGCGCTGAACATAGAGCGCGCTGAACACTACCCTCGAGCAACTGAGCACATCGACGAGATGGTTGCACTAGTGAAGAAACTCATTCGCAGAGCCTTCGCCTACGAAGCAGAGGGGTCCATGTACTTCGACATTTCGAAGTTCAAGGCCTATGGGAGACTCTCTGGCGTCCGCATGGATGAACTGAAGGCTGGAGCACGGATTGACTCAGACAAGTACAGTAAGGATGAGGCAAGGGATTTCGCTCTTTGGAAAGGGTGGCGTCCAGAGGATGGCGATGTCTTCTGGAAGACTCCGATTGGCAAGGGCCGGCCTGGATGGCATCTAGAATGCTCGGCCATGTCCATGAAGTACTTAGGGCCAACGTTCGACATACATTCTGGAGGAGAGGATTTGATCTTCCCCCATCACGAGAACGAAATCGCTCAATCGGAAGCGGCAACGGGCAAGCGATTCGTAAGGTTCTGGCTTCACTCTGGGATGTTGCTTGTTGGAGGTAGAAAGATGGCCAAGTCATCTGGCAACTTCTTCACGCTCAGAGATTTGCTGTCTAAGGGGCACGAACCGCTCGCGGTAAGGTACTTGCTCATGTCTGCGCACTACCGAGCCCAACTTAACTTCACTGAAGAGGCCCTTGCAGATGCTGAGAAAGCTGTGGAAGCGCTTCGGGGAACCTATCGTCGTATCAACAACGTCGAAAGGACAAGCCGTCATAGTAATGCCCAGCTTCGAGAGGTACTCTCCAGAGAAAAAGGGGAATTCGAGAGGGCAATGGATGATGACCTGAACACGCCCAGAGCCCTGGCTGCAGTTCATCGAGCGGCCCGAGTCGTCAATCGGGCGATCGACCAAGGCGAAGTGTCTACGAAAGATGTGGCTGCAATCCACGAGTTCTTCTCGGATCTCGACAGGGTGCTAGGGATACTCGGAGGACAGACGAAGAACGAGAAACTTCCAGAAGAGGCTGGAGGCCTGATAAGGGAGCGGGATGAAGCACGTGCGAATAGGGACTGGGCAACAGCGGACAGCCTAAGAAAACAACTCCTCGCGATGGGCATAGTCGTCGAGGATACTCCTGCCGGCACGGTGTGGAAGCGCAAGCCTCCATAGGAGCTGAAGAGGGCATTCCTGTAATCTCCCACTTCGTGGTGAACGCGGGAAAGACTTTTTGAGGGTACTGATGCTATGCTCACGACCGGTTGGAGTACCGACCCACTTGGACGCAAGGATCTTAGGCACAATATTCTGGGCCGCCTTGGCCAATAGTGTGTTCCTAGTTTTCAGCATGGTGAGGATATTCGCGGCAAAGGAAGTGAAGTATGGGCTTCTCGACCTTTTCAGGCCGCAATTCTATCTTGCGAATCCAATCTTCATCGTCCTGATGATCATTGGACCTGTCACATTCGTCTCTGATCTAATGGTCTTCTCTGCAGCCGGAGAGGTATCGGCCAGGACTTTGGGACTACTCGGACTGAGCGCGTTGAATCTAGTGGGAGTCATATTCGGATTCGTGCAGTTCGTGTTAGTGAACATCCTATTCAGAACTGAGCAGGTGCCTGGGCGAGTCTGGACCCTGCTTGGCCTGTGGTTCATTTTTGTGGTCTCTGGATCCCTCGTGGGTACACTAATCATGGGCGAACTCGCTAAGCCCTGACGAGCTTATCATGCAGTCTCAGTGAATGCAGACATCATTATATGTCCGACATCGATTTTGGAACGCAAAGCGCGGAACGACGAGAGAAGATGAGTGCCCAAGACATCGAACCTCAGGAAAAGGATGGCGAGGCAATTAGTTGGCAACCGGAGGTCAACATCGGTACCCTCGGCCACGTTGACAATGGCAAGAGCACTCTCGTCCAGTCACTAACCGGTGTCTGGACTTCAAGGCACTCGGAGGAGCTGAGACGCGGCATCACCATCAGAATCGGATACGCGGACGTCTTCATCTATAGGTGCCCAAAGTGCAAGCCACCGCACAACTACACGACCAGCCCGAAATGCCCTCACTGCGGCTCGGAAACGAAATTCAAGCGCGGCGTGAGTTTCGTTGACTGTCCTGGTCATCACAGTCTCATGGTGACTATGCTCTCAGGCGCCGCCCTCATGGACGGGGCACTGTTTGTAGCCGCAAGTAATGTCAAGTTTCCTCAGGCCCAGGACCGCGAACACCTCCTCGCGGCACAGATGGTTGGCATACAACGAATCATACTGATCCAGAACAAGATCGACATAGTTGACCGAGACAAGGCAATGGAGAACTACGAAGAGATCAAATCATTTACTAAGAACACGATTGCCGCCGATTCCCCGGTCATTCCGGTGTCGGCTCAACATGGTGCTAACACGGACGTAGTCCTGTACGAAATGGAGAAACGGATCCCGACACCGAAAAGGGATCCGAATGCGGCGCCACGAATGTATGTCCTACGATCGTTCGACATCAACAGGCCGGGAACGGAAATTGATGATCTGCACGGCGGAGTCCTCGGGGGCTCGATTATTCAGGGCACGTTTAGGCTAGGTGATGAGATAGAGATCAGGCCGGGATTGCCGGTCGAGACTGGAGGAAAGGTCCGATACGAGCCACTCGTCTCGAAAGTGACGAGCATTAGCGTCTCCAAGGGGCCCGTTACTGAAGCTCGGAGTGGGGGCCTCGTTGGCATCGGAACCTCTCTGGATCCATCTCTGGCGAAGTCGGACGGCCTAGTCGGAAGTGTGGTGGGCAAGGTTGGAGAGCTCCCGCCGGTTCTTGAGAAGATAACGGCTGAAGTGACGCTCTTCGAAAGAGCGGTTGGGACAGAGCAGCTTGTCCCAGTCGACAAGATCAAGACCAATGAAGCCTTAGTCCTGAACGTAGGAACAGCAGTCACCTCAGGCATCGTCACTTCTGCAAGAGGGAGCATAGTCGACATAAGCGTCAGGAAGCCCGTGTGCCCGATGCCGGGGTTCAAGATAGCCGTGAGTAGACGGATCGGCGATAGTTGGCGCCTCATCGGATTCGGCACATTAAAGGGATAGCATGTGCCTGTCACAGTGTGCTTTGATGCCAGTTTCCTGATGTTAGCTGCAAAGTTTCACATAGACGTCGTATCAGAAACAGAAAGGCTTCTCCAAAGGCAGATCCAGCTCAGTGTTCCCGATATTGTCGTCGGCGAACTGGAGGGTTTGGCCAGAAGATCTGGCGCGGCGGGGCGAGATGCGAGGGTGGCGCTGGAACTGATCTTGACACGAAAGATCCATCGGGTTGCGTCAAAAGAGCAGTCGAACGCTGACAAGGCCCTGTTAGAGGCTTCAGGACACGCGAGCGTCATTGTTGCCACTGCAGACCTGGGCCTTCGCAGAATGATCAGAGATCGTGGAAAGCCCGTGATCATTTTCAGAGAAAAGGCTAAGTTGGAGCTTGATGGCATTGAGCCAAGCTACTGGTAGAAAAGGGAAATAGCATCACAATCTGAAGCGGAGATAGTTTTGTTCAGAATCTTGACGGTTGAGGACATAGTTAGGATCCCACCAAAGAGCTTTGGAAATCCGATAGACAAGGCTGCGAGGGATCAGGTGAAGCTCAAGTACGAGAACATTGTCGATGAGCAACTTGGATACGCAATCTTCGTGGTTGACGTGAACGTGGACCCGACTGGTAAGATACTCCCAGGAGATGGATCAACCTACCATCGCGTTACGTTCAAGCTCCTCAGCTTCTATCCCGAAATGCACGAAGTGGTAGAAGGAGAGGTGGTTGAGGTCACGGATTTCGGTGCGTTCGTCAGAATCGGGCCAGAAGATGCCTTGCTTCATGTTTCGCAGATTATGGACGACTACATCTCCTATGACGAGAAACATGGCGTTCTAATAGGAAAGGAGAGCCAAAGAAAGATCGCCAAAGGCGACTTCGTGAGAGGACGAATAATCGCGGTAAGTTTCCCACGAGGCGGGATGGGCGGCAAGATTGGAATCACGATGCGCCAGCCCTACCTGGGCAAGATAGAGTGGATCGAGCAGGATATCCGTCGCGCGAAGGGGCCCAAAGAGGAGAAAGAGGCTTGACGCAGAAAGCCTGCAAGAATTGCAAATACGTGAGCAATGGCCCTGTCTGTCCGAACTGCAAGTCGACGAACCTTAGCGACGATTGGACCGGGCTGGTAATCATAATCGACCCGGGGAGATCAGAGATAGCCAAGAAGATGGGGATCAAAGCGCCCGGACGATATGCGGTTCGAGTCCGATAGACTCTAGGATCGGTAATGTGCTGGTCACGCATTGGCAAAACTGGTCTTGACCGAGGAACTCCGACGTTCTCTTAAAGACCCGCTCGGAAAGCTGCTTCCCGGATCAGGTCCGGAGATCTACGAAGAGATCTCCACAACAATTTCACTGAAGAAACCCCCTCGCGTCATCTTCGTGGGAGATGCAGTCGCAAAGAACGCGCTAGCAAAGGGCATCCGCAGGGACATCATGATTATCGATAACAGGGAGAAAAGGGCTCAGACGAAACCCCTTGACGCGCACGCGAGAAGAATATTCCGCGTTCGGAACGAACCGGGGACCATCGGATCAGAAGCATGGGCGGCGGTCGAAGAGGCCGTTGAATCTGGAGACGCCATCATGATCGTGGACGGAGAAGAGGATCTGCTGACTCTCGTAGCGATGGCGGTTGCACCGCTCGGGTCCTTTGTGATATACGGTCAGCCTGACGAGGGTCTCGTCTTGGTGGAAGTTGACGATTCAGCGAAGAAGAGCGCATGTTCCTTCTTGGAAAGCATGACCAGAACTGACTAGGCGGGGCTCTTCTTTTCTACATAGTCGGTGAAGCTGCAGGATCCGCATGTCCATCGGTCTACAGGGTTCCTGTGATGCGCCATGAAGTTGCCGCATCTTGGGCACTTCTTGTTCTTCAGCTTGATCTGTCCTTTGGCCGCGTCAAGCTCATAGAGGTTTGCAGCTCTGGCCTCATGTTCCTTCTTTGCAGGTTGTTGCTCAGTCATCGATGATCATCAGCTACTTGGCAGGCTTTGCAGGCTCCGCCTGCGCCTTTTGTTCCGGCTTTGCGGCTGGTTTAGCTTCGCTTTCCTTGGGTTTCGCTTCTCGTTTTTCAGCAGGCTTGGCTGCCTTCTCCGGCTTCGCACCTTTCGCTTCCTTGACCTTCGCGCGTTCTTCCGGCGGAAGGTTCCTAGTGGCGACATGTTCGGGAACGGTTGACGATGCGGCGCGTGAGTCGTCATAGACCTGTAATGCGCAGGTGCTTCTCTGTAGGCCCTTGGATGTGTTCAAAGATACAACGAACACGTTCTCGATCTTTGCGTTGAGCTTGGAGGCCATTCGTTTCCTTATGTCGAACCGTTGCGGCGTTCCCTCGCCCGTGTGTTCGATCTCAAGGGTAATCTCTTTTCTCTTAAGCAGGGGATTGTATAACTCGTTGCTCACTTTGATTTCCATCGTCGTCACTTACCTTATCTTTTCTTCTTGGGTTTCTTGTGCGGCTTCTTGGAGATTTTCGCCTTTTTCGCTTTAGTTTCCGGGGCTTTTGTCGGCGTCGGAGCTGGCTTGACCTCCGGTTCCTTTGCTGGGGGTGGCTTCTCTTCAGGCTCGACTTCTCCTGTGAAGACCACGGTATTGACCTGATATGTCTCCTCCGTTATCATTTCTCCTCGGACGAGTTTTCTTCTACGCTCCCCTTCCCTCTTTGGCCTGAACCCGACTCCTCCCGAAAGGACGACGTACTTCTTGGCGCCGCCATGAACGCCCGCTCGCATTGGGATGCCATCCTTGTCGCACCCGCCTGTGATCTTCAGTTTACTGCCGGAGAATCCGATCTGAGATCCATCTATGACCTCTCCAATGCTCCGACCAACGAGAACCTGAGCTCTAGATCCTTCAAGCTCCGCTACAGTGGCCTTTCTCGTCTGCGGGTCCGACACAATCATCTTGAACTTTGCCATGATGCACACCAAGCCGGAGCGAATTTGTAGATACGCAAAGTCAGCCGTTTATTAAGGTTGTTAGCTCTGCTCGAAAAGCTCGGGCCTCGAACTACATCTGGTGTTTGCGCAGGAACACTCCAAGTTCCTTCAGATTGAGAAAAGCCATCTCGTGACGAGGCTCAGTCCTTCTCTCAAGCCACACGTGACGGGTCTTCATTCCCCTCAATCCGTTCAGCAGAGTCTCAAGCGTTACTGCATCCACATGCCCCTCATCTCGGGGGCCCATAACGGTTTCCAGAAGCATTCGACGCTCGTCGGCAGTGCGAGCCGCTATTCTAGTTCGGAAGTACATTGGTGTGGCCTCGCCCCCTTTGGCGACTCCGAAGACCGTTCCGTCCCTGAGTTCCATTAGCACTACATCATACTGATGGATCTCGTTGACGATGTGAAGGATCTCGACCTCCGAAATCATCGAGAACCCAAATCCGACGACTGGAGATAGGCTCAAGCTATCGCTTAAGATTGTTGGCTGATCGTGATTCCGTTGCGAATTGGGTCCGAGCTGATCGCGAGTAGTGATTTTTCTCACAGAAACATTGATTAAAGGACGCCGGCGGCATAGACTAGCCGCTGGCAGATGTGCAGGAGAAGCGAATGCCAAAACCGTCTTACGTCAAGTTCGAGGTCTCGAAGGAGATCATCGACAAAGCGTTACAAGTTGTACAGGTAGCGAAGGATTCGGGTAAGATAAGGAAAGGAACAAACGAATCCACGAAGGCTATCGAACGTGGGGTCGCGAAGCTTGTGCTTATTGCAGAGGATGTGGAGCCTCCTCAGGTGGTGGCTCACTTGCCAATCCTTTGCGAAGAGCGGAAGATCCCTTACATTTTCGTTCCAAGCAAACTTGACCTAGGCAGATCAGCTGGTATCGATGTCGGATGTGCCGCTGTGTCAGTCATAGAGGCAGGAGAAGGGGCAAACACGCTGAAGGATATCGCAGCATCGGCTGAGCGCCTTAGGTCTGGCAGCGGGGCTAAGGCGTAGACATGTCTTCAGCACGCGAGAAATCAAGAGAGGAACCCACGCCTGCTGAAGTGACGCAGGTAATAGGCAGGACCGGCGTCACAGGTGAGGTAATACAAGTACGGGTGAGGCTTCTCGAAGGGAGAGACAAAGGTCGCATCATAACTAGAAACATAAAAGGCCCGATCAGAGTCGGCGACATATTAACCCTCAGAGAGACTGAACGCGAAGCCAAGAAGATCAGGTAGTGTTACACATTGCCGAGGACGAACAAATGCTCTTTCTGTGGCAAAACATTCCCACCAGCGACTGGAATGATGTACATCAGGAACGATGGCACCATACTGTACTTCTGTTCTGCAAGATGCAGGAAGAGCGTTCTCATCTACAAGAGAGACCCGCGCAAGCTGAAATGGACAACGTACTACGGGAAGAAGGAACGCGGCTGAGCAATCTCGCTAATGGCAATTCAGCCAAACGCTCGTTCTAAGAGCCCATTGACCTCTGGTTCTCAGAGCCCCCATATGGGATTCTGCCGCCGCTTCAGCTGGATCAGACTGCTGACTAGCTCACTCTCTTCGGGAGTGAGTTCGCTGGCAAACTTGGACTGCAGGATCTTCGCATGCTTCTCGGGAACATCAACAATCAGGTTCTGACCCTCAGCCACGTTTCTGCCAACAATTCCCTTGTCAATAGACGCTGCAACCTGCATCCCTTTTGTTGCTTCTTGGAGGTCTTTCCCTTTGTCTTGAATCTGCATCACTTCGCCGACTCTTCGTCCGTTCTCGTCCATCAGCAGATATTTCGGCCGGATGCGCCCGGCCAGGATTTCAACTCCGACCACGGCGGGTTTGCTTCTTCTGAAGACAAATCCAGGAAGCACCTTGACCGATCCTGGCCTGATCAGACTGTCCAGCTCGGCTTTCACGCCCGCCGCCCGCTGGTCCTCAAACCACTTTAGGTAGTCCTCGAGCAGGTGGTAGATTATCTCGGCTTTGAAGATTAGAATCCCTGCACTGGCTGCCTCTTGCTGGGCATCCGGAAGCACTCTGACGTTGAACGCTAGCACCACGGCATGCAGTCTATCGTCGACCCAGACGGCTTCGGCCTCCGCTATGTCGCGTTTCGAAACATCACCCACGTCGGCGAGTCTAAGTGGGATACCGTAGTTTGACAGCGATGCCGTTATGGCTTCGAGTGAGCCCAGAGTGTCAGTCTTGAGAATGACACCGTCTCGATCGGTCTGTATTCTCAGTTTCTCAACCTCTTCCACTATCATCCGCGCATACTCTTTTGCGTTCTTGCCATGAGGGACAGCGTAGATGGCGGATCCCGCCAAGGCGTCGTCAAGGTTCGGGGCAGCGATCTTTACTCCTGACGCAGCGGCTATTCGTTCCACGTTCACGAATTTCTCTCTGGGATCTCGAATTTCGTCAAGAGGCTTGGGGAGAAGAAGTGCGCGAACTTTCGTTGTCAGTGGGCCTTGTCTTCCTCCGAGTACGATTGTGTCGTTGACCTTGAGGACACCATCGTAGATGATGGCGTTTATCGTCATGCCCAGACCTGGTTCTTCCTTGACTTCAAGTACTGTTCCAAGTGCAGGCCCAGCTCTGGTCTCGAGTTTGTCATGCATGTAGGCCTGTGTTAGCCCCGCCAGAACAACCAATAGTTCCGGAATTCCCTCACCCGTGCGGGCGCAGGTTGGAATTATCGCAACATCTTTCGTGAAGTCTGTGATCCTGTCAAACCGTTCTGACCTGAAACCGAGTCTTGAGAGGGTGCCCATTATGGTGTATATTCGATTGTCAAGCTCGGTCTGGATCTCAGGCGCCTGTTGCTTGTAGGAGGCCACGAACGAGGCATCTGGCGTGGATTTCCATCCTTTTATGAGATCGACCTTGTTAGCGGCCACCACGAAAGGCGTCTTCCTGCTCTTCAGAATATTCAAGGACTCAGTTGTCTGGGGCTCAACACCTTTCGAAATATCGATGACGAGAATAGCTATGTCAGCTGCGGAGCCACCTCTTCGTCTGAGGTTGGAGAACGTCTCGTGCCCAGGGGTGTCGATGAATAGCAGTCCTGGTACCTGTATCGTGATTTTGAACTGGTCCAACAAGGTACCGCAGGTCTCTTTGATAACTGAGGACGGCAGCAGACTTGCCCCTATCCACTGAGTTATCTGCCCTGGTTCCCGGGATGCGACAGATGTGCCTCTGATCTTGTCAAGAAGCGTCGTCTTTCCGTGATCTACGTGGCCCAGTACGGCCACAATTGGTTGTCGCAGAGGCATATCTCATCACACGACCGGCAGGCGCTTCATGAAGACAATCTCTCTTAAACATTTGACACAATGAAGCCAGCTAGCGTCAAGCGAGACCTACGTGAATGTACACTTCGCACTTTTATTCAGCGTTGTTCTCTTGCAGCCGAGGCCACGCTCGCATGAGCACTGCCGAAAGCGACGTTTTCTCTCTGCTCGCGAGACCGGTCCTTGAGGCAGTGCGTGAACGCGGCTTCACTGAACCGACAGAACCTCAGGCACAAGCCATCCCAAAGATCGTCGATGGAGAGAATGTCCTCCTGATCTCGCCCACCGCTTCTGGGAAGACGGAGGCAGCAGTTCTTCCCGTCCTCAGCCGGTTCATCACCTCGAAGACGAATGAACCCGGGATTGCGATCCTGTACATTTCCCCCCTGCGTGCGCTGAATCGCGACATGCTACAGAGACTGGAGTGGTGGTGCCACCGCATAGACGTCAGGGTCGCTGTCAGGCATGGAGATACGGAGACGAAGGAACGCGGATTGCAGTCACGCAACCCACCCGACATGCTAATCCTAACTCCTGAGACTCTGCAAGCGATCATGCCAGGAAGAATAATGCGAAGGAATCTCCGGAAGGTCGCCTATGTCATAGTGGACGAGGTGCATGAGCTCGCGGAGGATAAGCGAGGAAGCCAGCTTTCACTCGGATTGGAAAGGCTGCGATGGATAACAGGCAGAGACTTCCAAATAATCGGTCTCTCAGCGACGATCGGAACTCCAGAAAGAGTTGCAGAGTTCCTTGCGGGAACCGCTCGACCTGTTTCTATCGTGCGCGTTCCAGTGGGACGCAAGATGGACGTGAAGGTCCAACTGCCTCACGCTGACGCGGAGAGCTCCCGACTTGCGGCCAGACTGTATACTCATCCTGAAGTCGCTGCCCGCTTGAGGCTGATGCGAGAGCTAATCGACAAACACCGGTCAGTTATTCTATTCACAAACACTCGTGCGGTCGCAGAGATTTTAACAAGTCGATTCAAGATCTGGGACATGGACTTCCCAATTTCGATCCATCACGGGTCGCTGGCAAAACCGTCACGCGTGTCGGCCGAGCAAGGGCTGAAGAGTGGTGAGCTGAAAGGGCTTGTTGCGACCTCATCGCTTGAACTTGGAATAGACGTTGGGAGGATTGACTTCGTCATACAATACATGAGCCCACGCCAAGTGACCAGGCTGATTCAGCGCGTGGGGAGAAGCGGACACAGCGTTGGGCGCGTTGCGGAGGGGGTAATCATCGCAATGGATTCAGATGACGCCCTCGAGGCGCTGGTAATAGCCCGTCGGGCGATGCAGGAGGAGCTCGAGCCAGTGGAGGTGCCTGAAAAACCACTTGATGTGCTAACACACCAGATCGTTGGTCTATTGATACAGAAGAGTCGCTGGTACATCCGCGAGATACTTGACATCTTCAAGAACGCCGGACCCTACAAGAATCTAAGCGAGTCTGATCTAACGCGCGTAGTCGAGTACATGCATTCGCGTTTTCCCAGGCTTTGCTGGTTCTCCCCTCAGGACCAGGTGCTGCTCAGACCGCGTCGACTCAAAGACATATACACTTACTATTTCGGGAAACTCTCGATGATCCCGGATGAGAAACAGTACCTAATTGTCGACAAGTCCGGGAACTCTCCAGTTGGAGTCCTTGACGAGGCATTCGTTGCGGAATACGGCACACCCGGAACCAAGTTCATCGTGCGCGGAAGCCCCTGGAAGATGGAGAGCATCAGAGGCGAAACGATCTACGTGCGAGCAATAACTGACCCAACAGGTGCCATACCCAGCTGGATCGGAGAAGAGATCCCTGTCCCCTACGAAGTGGGAATCGAGGTCGGAGCAATTCGCAGACGTGTTGTTGAAGCACTACGAAGCGGCAAGGGAAAAGAAGCAATAGCAATCGAACTGTCGCATGAATACCCCTGCGACGCAGAAACGATGCACTCAGCCCTCTCAGAGACAATCGATCAGGCCGCACTGGAAGTTGATGTCCCAACAGACCAGCTTGTCACATTGGAGGATTGGGATGAGTACGTGGTGATCTGCTGCCACTTCGGACTGCTTGTCAACCGCACGCTTGCTAGGCTTATCGGATACATTCTGTCTGAAGAAGCCGGATCCACAGTTGGGGTTCAGCAAGACGCGTATAGGATTGTCATCCAATCTGCTGGCGTTGCAGATGCGACTCGAATTGCAGCCGTGTTGCGTAGACTCGGGGACATGGACCTTGAGGACTTGGCTAGGAAGGCTTCCGTCAAGACAGGCATGTACAAGCGACGGATGGTTCATGTCGCGAAGCGATTTGGAGCGATATCTAGGTGGGCAGATCTTAGTAGCGTAAGACTTGGACGCTTGATGAAGACTTTCGAAGGTACAGTGATCTCTGAAGAGACACTCAATGAGACGTTGAGAAAGGACCTGGATCTTCCCAACACCAAACGCGTACTCCTTGACATACGCGACGCACGAGTCAGGCTAACCGTGCACAGCGGATTGCAGGAACTCAGCCCCGTGGCAAAACTGGGAATAGAACGCATCAGCATGAAAACTGACCTGATCCCTTCAGACAAAATGAAGCGTATCCTGATCGATTCCGCTCGCGCGAGGATACTGAGCGAATCTAGGACGCTAGTGTGCGCGTCATGTTGGAACTATAGCGCGATCGTACGCATCAGCGATTTGGGGAACTCTGTTACTTGCCCGAAATGTGGATCCAAATCAGTTGGTGCCCTTTCCTGTGATCTCAGTGATGTGGAGATGATTATGCAGAGGAAAGGCAGAGTGGTTGCTAAGGCCGACAAACGGATGCTCGATCAACTCTCAGAATCCGCAGAAGTCGTACGCAAGTACGGAAGGGCAGCCATTGTGGTGCAGGCGGGACGTAGACTGGGACCGGGGGACGCCAAGAAGATATTGCGCAAGGAAAGGCGGATTTCAGACAGGTTGTTCGAACTGATTATGCAGGCTGAGCGTGACGCCTTGAAGAGAAGGTTCCTTTGAGACAAGTCCTATGTGGCGCAACCACGGGAAAGACCGATACCTTTAGACCATATTCTGCGGCATACTCGTGAAATGATTCCCGAATGACCATCGTCTTGGATGGAACCTCCCTAAGAATTGACGATATTGTGCGTGTCGCACGACGCTACGAGCGTGTCGTGCTCGGAGATGACGCTAGGGAAAAGGTCCTCAGATGCCGGAACGTACTCGAAGAGCTCGCAAAGGTCAAAGTGATCTACGGCATCAATACGGGCTTCGGCGCTCTGAGTAACATAACGGTCTCTGCAAGCGATCTGGAAGAGCTACAGCTCAATCTAGTTCGAAGTCACGCCGCAGGCGTCGGTCCGGCCTTGCCCACGGACGTCACGCGAGCAATGATGCTGCACAGGGCTAACACACTGGCCAAGGGGCTATCCGGAATAAGGCTTCCAACACTCGAAACACTCATCGCTATGATCAATTCCCGAGTCCACCCGATCATACCTGAAAGAGGATCCGTGGGTGCAAGCGGTGATCTGGCACCGCTTGCACACTTGGCGCTAGTGATGATTGGAGAAGGTCATGCTGAGTGCTCGGGCAAGACTATGGCTGGCTCTGAAGCTCTCCGGACAGCTTCGATCGCTCCTGTGCGTCTGGAAGCAAAGGAAGGCCTAGCACTAATCAATGGAACCCAGATGATGACCGCGATCGGCGCGCTCATGATCCACGATATCATGCGACTCATTGACTTCGCAGAGCGGTCAGCTGCTTTGTCACTTGAAGTGCTGGAGGGCCTCACCGAGGCCTTCGACAAGAGACTGCATCAGGCTCGGCCTCATAGAGGTCAGGTCGCAAGCGCCCAACACATGACAGAGCTACTTGCCGGAGGCAAACTCGTTGGCTCCGGTGAGCATCGCATCCTCAAAGGCATGCACCCTCAGGACCCGTATTCTCTCAGATGTGTTCCACAGGTGATGGGTGCCGCACGTGACGCAATCGACTACGCATCGAAGACGATCGAGACGGAACTCAACTCGGCAAATGATAATCCGCTCATTTTCCCGGCCGACCGCGAGGTTCTCTCGGGCGGCAACTTCCACGGGCAACCAATAGCAATCGTTCTGGACATGTTGGCGATAGCAGCTACGACCATCGGCAACCTCGTTGAGAGAAGGATCGCTAGGCTCCTTGATCCCAAGCTGAACTCTGGGTTGCCTGCGTTCCTTATTCCTCGCAGCGCGAAACCAGGAGTGAGTTCAGGCCTGATGGCTATCCAATACACCGCGGCTGCACTGGCCTCTGAGAACAAGGTCATGGCGCATCCGGCAAGCGTGGACTCGATACCGACATCTGCCGGCTTCGAGGATTTCGTTAGCATGGGTCCGGCGGCAGGGCTCAAGTTGATGCGCGTCGAAGAGAACGTGCGTACGATCGTTGCGATCGAGCTCCTATGTGCGGCTGAAGCAGCAGAAGTTCAAGGTATTGACAACGTGAGTCCGGCGAACAGTCAGACTTGCAGCTGCGTCAGAAAGATCGTTCCGAGACTTCAGCAGGATAGAGAGCTTTCGCAAGACATCACGAATCTGGCCAAAGCTCTGAAAGAGGATGCCTTTTTTTGAAACCGACTAGAGATGTAGTTCACACTGGGCGGTCTAGAGTCCCCTTATCTCGTCCCTCAGCGACGATATTTCATGGCTGAACTTGGCCACCACGAACTGGCCGAGTATCCAGTAGGCGCTCCCGCCACTGTACAGGTTTCTGACCGCATGGTACTGGCCTTCTGCCTTGCCCTGATTGTCAAATGACAATGCGATTTGTGTTGTGACCGAGCTTGAGGCACTCTTGACTGTCTTCATCATGGTGTTTGCCCCTTCGATTTGCGTTGGAAAAGTGGCCATGAAAAATGCCAAATAGTCGCCGCTTGATCCTCCGGAAGCATACAGGGCAGTACGAGCGGACTCGAGGGAGAACAGTTGACGTGACGTGTAGTCAGCTGTGTCGAGAATCAAGCTTACGGAGCTCGTACTTCCGGTGCCTTCCGCGAATACGATGAGGCCATGTGTTATTGCCAGACTGGCGGATACGAGTGGTGGACTTCGCTCCTTGTGACGAATAAGCACATCAATGATCACAGCGTCGCCGTGATGCGTCCTACGAAGACTGGTCGACGATTCAAGAGCCTTCTGTAGGTCATTCAACTCTTGTGAATCAATTTTCACAATACTTACAGTTGGGGATCCTTCTTTTGTCTGGCCCGGTAGGTTGACCGTAACTTCGTACTCAATAAATGTCGCATACAAAGCATAGGATGGCAAGTACATGTCGAGTAATGGATCATTTCCGAACAAACTGTAGTTGCCGGTCGCCTCCATGCACCCACGATAATTGACATATGCTACGAATTGAGCCGAACTTGGGATGAAAACCATCCAGCCCTCATGCTGGAATGGAACAGTGGCCGGCAAGTCCTCAACTCTAGGCTGAAGGGCAACATACGAACCAACCAGGATCACTACGAGCAACCCGATCGTTCCGACCATTGAGTAGAGTCTGACCTTGCTGCGTGGTTTTGGTCTCTCTTTCCTGCCCGGACGTGCCTTCGCTGACCTTCCCCGCCTAGTGACTGTTATAAACAGGCTCGACCACCCATTTTGTCGACACTGATTGTTGTATTCCAGTTCAATCCGAAAAGGATTGTTGATCACAGGAGGTCTTTTCGTCGCTGACTTCGCGGTCGGAGAGCTACTTGTGCCATTTGGGTTATCTGCGCTTGGTGTTCTGGGGGATCTGATGCTGCTGGAGGTGGGCATTCTTGCAGTTCTTGGTGGGCTTGTCGAGTTCTCCAGATCAAAGGGAGTCTACGAGTTTCGTCGTCTGGCGCTTCGCTCGAAGGAGGAATTCTCAACTGTAAAGCATCTTGAGGCCTCTAGAATGGCTATGGCGCTTTTCTCGGCCGCATTGACGTTGTTCTTCATCCTAATCGTATTGGCATTGGCTCGGTAAGAACATCGCCGTCTACGTTTCTTATAGACTATCGAAAAAAAAGAAAGGAAGTGGGGTGCCGTGGAGGCACCCGTTTCTTACTTCTTGGCTGCTTCTGGCTTTCTTCGTCTCATCGCCACTACTGCAATGACGATGAGTACGACGACGATTGCTAGGACTGCTACAGCATCGTTCATCACTGTCGATATGGCGATCGGATCTGTCATGGTCGGAGCCACGAGAGCCCTGGCACCTACTGTCTGACCTTCATTGATGTACGTATTCGCTTGATCTACACTGAATGACTGGCCTGCGAAGGTCTCGTTCATAGCGTAGCCAGTGAAGTTCGCTCTATAGTAGGCCGAGCCGAAGAGCGGTCCGGGGACTGATACGTCGTACGTCCCAGATATGTCCGCGGTTCCAGCACCGACCGGCTGCCAATTCTGCTGATCAGTCGACTCTTGGATCACGACAATCATGCCGGCGACAGACGTGTATCCCTTGACTTTCGTCCCGAAGGTTAAGACCGGTGTTCCCGATGGTCCTATCAGAGAAGGAGGCGTTATGGTAACGCTGTATCCAGCAGCCTTGAGCAGGTCAGCGGCCTGTTGTGGGTCGTAGGTATCAGCCTTGAGGCTGGGGTCATAGAATGGACCGAACCCTGGGCCGATACATGTCGCTAGTGCGACGCCTGATCCAGCGACGAGCTGGTCGATTATCATTTGCCTTGGTATTAGGTGGCTGATTGCCTTTCTGATGCTTCGAGCTGCTTCTGCTGCCTTGGTTGGGTCGGCCTTGCCCGCGGGAGTGTCAACACCGGTGCCGAACACTGGATGGCGCATGTTGAAGCCCATCTCTTGCCAACCAAGTTCAACATTGGTGATCACGTTCGCTCCGATATCGAGCA
>Ga0315281_10000653_pt1 | contig 48683 bp, 51 predicted proteins | sample YL17G07_0_MG_FD_204540 | JGI IMG/M metagenome (GOLD analysis project Ga0315281, IMG submission 204540) | Sediment microbial communities from Yellowstone Lake, YNP, Wyoming, USA - YL17G07_0 | ecosystem: Environmental > Aquatic > Freshwater > Lake > Sediment | place: USA: Wyoming | collected...
CGGGCGGCTCCAGCCCGCGCAGGTCGAGGAGGCGTTCACTCTCCGGTGGAATGGCGGCATCCGGCATCGGACGCATTCTCGGCATCCCCGACAGGGCGGCCTTGATGTGCATTAAGGTAGCGGTTGGCCGTTGCTCCGGGCCGCTACGATTTGGTCCAGCTTCCCCTGGAGTTTCTTTCCCAGTCCTCACGGACCGCGGCGTCTCCTTGAGCGGCGGAACGACGACGATCCCGCCGCGCGGTGCGCCCGCAAGAATTTCGTCCAAAATCTGCGCTTCGCGCCCCAGCGTCGCATTGGCGCGGTTGCGCAAAGTCCGCTTGGATCGCGGCGCCTCGCGCTCATGGCGCGCCACCTTGCAGTTGCGCATGCGCAAATTGCACGTCGCCTCGATGTCAAACATACAATCCGTACGGCATGTTAATATTCCAAACATATCAAAGATTAAGAAAATACGGATGGCTGTCAAACGCCGGACCCAGGACGAACGCAGCGGCGAGACCCGCGCCAAGCTGATCGACGTCACGATCGATTCGATCTGCGAGCGCGGTTTTCAGAACGCGACCACGGCCGAGATCGCGCGGCGCGCCGGCGTGTCGCGCGGCGCCCTGCAGCACCACTTCCGCAATAAGGCGGATCTCTTGCTGGCGGTCCTTGAGTTCATCTGCCGGCAGTTCGCATCGGGCGTCGCGGACATCGCCGACCGAAACAAGTCCCTGGAAGCGCGCTGCGACGATCTGGTCCGCGTCCTCTGGGCGATTTACGGCAGCCGCGCCTACGCGGCCGCGATCGAGGTCGTGCTCGGCGCGCGCAGCGACCGCGAGACCTATGCGCGGATTCGCGACTACCGGTCGCTCAGCGTCGAGGTCGCGGAGCGGTATTGGGCGGACGCGTTGTCGGATATCGCCGTTTCTCCGGAGCGCCTGTCCGACATATTGCATTTCACCGTCGCCGCCATGCGGGGCTTCTCCCTTCACGCGGCGCGCCGGAGCGACGCGCGGTTCTATCGTCACCAATTGAGGCTGCTGCGCGACTTCCTTTTGACGGCGTTGCGGGCCGCTGCAAGCGACGACGATTGGGCCGATCCGCCGAACGACCCGCGGATCGAAGCCGAAACCGACGGGTCGACAATGGGGAGAGAAATGCCATGAAAGCGTTCAAGACCTTGTGCTGGATCGCGGCGTCGGCGATTTCCGCGGCTCTTTTCGCGAGCGCCGCGTCCGCCGACGCGATCGACGATTGGCTGTTGCACAAGAATTCGGCGACCGAACCGAAAATCGCGTATGCGGGCGCGCCGATCGAACTCAAGTTTTCCTTCCCTCAGCCGCCCGCGTCGATCGTGCCGCCGGTCTGGCGCCAGGCGTTCGACTGGCTTGCGGAGGCGACGAACAAGAAGCTTTCGTTCAAGCTCTTCGGCGCGGGCACGCTCGTCGGTATCCGCGACGGCTTCAAGGGCGTCGGCGCCGGCGTTTCGGACTACGGGACTTGCTTCACGGTCTTCGAGGGACGCGGATTCGAGTTGACCAAGGTTTTCGGCCAGCCGTTCGTCGCCACCGGCAGCGCGCTCGTGAACACGCGGATCTATCTCGAACTCGCCGAGAAGTATTTCGCCCCCGAGTTCGAACGCCAGGGCGTCTATTACGGCTATTCGGTCCATCTCGGATCGAACGACATCATGAGCAAGAAGCCGATCCGCTCGCTCGCCGACCTGCGGGGTATGAAGATCATCGCCCAGGGCATGGTGCCCGAGATCGCAAAGGCATACGGTTTCGTGGCGCTCAACATCCCGTTTCCGGACATTTACACGGCGGCGCAGCAGGGCATCGCCGACGCGGTAATTTGGACCGATGGCGGCTTCGTGCCGTACAAGCTCTACGAGGTCTTCAAGTATCGGACCACGCTCGGGATCGTCTCGCCCACCATGGATACCTGCATCAATCGAAAATCCTTTGACGGCCTCCCGCCCGATCTCAAGACCGCGTTCTATAACTTCCAGCAATACACGGCGGCGGCGGTGGCACAGCGCACGGTGGTTGATTTCCGCAACAAGGCACTCGCCATTTACAAGGAACAGGGCGTGGAGACCATTGCGCTCACGAGCGACGAACTCGAACGCGGCAAGGCGATCGCCAAGACCGTCGTCGACGCCTGGGTGGCGGCGCGCGAAAAGGACGGTCAGCCGGGACGTGCCCTGATCGCGGACATCGAGAAGCTCAAGGCGAAATACGCGTCCATGTCGGACGAAGAAGCGCTCAAGCTGCTTCTCGATCGTCCGGTAAAGGGAATCGTCAAATTCTGATCGCCTCCTGACCATTGCGTAGCGAGGCCCGACGATGGCCGACGCGCCTCCAAGCGACGATCCGACGGGTGGCCGATCCGATTCCGGATTCGTCGCCCGGCTTTCCCGATGGTCTCACGGGCTCGGCGCCTATGTCGCCTTGCCGGCCCTCATCGGATTGATCGGCGTCGACGTGTTCCTGCGCTACGTCTTGCGGGCGCCGCTGCCGTGGGGGAACGAGGTCGGCTCGCTTCTGCTTCTGGCCGCGCTCCTGGCGAGCCTTCCCTACTGCACCCATAGTGGCGGACACGTGCGGATGGATCTGTTCTACGCCCGTTACGGCGCGCGGGCCAGGCGTCGCGCGGACGCGGTGTCGGCGTCGTGCGGCCTCGTGCTCGCGGGGGTGCTGGCCTACGCGTCCTTCGCCGAAGTCGGCCGGATGTATCGGCTGGGTTCCGGCGCGTACCTCATCGATATTCCCTATTGGCCGTTCGCGGCGCTGTTGGGGCTTTCCGCGTCCGTTTTGTGCCTTCAATTCCTCGTTGTGATCGGTCGAGGCTTCGCGCGGAACCCCGAAGGAGAGGACGGCTGATGGATCCGATCACGATCGGCATTGTCGCGATGGTCGTGGCTCTCGCCCTCATTTTCTATGGCGTGCCGATCGGCTTCGCCCTGGGCTTCGTCGGCTTCGTCGGCAACGGCATCATGCTCGGCTGGCCGCAGGCGATCGTCCAAACCCAATTGGTCGCCTGGGAAGCGGGCACCGATTTCCTAGTGGTCGCGATTCCGCTTTTTTTGTTCATGGGGCAACTGGTGTTCGTTGCCGGGATCGCGACCGATCTCTTCGACACCGTGCATAAATGGTTCGGCCGGCTTCCCGGCGGTCTCGCCGTGACCGCGACGATCGCGTCGGCCGGATTCGGCGCCGTGACGGGTTCGAGCGTCGCCGCCGTGGCGACGATGGGCACGATGCTGATGCCCGAAATGCGGCGCTACAAATACGATCCGGGCCTGGCGACCGGGAGTCTCGCCGCGGCCGGGACCTTGGCCATTCTCATTCCGCCGAGCATTCCCTTCATCTTCATCGGCGTCTGGACCGAGACGTCGATCGGCAAGCTGTTCGTCGCCGGCATCGTGCCCGGATTGCTGCTGGCATCGATGTTCGCCCTATGGATCGTGATTCGTTGCACCCTTAATCCGGAGCTCGGGCCGCGCGGTCCCAGCTATTCCTGGCCGGAGCGGTTCCTGTCGCTGTTCAGGTTGATTCCGATCGCCGCGATCTTCAGCGTCGTGCTGGGCGGCATTTATGGCGGCGTCTTCACGCCGACCGAGGCGTCGGCAATCGGATCGATCGGGGCCATCGCCGTGGCGGCGGCGATGCGCCGGCTCACGTGGCGCGCGTTGGCGGACGCGTTCCATGAGGCGGCGATCCTGAGCGCCATGATCTACACGATCCTCGTCGGCGGCATCCTCATCGGGAAATTCCTGGTCCAGACGCAGGTTACGACGGAACTGATCGCCTACGTCGGCCGATCCGGAATGGACCGTTATCTCGTCATCGCGCTGTTCACCGTGATGTACCTGATCCTCGGCGCGATCATGGATACGTTCGGGATGATCATTTTGACCCTGCCGTTCGTGTTCCCAGTCGTTCTCGCGCTCGGCTTCGACCGCGTCTGGTTCGGGGTCTACGTAACGGTGATGATCGAGCTGGCGCTGATCACGCCCCCGGTCGGCATGAATGTGTTCGTCATGCAGCGCGTCGCCCCCGAGGTTCCGATGATGACGATATTCCGCGGCGCCGCGCCGTTCTGCGTCATCATTCTTCTTTTCGTCGTTTTCATCACCCTCTTTCCTCGGATCGTCCTTTGGCTGCCGTCGACGATGTGACCGCTCGCGCGGCGCTCGGCGTGGTGCGGCCGGAGATCGAATCATGGAGCCGGATATGACCGAACAAATTCCACCGAAAAAGGGTTCATCCCGCGTTGTCGTCGGCTACGCCGGCAAGGACGAACTTCTCATCGACACCGGAAGCGCCACGATCAAGGGGTTCCTGCCGCGCGAAGGGGTTGCTTCCCCGAACGACGTTCGCGACGGCAACGATCCGGGCGTCAGGCCGGGCGAACTTCTGCTGGCTTCGCTCGGCACTTGCATCGCGGGCATGATGGCCGTCTTCGCGCGGAATCACGGATACAGCCTCGACGCGATCTCGGTGACGCTCACCGACGTCATTGCCGACAACCCGACACGCATCGGCGGCATCGACGCGAGCGTGTCTATTTCGGGCGAGTTGAGCGCCGAACAACGCGCGAAGCTCCAGAAGATTGCCGCCGCGTGCAAAGTCAGCGACTCGCTGAAGCATCCGATGCGTATCGCAGTTTCATTCGATCCGGCCGGCGCGAAAGGTGCCTGAGTTGGCCGTCCGGCCTTCGCGCCAACGTAACTGATTATGGGCGTTAAGCGGGCGTGATGGCGGGGTGGCGCGCGCCTGCGCGTATGCCGCAGCGGCGAGCAGCAGCGCGCCCGCGAGCGCGTGGCCGGCTTGCGTGGCGGATGCCTGAAGGACGACCGAGATCACGCCCAGGGCCGGCGCGAGCGCGGCGCACGCGGCGTAGCGCCAGCCGAGGGCGGCTACCGCGGCGGCGGCGGCCAGGCCGGCGGCGGCGTGCGTGATGAGGACAGCCACCGACGCCTGCGGCGCAAAGATCGCCAGCGTGCCGCCGAAGGCCGCCTGCAGGCTGGCAAGGCCGAGCGCGGCAAGCGCGAGTTTGCGGTCCGGCGCCAGAGTGGTTCGCGCAGCGGCGCGGCCGTAGATCCAGACCAGCAGCGCGGTGAGCACAAGTCCGCCGGTCTGGTTGAAAAACGCCGCCGCGGGAGGCGGTGTAGTCCCGGTGATCCAGCCCACGGCGGACAGTGCCAGCATCAGTACGAACGCGACGCTTGCTGCGGCGCGCAACCGGGGCTGTCTCCAGGCAAGCGCCATCAGGGCGAACACGAGCAGCGCGACAGAAGATGCGGTGGCCCGATGCACCCCGCGCGCGATCTGGACGTCAATGCCGCCGCTGGCCCGGATATAGGCACTGGCCGCGACTACAGCCAGCATGAGCAGGGCCGATGCGGCTGTAAGGAACCTGATGCGGCCGGCGTTGGGCATGCCGGCATGCTGCAGGTGCGTATCGGAACTTACTTGATGCATATCAAACCGCGCGCACCGGGTTTACGTGAAAGTCCGCCGCATTGCCCATAAAGAGGAGCGCGCGATGTCCAACGCCACGCAAGACACGGCCGACCACGATGAATTGCACGACGAGCCTGTTCCTGCAATGCAACAGATTCTCGACAACCCCTTCCTGCTGCTGTTTCTGGGCGTCGTCGTGCCGACGGTGTTCTACGTGGTCTGGGGCGTGATGGAGATCGTTTCCCTGCCGATCGCAAAGTAGGTCAAGAGCCCCGGAGCCCGCCATGAGCATCTCGCCCGTAACCGACCGACTTTGGTGGAAGACCCCGATGGACCGCGAGGAGGTGATCTGGGTCACGGTCGCCTTCATCTGGTGCCTGTTCATGTTCTTCATGATGCCGTACTGGCATGTGTTCGGTAAGCAGAACCTCGCCCACGCGGCGGTGAAAACCAGCGCCGCGGCCTACATGAAGATGGCCGAGGAAGGGGTCGGCAAGTGGAAGGTCCGCGAGGAGAGCGAGCAGAAAATTCCCGTGATCGCCCCGCCGCCGGACACCGACGTGTACCTGGTGGCGCGCCTGTGGTCCTGGTGGCCGATCCTCGAGCTGGAAGCCGGCAAGACCTACAAGATCCACCTCATGTCGATGGACTGGCTGCACGGCTTCTCGCTGCAGCCGGAGAACATCAATATCGTGGTCCATCCCGGCTACGACCACAAGGTGACCATGACGCCTACCAGCAAGGGGACGTTCTCGATCATCTGCAACGAGTACTGCGGCGTGAACCATCACACCATGACCAGCCGCATTTACGTGAAATAAGGGAGCGGCCATGTCGACCAACAGAAACTTCCGCACCTGCCCGAGCACCGGCCTGATGTTCCACGAGCCGGCCGAAAAACTGATGATCTGGAACGCCGTCGCCGGGGTCGTCTTCCTGCTGGTGGGCGGCCTGCTCGCCATCGGCGTCGTGCTGACGCGCTGGCAGTGGGTCCACTGGCTGCCGGCGGACCGCTTCTACCAGGTGCTCACCGCGCACGGCGTCAACATGCTCGTGTTCTGGATCATCTTCTTCGAAATGGCGGTGCTGTACTTCTGCAGCTCGACGCTCTTGCGCAGCCGCTTGGCGACGCCGAACATCGCCTGGGCCGGATTCTGGCTGATGCTCATCGGCGCGCTGCTGAACAATTACTCGGTGCTGCGCGGCGATTCCAGCGTCATGTTCACGGCCTACGCGCCGATGGGGGCGCATCCGACGTTCTACCTTGGCCTGATCCTGTTCGCGGTCGGCGCGCTGATCGCCTGCTTCGTGTTCCTCGGCACCCTGGTGGTGGCGAAGGCCGAACGCACCTATCAGGGGTCGATCCCGCTGGTCACCTTCGGCGCGCTCACCGCCTGCATCATCGCGGTGTTCACCATCGCCTCGGGGGCGATCATCCTGATCCCGACCTTCCTGTGGTCGGTGGGGCTGATACCGCAGATCGATTCGCTCATGTACAAGACCATCTTCTGGGCGTTCGGCCATTCCTCGCAGCAGATCAACGTCGCCGCCCACGTTTCCGTGTGGTACGCGATCGCCGCGATCGTGTTCGGCGCCAAGCCGATGTCGGAAAAAGTCAGCCGCACCGCGTTCTTCCTCTACATCCTGTTCCTGCAGCTGGCGAGCGCGCACCACCTGCTCGCCGACCCGGGGCTCACCTCGTACTGGAAGATCTTCAACACCAGCTACGCCATGTATCTCGCGGTTCTGGCCTCGATGGTGCACGGCCTGACGGTGCCGGGTGCGATCGAGGTGGCGCAGAGGAAGAAGGGCTACACCAACGGCCTGTTCGAATGGCTGCGCAAGGCGCCGTGGGGCAATCCGGTGTTCTCCGGGATGTTCATCTCGCTGATCGGCTTCGGCTTCCTCGGCGGCATCTCGGGCGTGATCATGGGCGTGGAGCAGATCAACCTGATCATCCACAACACGATCTACGTGCCGGGGCACTTCCACGCCACCGTGGTGGTCGGCACCACGCTCGCGTTCATGGCGCTCACCTACTTCCTGATTCCGGTGCTGTTCCGCCGCGAGGTGGCGTTTCCGGGCCTGGCGAAGTGGCAGCCGTACCTGTTCGGCGGCGGCATGTCGGGGGTCGCCGTGTTCCTGATGGCCGCGGGCACGCTCGGCGTGCCGCGGCGCCACTGGGACATCACCTTTGCGGGCAACGCGTTCGCCTACGAGTTCCCGGGCGCCGCCGGGCTGATGATGGCGGCGGGCAGCATCGCGGGGCTCATCGCCATCGCCGGCGGCGGGGCCTACCTGCTGATCACGGTGTACTCGGTTTTCCTCGGCAAGCGCATCGAGACGCCGGGCTTCGCCCACGTGCGGGCGCGCGACAACGTTGCGCCGAGCACGGCGCCGGTGGCCGCGGCCATCACTTCGCACGGGCAGTCGGCGGGCTTTTCGGCGCCGGGCACCTTCGTGCTGGCGATGGTGTTCCTGGTCGCCTTCGCGCTGTACTACTTCGTGAACTGGAAATACCTGTCCACGGTCTGGCCGCTGAGCTGAGGGCGCCCCAGGGAGCCGCATGAGGTTGCTGCTCAACCTGTTCAAGTTGCGCATCGGCGTGGCCATCGCGCTCGCCGCGGTGGCCGGCATGGCGGTAACCCCCGTGGTCACGCCTGGGGCGCTGGGGAGCTGGCAGGCCGTCGTGGTCACCCTTGCGGTGCTGGTTTCTTCCGCCGCCGCGGGGGCCTTCAACCAGTACGCCGAGCGCGATCTCGATGCGCGCATGGCGCGCACCCGCAACCGCCCGTTCGTCTCCGGCGAGCTTAATCATGGCCCGCTGTGGCTGTGGGTGATCGGCGCGATGACGGCGGCCTCGGTGCTGGCCGCGGCTTTCGCCTCCAACTGGCTGGCCGCGTTCTACGTTTTCCTGGGGGCATTTACCTACGGCGTGGTGTATACCGTGTGGCTCAAGCGCCGCACCTGGCTTAACATCGTCGTCGGCGGGCTTGCAGGCAGCTTCGCGGTGCTGGCCGGGGCGGCCGCCGTGACGCCGACCTTGAGCCCGGCCTCGATCTGGCTCGCGGTGGTGCTGTTCCTGTGGACCCCGCCGCATTTCTGGAGTCTTGCCATCGTCTATCGCGAAGATTATGCAGGGGCGGGCGTGCCGATGCTGCCGGTGGTGGTGGGCGACGCGCGCTGCGCGCGCGTGATTCTCGGCAGCGCGCTGGTTCTCGTCGCTTCGTCGCTGATGCCGGCGCTGCACGGCCTGGGGTGGGTGTATCTTGCCGCCGCAATCGCGGGCGGCACGTATTTCCTCGTCACCTGCGTCGCGCTGGTGCGCAACCCCGGCCGCGGCACCGCGCGCACGAGCTTCCGCGCTTCGCTCATTCAGCTCAGCCTGGTTCTTTTCGGCGCCATCGCCGACACGGCGCTGCGGGGTTAGGGCATGCGAGCCGCCCGCCTGGCCAGTTGCGGTCTTGCCGTGGCGCGCCTTGCTGTGGTCCTCCCGTTGCTGTCGGCCGCAGGCCCGGGCGCGGCCGCCGACGCGACGCTCGACCGCGACTACGCGCTGAAAACAAGCCAGGCGGCCCTCGGCAACCGGCCCGCCAACTATGCCTTTACGGCCGCCGACGGCAGGCGCGTCGAGCTGGCGGCGTTTCGCGGCAAGCCGCTGGTCGTCAATTTTGTCTACACCGGCTGTTTCCAGGTCTGCCCGGCTGCGACGCAGTTCCTCAAGCTCGCGAGCGAACAGGCCGGGGCGGCGCTCGGCAGGGAGCGTTTCGCGCTCGCCACCATCGGCTTCAACCTGCCTTTCGATTCGCCCGCCGCGATGCGCGATTTCGCGCGCCGGCAGGGCGTCGACGCGGCCAACTGGCGCTTTCTGACCCCCGAGGCCGCGCAGCTCGATGCGCTGCTGGCGGATTTCGGCTTTTCGCACGTGGCCACGCCCAAGGGCTTCGACCACGTGCTGCAGGCAACGATCCTGGATGCCGATGGCCGCATCGTGAAGCAGGTGTACGGCGAGACCTTCGCCCTCGATGCATTTGTCGAACCGCTGAAGGCGCTCGTTGCCGGCGCGCCCTTGCCCGCGGACGGCGCGGGTTCGATGATCGAGAAGTTGCGGCTGCTGTGTACGGTCTATGACCCGGTCAGCGGCGTCTACCGTCTCGACTATGCGCTGTTCGTCGAGATGCTGGGCGGGCTGCTGGTGATCGTCGCCACTGCGCTATTCCTGCTGCAGGACCGCCGGCGCGCGCAGCGGCGGCACTGAATGCTGGGGTCCATCCAGCGCGCGGGCCGTTGGTGTTTCATGCGCGTCGAGGCGCTGTTCAACCTCGCCTTCGGCGAGCGGCTCAATCCGCTTTACTACCTCGGCGCCATCAGCACCTGGATGTTGTGGATGGTGGTCGCGAGCGGGCTCTACCTCTACGCGTTCTTCGCCACCGGCATCAACGAGGCCTACGCCTCGGTCGAGCAGCTGACGAACGGGCAGCGCTACCTGGGCGGCATCATGCGCAGCCTGCACCGCTACGCATCGGATGGCATGGTGCTCACCATGCTGCTGCATCTGACGCGGCATTTCGTCTTCGACCGCTACCGCGGCTTTCGCTGGTTCTCCTGGGTGAGCGGGCTGCTGCTGCTGTGGATGGTGTATGTGGCGGGGATCAACGGCTACATGCTGCCCTGGGACCGCCTCGCGCAGTTCGTCACCATCGCCACCGCCGAGTGGCTCGACTGGCTGCCGATCTTCCGCGGCACCCTGGTGCGCAATTTCATCTTCGCGGAGAATTTCAGCGACCGGTTGTTTTCGCTGCTCTCGTTCATCCATATCGGCGTCCCGCTCGCGGTGCTCGCGCTGCTGTGGATCCACGTCCAGCGCGTGCCGCAGGCGAAGACCACGCCGCCGCGGCCCATCCTCGCGATGCTGAGCGCGGCGCTGGTCGTGCTCGCGCTTGTCCGGCCGGCGGTGAGTCAGGGGCCGGCCGACCTCTCGAAAGCGGTGACCGCGATTGCCCTGGACTGGTTCTATCTGCCGGTGTTCGCGCTGCTGTACCGCTCGTCGCCGGCCGAACTGTGGCTGCTGCTGGGCGGCGCCACGCTGCTGTTCGCGTCGGTGCCGTGGCTGCCGCCGAAACGCATGAAGGGCGCCGCGTCGGGCTTCCATGTCCTGGTCCACCCCGACAACCGCTTCATCGTCGTGCGCGAGGGCGAAACGCTGCTCGATAGCGCGCTGCGCGAAGGCATCGCCATGCCCTTCGACTGCCGCAACGGCGGCTGCGGCGAATGCAAGGGCCGCATCCTGCATGGCGAGATCGAACAGGGCGCGTTCCAGGAGAGCGCGCTGGGCGCCGAGGAACGGGCGCAGGGCGTCGCGTTGCTGTGCTGCGCGACGCCGCGCAGCGATCTGGAGATTGAATACACGCCAAAACAGGCGCTGCGCGACGTCCCGCCGCGGATTCACGTTGCGCGCGTCGCGAAGCTGGAGCGCCTGGCGCCGGATGTGATGCGGGTGCTGCTGGCCGTGAGCGGCGAGCCGCTGCGTTTCTATCCGGGGCAGTACATCAATGTGCTGCTCGATGCCGGGGAGAAGCGCGCGTTTTCGTTCGCCACCGCGCCGCACGCCGCCGGGCCGGTGGAGCTGCAGATCCGGCGCATTGCCGGCGGCAAATATACGACGCACGTGTTCGAGGGGATGAAGACTGGCGAGGAAGTGCGCTTCGAGGGGCCGCTGGGCACGTTTTTCCTGCGCGAAGACAGCGAAAAGCCGATGATTTTCGTCGCCGGCGCCACCGGTTTCGCGCCGGTCAAGAGCATGCTGGAGCACGCTTTTCACCGCGGCATCCGGCGCCGCATCTACCTCTATTGGGGCACGCGCCGGCCCGCCGACCTGTACCTGAAGGCGCTCGCCGAAGAATGGGCGCGCGAACACGAAAATTTTACTTTCGTGCCGGTGATCTCGGAGCCGCATCCGGAGGACGGCTGGAGCGGGCGCACCGGCCTCGTGCACGAGGCGATCCTGCAGGACTTCCCCGACCTCTCGGGCCATCAGGTCTACGCCTGCGGTTCGGCGGCGATGGTCGAGGCGGCGACGCCGGCGTTCCGCGGGCAGGGCATGTCGCAGGACGACTGTTTCTCGGATGCGTTCCGGCTCGCGCCCCATATCCTTGGTGGATCCTCGGAATTTGCCAAGCTCGGGGGCAGTGCGACATGACGAGCCCGGCGCGCTACTTCCTGCAGGCCCTGTTCTACCTGCCGCTGATGCTGCTGATCGGCTATTTCTCCAACGCGCCGGTGTTCGTGCACCTGCCCGCGAACGAAGCGCTGCTGCGCCTGTCGATCGCGCATGCGGGCGAGCGCCGGCAGGCCTGCCGCGAGCGCTCGCAGAAAGAGCTGGCGAAACTGCCGCCGAACATGCGCGCGGCGCAGGATTGCCCGCGCGAACGCTCGCCGCTGCTGGTCGAACTCGAGATCGACGGCCGCCTCGCTTACCGCAGCGAAGCCGCGCCGGCGGGTCTGCAACGCGATGGCCTGGCGACCCTGTACCATCGCCTGCCGATCGCCGCCGGCACGCACCGCATCCTGGTGCGCATGCGCGACCGCCCGCAGGAGGGGTTTACCTACGTGCGCGAGGAAACGCTCAACCTGGCCGGCGGCGATTCGCTGCTGATCGATTTCAACGCCTCGCGCGGCGGCTTCGAATTCAGGCGTTGAGCATGCTGCGTCAACTGGGCGCCCTGGCTTTTCTTCTGTTCTGGATCGTCACCGTTACCGGCATCTATCTGTATGTTTTCCTCGATACCAGCGCCGCCGGCGCCTGGCGCTCGGTGAACGACATCGGGGTGATGCGCAGCCTGCACCGCTACGCCTCCGATGCGCTGGTGGTGGTGACGTTCGCGCACCTGCTGCGCGAATACCTTGCCGGCCACGCGCGCGGCTTCCGCTGGTTTTCCTGGCTTTCGGGTGTGCCCCTGATCGTGCTGCTCTACGCCTCGGGCATCGGCGGGTACTGGCTGGCGTGGGACCAGCTGGCGCTTTTTTCAGCGACCGCGACCGCCGAGTGGCTGGACTGGCTCGGCATCTCCTCGGAGCCGTTCGCGCGCAACTTTCTTTCTTCCGACCGGGTCATCGACCGCCTCTTCACGCTGTTCATCTTCCTGCACATCGGTATCCCGCTCGCGCTGCTCGCCGGCATGTGGGTGCACGTGCAGCGCGTCAGCCGTCCGGAGAGCTTTCCCTCCCGCGACCTGGCCGCGGGCGCCACCATCGCGCTGCTCGTGCTGGCGGTGGCGTGGCCGGTGCACAGCCTGCCGCAGGCAAATCCGGCGCGGGTGCCCGCGACGCTGGCGCTGGATTGGTTCTATCTTTTCCCGCACCCGCTGATGTACGCGACCTCGCCCGGCGCCCTGTGGGCGATATTCGCGGGCGCCATGGCGCTGCTGCTCGCGCTGCCGTGGCTGGGGCGCGGCGAACGGTTGCCGGTGGCGGTGGTCAGTCCGCAGGATTGCAACGGCTGCGGCCGCTGCTTCGCCGACTGCCCGTACTCCGCGATCGTGCTGGTGTCGCATACGTCAAAGCGCATTGCGCCACGCATGGCCGAGGTGCAGCCAGCCCTGTGCGCGGGCTGCGGCATCTGCGCCGGGGCCTGCCCGTCGTCGACGCCGTTCCGCAGCAGCGCAACCTTCGCTTCGGGTATCGACATGCCGGGGCGCAAGATCGCCGCTCTGCGCGCCGAGCTCGAGCGCGCGATCGGCGCCTTGAGCGCGGGGCCGCGCGTGGTGGTCTTCGGCTGCGACCGCTCGGCCGATGTGGCCGCCCTGCGTTCGGCGGATACTGCGGCCTTGAGCCTGATCTGCGCCGGCATGCTGCCGCCTTCGTTCATCGAGTACGCGCTGCGCAATGGAGCCGATGGCGTGCTGGTCACCGGTTGCGCCGAGGGCGCCTGCGACTACCGGTTCGGGCAGCGCTGGCTGGAGGAACGCCTGGCGGGCACGCGCGAGCCGCACCTGCGCGCCAACGTGCCGCCGCACCGCGTGCGCGTGGCCTGGGCGCGCAAGCGCTCGATCGGGGAACTGCGCGATGCACTGGCCGCATTGCGCTCGGAGATTGCGCCCAATGGATAAGGCTCGCGGCGGGCTGATACCGGTTCGGCAGGGCTATTCGCTGGAAGTGCCCGGCGATGCGCGGCGGCGCCTTGCCATCGGCTGGCTGGCGCTCGCGCTGGCCGCGCTGGTCGGCTCGGGGCTGTTCGCCGTCCTGCTGGTGCTCTCGCGCGCGCCGTACGCGAAGAATTTCTTCGCCGACGTGGATTTCTTCCGCGTGGCGCTGGTGGTGCACGTCGATCTTTCCGTGCTGGTCTGGTTCGCCGCTGTCGGCGGCATGCTGTGGAGCCTGAACAGCACGCCGCGCGCGCTGGCCGCCGGCTGGGCCGCGCTCTGGCTGGCGCTCGCCGGCACGCTGCTCCTGTGCGTAGCGCCGTTTGCGGGCAGCGCCCTGCCGGTGATGAGCAACTACATCCCGGTGGTCGACGGTCCGTGGTTCCTCGCCGGGCTCGTGGTATTCGCGGCCGGTTGCGCGCTGCTGGTGCTGCGCTCGATGTGGGCGGTGCCGCGCGTCGGCGTGCGGCTCGATGGCGCGGGCGCGTTGCGCTTCGGCCTGAACAGCGCGCTGGTTTCGGCCGCGCTCGCGCTGATCGCCTTTGCCTGGTCCTGGCTGCGCCTGCCGGGCTCGCTCGAGGGCAAGCCTTACTACGAAGTGCTGTTCTGGGGCGGCGGCCACGTGTTGCAGTTCACCTGGACGTTGCTGATGCTGGTGGCGTGGGTCTGGCTTGCGGAGGCAATCGGCGCGAAGCTGCCGCTCTCGCCGCGTATCGCCACGCTGTTCTTCGGCGTGGGCCTGGTCTCGGTGTTCGCCACGCCGGTGATCTACCTTGCGTGGGACATCGTCTCGATGCAGCACTACCGTTACCTGACCTGGATCATGCGCTTTGGCGGCGGCCTTGCGATCCTGCCGTTCGCGCTGGCGGTCGGCATCGGGCTCGTCACCTTGCGCGGGATGCCGCAGGAGGGCCGCCCGCTGCGCGCGGCGCTCGTCGCCTCGATGGTGCTGTTTGGCGCGGGCGGCTTGATCGGCTTCGCGATCGAAGGCAACAACGTGAAAATTCCGGCGCATTACCACGGCAGCATCGTCGGGGTGACACTGGCGCTCATGGGCCTGGTCTACCACCTGCTGCCGCGCCTGGGCTTCGCCGCGGTGCCGGTCAGGGCGGCTTCACTGCAGGCGTGGCTGTATGGCGCCGGCCAGTTGATGCACGTCGCCGGCCTCGCCTGGTCCGGCGGCTACGGCGTGCAGCGCAAGGCCGCCGGCGCCGAGCAGGCGCTGCGCACGGCGCCGGAGATCGCGGCGATGGGGCTGATGGGGCTGGGCGGCCTCGTCGCCGTCATCGGCGGCCTGCTGTTCCTGGTAATCGCCATCAACTCGATGAGGTGCGGATGGAAATCGTCTATTTCACGGTAGTCGCGATCGGCCTGTACGCGCTCGCCGACGCCGCACTGCGCTGGCTCGAGCGCCAGCGCGGCGCGCGCTTCGAAAACCGGCAGCTGGTTTTCTTCGCCATCATCCTGCCGCTCGCGCTCGCCACCTTCTGGCTGCTGCAATCCTTCGGCCCGTAGCCCGCCCGGGTTGTTGCTAAGCCAGCTGGACGATCTGGTTGAGGCAAGCGCGCACCTCGGCGAAACGCGCGTCGGAGAGGCGCTTGAGGGAGTGCCGCGAGGCGCGGCGCACGCGCCAATCGAAGGACTTGGGCTGATGGCAGAGCACATAGCTGATCTTGTCGGCTCGCTTTCCCGCCGCCGTTCCCACGGCGACGGCAAAGGGGTTGTCGACGTTGTATTCGGCGGTGGACATGGGCAGACCGATGACGAGAGACGTGCGCTCGTTGAAGGCGCGGGGGGAAAGCACCAGGAAAGGATGAACGTCACGCATTTCGCGCCCTGCTTGGGGATTGCAGTCGATCCAGAGGATCTCCTGGCGCTCGGGCGTCCAAGCGGCACCTGCGCCGCGCGCCGCCCTGCTCACCACCGTTCCGCACCCAACGGCCTGGCGGCCATCGCCTCACCGGCGTGCCGCACGGGATCAAACCGGGCAAGCCGTTGCTCCAGGGTGGGCGGCACGCCGGCTTCGGGGGAGATGACCACGCGCCCGCCCTCCACCGTTATCCGCACCCGCTGGTCCGCATGCAGACGCGCGGCCCGCGCCACCGCCGCCGGCAGCCGGACGCCCAGATTGTTGCCCCACTGCTTGATATCGAGAACCGCTTCGGTCATGTCGATGCATTCCGGTGAAAATGTATATACGCAGTTTAGACATACCCGGCGATCAGCGCAAGAACTCACCTCACAACAGCGATGACACTTCCTGCCGCTAGGGTTGGCCCATGAAGCCGCGGCCCAGGTTCCAGAAGATGGCCGCGATCAGGCCCGATACCGGAATGGTCAGCACCCAGGCCCAGAGGATGCGCGCGGCGATGCCCCAGCGCACCGCCGAGACCCGCCGCGACAGGCCGACGCCGACAATGGCGCCGGTGATCGTATGCGTCGTCGAGACCGGGATGCCCATCGATGTCGCCAGAAACAGCGTGACCGCGCCCGCGGTCTGCGCCGAGAAAGCGCCGGTGGGCCGGATGCGCGTGATGCCCATGCCCATCGTGCGCACGATGCGCCAGCCGCCGAACAGGGTGCCGAAACCCATCGCGAACTGACAGGCGATCACGACCCAGAACGGCACGTGGAAGGCGCCCTCCAGGTAGCCGTTGGCATACAGCAGCACCGCGATGATGCCCATGGTTTTCTGCGCGTCGTTGCCGCCGTGGCCCAGGCTGTAGAGCGAGGCGGAGACGAACTGCAATTTGTTGAACTTCGCCTCGGTGCGGGCGGGCGCTGCCTTCTGCAGCAGCCAGAGCAGCGCCAGCGCCAGCGCAAGCGCCAGCACGAGCCCGAACAGCGGCGAGAGGATGATCGCCGACGAGGTCTTGAGCAGCCCCTGCGCGATGATGGCGCTCCAGCCGGCCTTGGCGAGCGCCGCGCCGACCAGTCCGCCGACCAGCGCGTGCGACGAGGACGAGGGAATGCCGAACCACCAGGTGATGACGTTCCAGGAGATGGCGCCGCACAGCGCGCCGAAAATCACCGCGTTGTCGATGATCGCGGGCGAGACGATCCCCGAGCCGACGGTTTTCGCCACCTGCAGCCCGAAAAAGAGGAAGGCGATGAAGTTGAAGAAGGCGGCCCAGGCCACCGCCGCCTGCGGCGTCAGCAGCCGGGTCGAGACCATCAGCGCGATCGAGTTCGCCGCATCGTGGAACCCGTTCATGAAGTCGAACACCAGCGCCACGACGACGAGCATCGCCATGACGAGCAGGCTCTGCTCGCTCACGCGCCAGCCTTTGCGCTACTCATATCCGTTCAAGAACGACGCCGTGGATGACGTCGGCCGCGTCCTCGCAGCGGTCGACCGCTTCCTCGAACAGTTCGTAGAGTTCCTTGGCGCGGATCAGCGCGCGTGCGTCCGAGACCTCGGCAAAGAGGCGCGTCATCCCGGCGCGCATGACGCGGTCGCCGTCGCTCTCGATTTCGCCGATTTCCTGGCAGATCTGCAGGATGCGCTGCGCGTTCTTCATGTCGGAGAGCAGCGCGACGGCCTCCTGGACCTTTTCCGTGGCGCGCAGCGCGATCTGTCCGAGCGCCGCCATTTCGGGGGTGAATTCGCCGGGACCGTAGAGCGCGGCGCGCTGGGGGATGTCTTCCATGTAGTCGATCATGTCGTCCAGCGCCATCGCCAGGTCCTTGATCTCCCAGCGGTCGAAGGGCGTGATGAAGGTCTTGTGCAGGGACAGGAAGATGCTTCTGGTCACGCCGTCCGCTTCGCCCTCGGTCTTCTTGATCTCGTCGAACAGCAGCTGGAAGGCCGCCGGGTCGCGCACCGAGCTCATCCTCGCGAGAACCTTGGCGCCGCGCACCGTGCAGGCCGTCAGTTCGTTGAAGAGCGCGAAATAATTGTCGCTGCGCGGCGATGCGAAGGCGATCAGTTTGCTGAGCCACTTCATAGCGTCATCCCGCCGTCGACGCTGATGACCGCGCCGTTGATGTAGCTCGCCTCGTCGGAGGCGAGGAAGGCGAACACGTTGGCGACCTCCCCGGGCAGGCCGAGCCGGCCGCAGGGCACCTTCTTCGCCATGTCGGCGAGCACGTTGGCCGGCATCTGGTTGAGGATCGGCGTGGCGACGAAACCCGGGCACACGGCGACGGCGCGGATCCCCTTGCGCCCGAGTTCCCGGGCCCAGGTCTTGGTCATGCCGATGACCGCGAACTTGCTCGCCGCATAGTTGGTCTGGCCGAAGTTGCCGTACAGGCCGACGATCGAGGAGGTGGTCAGGATAACGCCGGTTTTCTGCTCGATCATTATGTTCACGACCGCGCGCGTGCAGTTGTAGACGCCCTTGAGGTTGATGTCAATCACCTTGTCGAACTGGTCGTCGGTCATGTTCTTGAGCTGCGCATCCATCACGATGCCGGCGTTGTTGACCACGCAGTCGATGCGCCCCCATCTGGCCATAACCGCATCGACCATGGCGGCGATCTGCGCCTTGCTGGTCACGTCGACCTGGTAGCCCTCGGCCTCGCCGCCCGCGGCGCGTATTTCCGCCAGCGTCTGCTGCGTCAGTTCCGGATTGATGTCGCAGACGGCGACTTTCGCTCCCTCGGCGGCGAACTTGACGGCGGTCGAATGGCCGATGCCGCGCGCGCCGCCCGTGATGGCGGCGACTTTCCCGGCGAGTCGCATTACTTTTCTCCTATGGTGGGGTCAGGATAACTGCAGCAGGCGCAATTCGGCGTTGGTGTAGCGCAGGCGGATCGCGAGCATGCGCGCGAGGCCCTCGAGCAGGTTGACCGCGAGCCGCTTGTGTTCGTTGGCCAGCGTGTCGAAGCGCCGGCGCGAGAGCGCGTAGAGATCGGTGTCGGAAAATGCGATCGCGTCGGCCGAGCGGGCGGCGCCGTCGAGAAAGGCCATCTCGCCGATGAAATCGCCGCGCCCGAAGGTCGCGAGGTGGTGGCTCTGCTTGTCGTCCAGCGGCAGCACGATGCGCACCGACCCCCGCCGGATGAGAAAAAGCTCGTCGCCCTTGTCGCCGCGCCTGAAGATCGGTTCGCCCGCCTTGAAGGCGCGCTTGTCCATGTAAGCCTCGAACGCCGTCAGGGTTTCCTGCTTGCGGCCCTTGAACAGCTCGATCTCCTGCAGCTCGAGCGGCTTTTCCTCGGTCCGCTCGAGGTGCGCCTCCCTGAGGATGCGGTTCTCCACCCATTCGAGCGCGGCGTCGAGCTCGCCGAAGGCGCGCACGTGATGCTCCTTCCTTACCAGGCCGACCTCGTCGAAGTAGCGCCGCATGTCCTGGCCGGTCGGCACGTTCAGCGGCAGCTGGCTGAAAATGAGGTAGGCATCGCGTTCGGCGAGGACGTCCTCGATCAGTTCGAGAACGTGGGCGGCGGTGACGTCCACCGACTGCACGCGCCGCATGTCGAGGATCACGTAGGTCCGCGTCTTCAGATCGTTCTCGAGGGCGGTGTAGAGCTGGTCGGTGGTGCCGAAGAACAGGCTGCCCTGCAACTCGAAGATGGCGGCGCGGTCGCCGTGCTTTTCGAGGATTTCCATCTCCTCGGGCAGGCGCATCTGCTTGGAGCGCGTCTGGCTGCCGGAGGACTTGCGGTGCACGATCGCGCCGCCGATCTGCTCGCGGATGAACAGCAGGATGGCAAGCGCGATGCCCACGGCCGAAGCCGCGATCAGGCTCACCGTCAGGGCGACCACGATCACCGCGACGATGACCACGAAGTCGAGCACCGTCGAGCGCTGGCGCAGCAGGTGCAGACTGCCCCAGTCGAACATCCGCACCCCGATCACGATCAGGATGCCCGACAGGGACGCAATCGGCACCCAGGCGATCAGCCCCCCCAGAATGAGGAACGCGATCAGCGCCAGCACGCCTTCGGCGAGGCCGGAGAGCCGCGTCGTGCCGCCGCTGGAGATGTTGACCAGCGTCGCGCCCATCGTGCCGGCGCCCGGCACGCCGCCGATGGTCAGGGAGGCGAGGTTGCCGAGCCCTTGCGCGACCAGCTCGCGGTCGGAGTTGTGCCGCGAGCGCGTGAGCGCGTCGGTGACGACGCAGGTTTTCAGCGTGTCGATGGAAAGCAGCACCGCCAGCGTGATGCCGGGCACCAGCAGGTCCGCGAGCGCGCCCGCATCGAGGCTGCCGACCGCTCCCCAGCGCCCCGCGATGGCGTCGAAAAAGCCGGCATCCGAGCTGCCCAGCGTGCCCACCACGTGCGCGTTGCCGGCGAGCACGAGGAGCGATGCGTCCGCCATGGCGAGGCCGAAGTAGGCGAGCACGCCCGCGGCGAGGCCGAGAATCGCCGCCGGCACCGCCTTGGTCAGCCTGGGCGCCAGCGCCATGACCGCGATGGTGACCGCGCCCACCACGATCCCCTGCCACAACCACGTCGATGGCGAGGTCAGGGACTCCCTGAACGCCACGCCTTTGGGCACGCCGAGGAATTTCGGGATCTGGCTGACGATGATGATCAGGCCGACGCCGCTCAGGTAGCCGCTGACCACCGGGTAGGGCATGTACTTGATCAGGCGTCCGAGCCCGATGGCGCCGAAAAGGACCTGCAGCGCGCCGCAAATCAGGCCCACCAGTGTCAGCATGAGAATCGCCGACTGCGGCGCGACACCCTTGTGCGAGATCTCGATCGCCAGCGCGGCCAGCACCGCGGCCGCGGGCGCGCACGGCGCGCTGATCAGGCGCGGGGTGCCGCCGAACGCCGAACAAACCAGACCCAGCGCGGTCGCGCCGAGGATCCCCGCGAGGGCTCCCTGCGCGGCATAGCCGCCGCCGAGCGGCGACAGGATCGTGACGCCGAAAGCGATCGCCGAGGGCAGCGCGACGAGCATCGCCGCGAAGCCGCCCCACAGATCGCCCGCCACGTTGTCCCTGATCTTCACGGTTGCCGCCCCATCGTAGCGGCCCGATGCCTATTTCTTCTTCCTGGCTCCGGCCTTGCCAATGCGCTCGAGCGCGTTCTCAATCGCGCGGCAAAAGGTCTTCAGTACCTTGATGCGGGCGTGGTACTTGTTGTTCGCCTCGACCAGCGTCCAGGGCGCGAGCGAGGTGGAGGTGCGGTCGACCATGTCGCAGACCGCGGTCTCGTATTGGTCCCACTTCTTGCGGTTGCGCCAGTCCTCTTCGGTGATCTTGAAGCGCTTGAAGGAGATTTTCTCGCGCGCCTTGAAGCGCCGGAACTGCTCTTCCTTGCTGATCGTCAGCCAGAACTTCACCACCACGGTGCCGTGGCGCAGCATCGCGCCCTCGAAATCGTTGATCTCGGTATAGGCCCGCATCCAGTCGGCTTCAGAGCAGTATCCCTCCACCCGCTCGACCAGCACGCGCCCGTACCAGGAGCGATCGAAGAAGGTGAAGCGGCCGTTCCTCGGCAGGTGGCGCCAGAACCGCCACAGGTAGGGTTGCGCGCGCTCTTCCTCGCCCGGCGCGGCGATGGAAACGTTGGTGTAGCAGCGCGAATCGAGCGCGCTGGTGACGCGGCGGATCGCGCCGCCCTTGCCGGCGGCATCGTTGCCCTCGAAAACCGCGACCACCGAGAGCGCCTTGAAGCGCGGGTCGCGCGACGCGACGTTCAGGCGGCCCTGCCATTTCTCCAGTTCCTTTTCGTACTGGGCCTTGGTGAGCGGCTGGTCGAGTTCGAGCGCGCGCAGCACGTTCAGGTGGTCGGCGGGCGCCGGCAACGCCGAGGTCTTGTCGGGCACGTGCTTGAGCGGCTTTTCGTCGAGCCGCTCGCGCATCGCCGCGAGCAGGTGCTTGCCCACCGTGAGCGTGCGAAAGCGCGCGTCGGCCCCCGGCACCACGATCCAGGGCGCCTCGCCCGTCGAGGTCTTGCGCAGGAACGGGTCGGACACCTTGACGAAGCGCTTGTAGAGCTTGAAGTATTCCCGGTCGCGATCGGTCACGCGCCAGCGGGTCTTCGGGTCGCTCGCCAGCTCCTTCAGGCGCTTTCTCTGCTGGTTCCTCGAGAGGTGGAACCAGTACTTGAGCACCAGGACGCCCTCGTCGCTGAGCATTTTCTCGAAACGCTGGATTTCGCCGATTTCGCGCGCGAATTCGCCCTCGCCGATCTCACCCATGACGCGCTGGATGATCGGCATGGTGTGCCAGGCGCCGAAGAAGATGCCGATCTTGCCCTTGGGCGGCAGCGCCCGCCAGAAGCGCCACAATGCCGGGCGCTCGCGCTCTTCGTCCGAGGGATCGAAGAAGGCGCTGGTGAGGATGTGGCGCGGATCCATCCACTCGTTGAGCAGGTTCACCGTCTCGCTCTTGCCCGCGCCCTCGACGCCGGCGATCAGGACAAGCACCGGGAAGCGCCCGTTCTGCTTCAGGTCGTACTGCGCATCGAGCAGCGCCTGGCGCAGTTTCGCCGCCTCGCGCTTGTAGACGGCCTTGTCGAGGTGGTGCTTGAGATTCGCCGATTCGAACATCGTCAGCGGATTCTACGGCAGCGAGGGCGCGCCCGGGCTGATCTGGATCAAATCGGGTCGCGGCCCGCGGGGCAGACTGCGGCCAAGATGACCGCGGCCGAATCCCCGCCGAGCGTCAGCGTCGCCATCCTCTTCGCCGACATCTCGGGCAGTACGCGCCTCTACGAGACCCTGGGCGATGCCCGCGCCCGCCAGTTGATCGGCCGCTGCATCGCGCTCATGACCGGGGCGACCGAAAAGCACGCCGGCACGCTGATCAAGACCATCGGCGACGAGGTGATGTGCCGTTTCCCGGACGCGGACGCCGCCGCGGCCGCGGCCCTCGACATGCAGGAGCAGGTCTCGGGCGCCTCGATCACCGGCGGCGGCATGAACCTCGCCATCCACGTCGGCTTCCACTACGGGGCGGTGGTGGAGGAGGAGGGCGATGTCTTCGGCGACGCCGTCAACGTCGCTTCGCGCATGGTGAACCTGTCCAAGCGCGACCAGATCCTCACCACCGGCGCCACCGTCGGGCAGCTGTCGCCCAGGTGGCGCGCGGCCACGCGGCAGGTCGACCGCGCCGCGGTGCGCGGCAAGGCCGAGGAGATCGACGTCTTCGAGCTCATCTGGCAGGAGGCGGAGGTGACGCGCATCGCCGGCAAGGCGTGGGTGATGCCCCCGGCGGGGCCGCCCGGCCACCTCGCGCTGCGCATGGGCGCGCACGAGATCGAGGTGAGCTCGACCCACCCTTCGGTCACGGTCGGCCGCGCCGAGCAGAGCGACCTCGTGCTCTCGGGCGATCTCATTTCGCGGCTGCACGCCCGCATCGAGTACCGCAACAACCGCTTTTCCCTGACCGACCAGAGCACCAACGGCAGCTACGTCGTGGACGGCGCCGGCAACGCGCGGCTCGTGCGGCACGATACGCAGGTGCTCTCGGGCAGCGGCACGATCTCGTTCGGCCGCAAGCCCGAGCCGGGCCAGACCGATCTCGTGCACTACAGCGTGACGGCCTGAAACCTACGGCAGCGGCCCGCCTGGTTCGAAAATCAACCTCGTTTGCTGGTCGCGCGGCGAAGCCCGGCTGGCGCTGATCTCGAGCACGGCGGCCGGCGACAGGTCGCGGCCCGCCCTGGCGCGCTGCGCGCGCAACGCGGCGATGCGCCGGTCCAGCTTGCCGGCCGCGTCGCGCAGGCCCCGCGCGGCGAGGATCGTGCGCATGTTCATCAGTTCGTCGATCTGGTCCGCTGTTTCGCCCGCCGGCTCGGGCGCGGCGGGCGCCGGCGGCGCGGCCGCCGCCGGCTGCGAGCGCTGCGCCTCGCCCCACTGCGCGCCGGGCAGGTTCGCGGCCGCGACAAACGCCGGCGGCGTGGCCACCAGTCGCGCAATGGCAAGGCGCCTGAACCTGAAAGCCCACGTGAGCGCGCTGTCCCCTCTGTCGTTTTCCACGCCGCGGTCGGCCCCGCGCGCGAGCAACTGCCTGACCAGTTGTTCGTGACCCTCGTAGACCGCCATCATGAGCACGCTCGAGCCGTTGCTGCTGCGCGCGTTGATGTCGGCCCCGCGCTCGATGAGCAGCGCCGCGACCTCGCCCTGGCCGGCGAAGACCGCGTAGTGGAGCGCGCTCCAGCGCAGGGGTTCGCTGTCGATGCGGGCGCCCCTTGCCAGCAGCCATTTGACTGCGCCGGCCTGTCCGCGCCAGCTCGCGTGCATCAACGCCCGCTCGCCGAGCGCGTTGGCCTTGTTCACGTCGGCGCCGCGCGCCACCAGCAATTCCATCATCGCGATGTCGCCGCGCCAGGCCGCGATCATCAGGCCGGTGCCGATACGGTCGGCCAGATAGTCCGGATCCAGACCGGCATCGAGCCAGTTGCGCAGCTGCGCGATGTCGCCCGACTCCAGATGGTTGCCGTAACTCGCGGGATCGGGCTGCGCCTGCGGCGCGCCGGCGAACAGCAGCAGTGCCAGCGCGCACAGGCCGAGCTTCGTGCTGATAGAGTGCCGCAACACCATTCGATCCTTCAGCCGTCCACGATGCTCAACGCGCGTTCCCTGCTGGGCCGGGCCTTCGCTCTTTCGCTCATCCTGCATGCCGCCGTGATGGTCATCATCGCCGATCTGGTCACGCCCGCAGGGCGGTTCTGGCGGCTCGCGCCAGCGGAGGTGACGGTGCGGCTGCGTGGCCAAATTACCGCAACCGAAGTGCCGGCGCCCCCGCAACTGCCGCCGCCACGGGACCCGCCACGGAATGCTAACCCAGCCGCCCCCAGGCAGGGCGCCACCCTCGCGGTGCCGCGGGCAGCGTCAGCGCCATGGCTCGCGGGCGAAGCGGCGCTCAGGGCGGCCGAGCAACTGCAGCGCGAACTGCCGTACCCGCCCGAGGCGATCGAGCGCGGGCTGCAGGGCGAGGCCCTGGTGCTGCTCTTTCTCGACCCCTCGGGCCACGCCATCGCCGCCAGGCTCGAGGCGAGCAGCGGGCATGCGCTGCTCGATGACGCGGCCGTGCGCGCGGCCCGGTCGCTGCGCTCGCTGCCCGACAGCGCACCGCGCGAGGCCCTGCTGCCGGTGCGTTTTCGCCTGCGCTGAGGCGTTCGAACCGGATGAGCGAGATTCACCCTAAAGTACTCCCGGGACTGGATGTCGATCTGGCGGCCGCCTGGGTCGATCATTTGAGTCGACGCGGTCAGGAGTCCGGCGTTTGGCTCGCCTTGACTGAAGCCAGGCGATCGATGCCTGCGGAACAGTGGGGGAAACTGCTGCAGCTGCTGGCGGTGCTGGAAGTGCCGGCGGGCAAGCCCTCGTTTTTTCTTGCGTTCTTCATGTTCGTCTGTACTCGCGACGTGCGTTGGCTGGGCAAGGCAGGTCTTGCGGCACAGCAGTGCGGCGAGATCGAGCGCGTGCATGCTTTCATGGTCTTCATATGGAGCATGGCAACGGATTTGGCCGGCGACCGGGCGACTTTTCGCAGATTGTTCGACGTAGCCGGATTCTCCGGCGGTTTGACGCGCCCTGCAGCGACTCTGGCGAACACACTTGCAGCCCCCGCCATCGCGCCCCTCGCCTCGGCCCGCAGACCTGTACCCGGTGAAGAAAAACGCGTCCGCCGGGTGGCCATACTCACGCAACAACTTTCGATTTTCGCCCATGCAGGCACCCGGTTGGCCCTTGAGCATGCGGCATTGTTGAGAGCCGGGGGTGTGGAAGTGTGCGTGTTCAGTGCCCAGGAAATGCAGGGCCTGGGGATCCCGGGTTGGCTGGGTTGCTCAGCGCACCTGGCGCTTTCGCCCGCGAGGCCGGCCGGTTGGAAGACCGTGGCCGGCCCGGGGACTTTTCAAACAGTGATGGCGCGCGAATCCCTGCCCCAGCACGGACGCTGGCAGAGTACGGCGGCGAACCTGGCGGACTTCGCGCCCGATGTCGTGCTGTTCGTCGGTTTTTTCTCCCCCTTGCTGGCCTGGGCGTGGAAGCACTATCCCGTCATCGGGTTGTCGGTGCATACCCTTCCTCCGCTGGGACCTGTTGATGTCTGGCTGCATCAATTCGAGGCCGGCGAGACGCTGCCGCAACCCTGGGCCGGCCTTCCGCGCCCGGTGCCTTTTCCTTACGCCTTTCGCCTGGCGCTGCCGCTCGTGCAGCCTTTCTCCCTGGCGCCGCTCGATTTGCCGCCCGGCGCCTTGATCATGGTGACGGCGGGTTATCGCCTGCGCAATGAAATCAGGCGGGAATGGGCGGCCGAGGTGGTGGCGCGCCTCGAAGCCCACCCGAGCTGGTTCTGGCTCCTGGTGGGCGACAGCAAGGCGCCGCCCTGCCTGCCCCCGGGCCACCCTCGCATTCGCGTGCTGGCGCATCAGGACAACTTCGATGGCCTGTTGCAACAATGCAGCCTGTATCTCAATCCGCAGCGCATGGGCGGCGGACTGAGCGTCATGAACGCGATGGCGCGCAGCGTGCCGGTGGTTTCACTGGGCGGATCGGACGGCGGCGACAAACTCGGCCCCTGGAGCGCGGCATCCTGGCAAGACTACTGGCGGCGGGCGGACGAGCTGCTGGGCGATGAAGCCGCGCGCACCCGTTGTGGAGACGCGTTGTTCCGGCGCTTCGACAGTTTGTACAATCTTCATTCTGCGGCCCCCGGCCTTCTGGCCGCCCTGGAAGAGGGGCGCAGGCATTTTCGGCAACGCACAGAGGCGAAAGCATGAGCGAGCCCCGGGCGCCGCGGCTGGTGATCTTCGGCGTGAGCAATATCCTGTCGGATCTTTTCGACGCCGCGCTCGCCTGCGGTCTCGTCCCCTCGAAGGTGGTGGTGCATCACCCGGAAAAGATCGGCGAGCGGGATATCGCGGTGGCGCAACGGCTGGCGGCCGTGGCGCCGCTGTGCCCTCGATCGGTGCCGCCCGCGCTGCTTGCGCTGGAGGACTTCACGCCCGAGGCGGGTGATCTGTATCTGCTCGGGCCGACGGCCCCGGCCCGGGCCCGGTTGGCGGATCTGCTGCAAAAGCGTTTTAGCCTCGAGTTCTGCACGCTGGTGCATCCGCGCGCGTATGTCTCCCCTCTGGCCAGGCTGGGTCCGGGCGCGTTCGTGGGCGCGAACTCCGTCATTGCCGCGGGAACGCGGCTCGAGGCCCACGTGTTCGTCAATCGCGGTGTCACCGTCGGGCATGACACTCATGTGGGCGCGTTTTCGCGCCTTCAACCCGGGGCAAATGTGGGCGGGTTGTCCCGCATCGGGGCGGGCGTCACGGTTGGCCTGGGCGCCACGCTGATCGAGCGGCTGCGGATTGGCGACGGAGCGGTGATCGGGAGCGGCGCGGTGGTGCTGGAGGACGTGCCCGACCGGGTACTGGTGGCGGGCGTGCCGGCGACAATCCGCAGGCGGCTTGCCGGCGATGCAGGGACTGGCGCCTGAGCGTCAGGACAAGGACGAACGCACGGCGTCGATGACATCCTGCACATCGGCGTCGGTCAATCTGGCCGACAGCGGCAAAGAGAGCGTTCGCTCCGACACGAACCGGGCGTGCGGAAAGTCGCCGGGCTTGTAGCCGAACGTGTTCCGGTAATACGAATACAGGTGAAGCGCGGTGAAATGCACGCCGGTGCCGATGTTGCGCTCGTGCAGGCGGCGCTGGAGTTCATCGCGCGTGATGTTCACGCGGGCGAGATCGAGGAGCGGCGTGTACAGGTGCAGCGCGTGGACCGTGTCGGGCTCGGGGGCGGCCGGAAGGATCAGCGGCAGACCGGCAAAAGCCTCGTTGTAGCGGTTCCATATCGCCTGGCGGCGCGCGCGATAGGCGACGATGCGCTTCATCTGCTCGATGCCGATGGCGGCCTGGATGTCCATCATGTTGTACTTGAACCCCGGGTAGAGCACGTCGTAATGCCTGAAGCCCTCGTCCTGGTAGCGCTTCCAGGCGTCCTTGCCCATGCCGTGCAGGCCCAGCACCTTGATGCGCTCGGCCCACGCCTGCCGGTTCGTCGTCACCATGCCGCCTTCACCAGTGACGATGTTCTTGGTCACGTAGAAGCTGAACACGGTGGCATCGCCGATGGCGCCGATTTTCCGTCCCTTGTAGGCGCTTTCGATGGCGTGCGCGGCGTCTTCGATCACGCGCAGGTCGTGGCGTTTGCCGATGGCCATGATCGCGTCCATGTCGCACGGGCGGCCGGCGAAGTGAACGGGAACGATGGCGCGGGTCCTCGCGCTGAGGGCGGCTTCGATTCTGGCGGGGTCGATGTTCATGCTGCCCGGTTCGACATCGGCGAACACCGGGCGGCCGCCGGCGTGGATGATGGCGTTGGCCGTGGCGCAGAAGGTCAGCGGCGTGGTGATGACCTCGTCGCCGGGTTCGAGTTCTAGGCACAGGAGCGCAAGGTGCAGGCCGGCGGTGCAGGAATTGAGCGCCAGCGCATGTTCGGCGCCCGTGTAGCCGCGAAAAGTGTCTTCGAACTCGGCCACGCGCGGCCCCGTCCCGAGCCAACCCGAGCGCATCGTCCTCGCGACCGCCTCGATCTCGGCTTCCTCGATCGCGGGGCGGCCAAAGACCAGAAACTCGCTTCGCTTCATCGAGAAAACCCTGTCCGGATCGGCGCAGTTGCACCGGTACTACTACGCCTGCGGCGCCGCCTGGCGGTAGACCAGCGTGGGGATGGTGGAGTGCGTGAGCACGCCTTGCGTCTCGCTGCCATGCACCACCGCCGAGAGCCCGCGCCGGCCGTGCGAGGCCATGAAGATCAGGTCGCAGTTGTGCTTCTTCGCGGCGCGGATGATCGCCTCGTGCGGGCAATCGCTCTGCATGAACTCGGCGTCGTAGTCGACCCCCGCGGCGCGGGCGCGCTCGATGATCGCCCGCAGCGCGTCCTCGGATTGCTTTCTTATGTCGCGCTCATACTCGGCGAAATGCTGGTCGGGCGAAACCGTCCTGCCGTGCTTCGACGTCAGCTCTGCGTCGGTGGGGACATGGTAGTCCGGAACCGCGGTGAAGCCGGTCACCCGGGCGTGGATGGCGCGCGCCAACTCGATGCCGGCCTCGACAGCCTTTTCCGAGAGCAGGGAACCGTCGGTGGGAATCAGGATGTGCTTGTACATGAGGCCTCCTTTGCGTACCCCATCATCGCGCCGGCGCGCGACCGCGTCTTGACCGGGATCAAACGCTGGTGGTTGCCGCTAGCGGCGCCGTTGCCGCTCCATCAGCTTGAGCAGCGTGGCGATGCTGATGGAGCGCAGCGTCGCCTTGGCGATCTCGTCGATTTCCGCGAGCACGCTCTCGAGCGCGCGCTCGACGGCGATGCCGGCGGCCTGGCGCCGCCGGCTGCCGCGGGCAGGCGCGCCGATGCTCTCGAACAGCGCGATCACGTCCATCAGGGTCAGGCGCTTGGCGTTGCCGGCGAAGCGGTAGCCGCCGCCCACGCCGCGTACCGATTCGACCACGCCGGCCCGCGCCAGGGTGTGCAGCACCTTGGCGAGGTGGTGCGGCGAAATGCCGTATTTGCGCGCGATCTCGGCGGCCGAAAGCTGGCGCTCCGGATGGGAGGCGGACTCGAGCACGCTGTAGAGCGCGAACAGGGTGTTTTTCTGCAGTTTCATTCGAGGTCGATCTCCAGCGGGATGAAGGGCGCCGCCATCAGCCCCTGGCTGCGGAAGAACGACAGGATCAGCTGGTTGTCGCGCGCGAGCATGGTGCGCACCTTGCCGACGCCCAGGCGCCTGAAGCCCTCGCAGATCGCCTCGAGCAGCCGGCTGCCGACGCCGGCCAGGCGCGCCCCCGGGCGCACGCTGATGGCGAACACCCAGCCGCAGCGCGGCGAGCCGAACTCCCAGTCGCGCACCTCGCCGATGACGAAGCCCTCGATGCGCCCGGCCGCCTCGGCGACGAGGAAAAAGCGCTGCTGCCGGCGCCCGCCGCCGTAGCGCCGGTAGATCCCGGCCCAGTAGCCGGGCTTGGGCAGCCGTGTGATCTCGGCATCGATGGCGGCGACCTGCGCCAGGTCGCCCGCCCGCACGTTGCGTACCCGGGCCTTCATCGGCTGCCGGTTTTCTTGAGCCAGATCAAAGTCGCCGCCTCCAGTGGGCGTAGCTTGCAAAACAGGTATTCGAGTACTTTAATACGAAGGAGGGGGTCATGCGCCACAAACTGCTTGCAATCCTTGCCGCCGCGCTGTTCGCCGCGGGCACCGCCATCGCCCAGGAACCGATCCGCATCGGCGCCTTCCTCGCCGTCACCGGAGGCGCGGCGTTCCTCGGCGACCCCGAGCAAAAGACGCTCGAGCTCTACGTCGAGAAACTCAACGCGGCCGGCGGCCTGCTCGGCAGGAAGCTGCAGCTGGTGTCCTACGATTCGGCGGGCGACGCGGAAAAAGCGCGCACCTTCGTCAAGCGGCTCATCGAGCAGGACAAGGTCGACGTGATCGTCGGCGGCTCGACCACCGGCGAAACGATGGCCGTGGTGCCGCTGGTGGAAGCGGCGGGCGTGCCGTTCATTTCGCTGGCCGGGGCGGTGGTGATCATCGAGCCGGTGAAGAAATGGGTGTTCAAGACGCCGCACACCGACCGCATGGCCTGCGAGCGCGTGTTCCTCGACATGCGCGCGCGCGGCATCGAGCGCATCGGCCTGATCTCCGGCGCCGGCGGCTTCGACAAGTCGATGCGCGGCGAATGCCTGAAGGTCGCGCCCAACCACAAGATCCAGATCGTGGCCGACGAGGCCTACGGCGGCGGCGACACCGACATGACCGCGCAGCTTACCAAGATCAAGAACACGGCCGGCGTGCAGGCGGTGCTCAACGCGGGCTTCGGCCAGGGGCCGGCGATCGTCACCAAGAACTACAAGCAGTTGGCGATGAACATGCCGCTGTACCAGTCGCACGGCGTGGCTTCCAAGGAGTTCATCAAGCTCGCGGGCGACGCGGCCGAAGGCGTGCGCCTGCCCGCCGCCGCGCTGCTGGTCGCCGAGACGCTGCCCGACGCCGATCCGCAGAAGAAGGTCGTGGTGGGCTACAGCCGCGAATACACGGCGCGCTTCAAGTCCGATGTCTCGACGTTCGGTGGCCACGCCTTTGACGGGCTGATGCTGGCCGCGGAAGCGATCCGCCGCTCCGGCTCGACCAACAAGGAAGCGATCCGCAGCGCGCTGGAGAGCATCAAGGGCTATGTCGGCACCGGCGGCGTGGTCAACATGTCGGCGCAGGACCACATGGGGCTCGATGTCAGCGCTTTTCGCATGCTCGAAGTCAGCAAGGGCAACTGGGTGCTGGTGAAGTAAACCTTACGGGATGAGCGCGCAGCTCGCCCAGTACCTGCTCGGCGGCCTGACCATCGGCGCGATCTACGCGCTGGTGGCGCTCGGCTTCGCGATCATCTACAACGCGAGCCACGTCATCAACTTCGCGCAGGGCGAATTCGTGATGATCGGCGGCATGGCCACGGTTTCGCTCGGCAACGCGGGCCTGCCGCTGCTGCTCGCGATCCCGGTGGCGGTGCTCGCCGCCGCCGCGGTCGGCCTCGCGCTGGAGAAGTTCGCCGTCGAGCCCGCGCGCGGCGCATCCGTGGTCACGCTCATCATCATCACCATCGGCGCCTCCATCCTGCTGCGAGGGCTGGCGACCCTGGTGTGGGACAAGAAGCTGCACGCGCTGCAGCCGTTTTCAGGCGACCAGCCGATCGAGCTGGCGGGGGCGACGATCCTGCCGCAGAGCCTGTGGGTGCTGGGCGTGACGCTGGCCATCGTGCTGCTGCTCTCCTGGTTCTTCAGCCGCACGCTGACCGGCAAGGCCATGCTCGCGACCTCGCACAACCCGCTCGCCGCGCAGTTGTGCGGCGTCAACACGCGCTTCGTGCTGCTGCTGTCGTTCGGCCTGTCGGCCGCGCTCGGGGCGATCGCGGGGATCCTCATCGCGCCGATCACCCTGACCTCGTGGGACGTGGGCGTGATGCTCGGCCTCAAAGGGTTCGCCGCCGCCATCCTCGGTGGACTGGGCAGCGGCGCGGGCGCGGTGGTGGGTGGTCTCGCGCTCGGCATCGTCGAGAGCCTCGGCGCGGGCTATCTCAGCTCGGCGTACAAGGACGCGATCGCGTTCGTCCTCCTCCTCGCGGTGCTGTTCTTCATGCCAAGCGGCCTGTTCGGCAAGAAGAGCGCCGAGCGAGTGTAGCGATGGACTGGAAAACGCCTCGCACGGGAGGGCTCGCGTTGCTCGCGGCAGTGATTGTGCTTTTGCCGCTCGCCCTCGCGAACAACTACTGGTACGAGGTCGCGATCCTGATCGGCATCAACGCGATCGTCTGCGTGGGCCTGAACCTGCTGATCGGCTACGCGGGGCAGATCAGCCTGGGCCACGCCGGGTTCTTCGGCCTCGGCGCCTACGGCTCGGCGATCCTCACGGCGCGCTACGGCTGGCCGCCGGTGGCCGCGCTGGCCGCCACCACCGCCGGCGTCGCCTTGCTCGCCCTCGCCGTCGGCCGCCCGATCCTGAAACTCAAAGGCCATTACCTGGCGATGGCGACGCTGGGCATGGGCATCATCATCTCGATCGTGGTGGTCACCGAGGACCGCCTTACGGGCGGGCCCGACGGCATGAGCGTGCCGGCCTTCACCCTGTTCGGCCTCGGCCTGGCGGGCGAGCGCGCCTGGTACTGGGTGATCGGCGCCGCGCTGCTGGCGGCGGTGTGGGTCGCGCTCAACCTGATCGAATCGCCGGCCGGCCGCGCGCTGCGCGCGCTGCATGGCTCGGAAGTCGGCGCGCAGGTCTCGGGCATCGACGCAACCCGCGCCAAGGTCGGCATCTTCGTCATCTCGGCGGTGTTCGCTTCGCTCGCGGGCAGCCTCACGGCGCACTATGCGGGTTTCATCACCCCCGGCAAGGTCGGTTTCTTCCATTCCATCGAGCTGGTGACCATGGTGGTGTTCGGCGGCATGGCCTCGACCTTCGGCGCGGTCATCGGCGCCGCGACGCTCACGCTGCTGCCGCAGCTGCTCACGGTGCTCAAGGAATACGAGATGGTCGTCTTCGGCGCGGTGATGGTCGCCACCATGGTGTTCCTGCCACGAGGCTTCCTCCCGAGTCTCATGCTTGAAATAAAGAAAAAGAGAAAATGAAAACGCCACAGCTCAGCGTGACCGCGCTGTCCAAGGCCTTCGGCGGCGTGCTGGCGGTGGACCAGGTGTCCTTCGATCTCGAATCGGGGAAGGTGAATTCCATCATCGGCCCCAACGGCGCGGGCAAGACCACGCTGCTCAACATGCTCACCGGGGTCTACGCGCCCTCGGCGGGCACGGTGGCGTTCGAAGGCGCGGACGTCACCGGGCTCGCGCCGCACCGGCTCGCCGCGCGCGGCATGGCGCGCACCTTCCAGAACCTGCAGATCTTCTTCAACATGAGCGCGCTCGAGAACGTGATGGTCGGGCGCCACCTGCGCGAGCGTGCCGGCTGGCTGGCGGCGATGCTGCGTTCCCGGCGCCTCACCGAGGGCGAACGCGAGAGCCGGGAGGAGGCAGCCGAGTTGTTGCGATTCGTCGGCCTGGGCGATTACCTGGATGCGCAAGCCGATGCCATGCCTTACGGCGCGCTCAAGCGCCTGGAGATCGCGCGCGCGCTGGGCGGCCGGCCCAAACTGTTGCTGCTCGATGAGCCCGCGGCGGGCCTCAACCAGACCGAAACGCAGGCGATCAACGCCCTGATCGTGCGCCTCGCGCGGTCCGGCGTGACGGTGGTGCTGGTCGAGCACAACATGCGCCTGGTGATGGGCGTCTCGGACCATATCGTGGTGCTCGATTACGGCCGCAAGCTTTGCGAAGGCAGCGCCGAACGGGTGCGCAACGATCCCAAAGTCATCGAGGCCTATCTGGGAAGCGCGCGGGCCGCGTGATGCTCGAGGTAATCGCACTCAGCAGTCACTACGGGCGCATCCAGGCGCTCGCGGGCATCGACCTGACGGTGGCCGAGGGCGAGCTGGTGGCGCTGGTGGGCGCCAACGGCGCGGGCAAGAGCACGCTGCTGCGCGCGATTTCGGGGGTGCAGCCTTCGTCCGGAAAAATCATGTTCAATGGAAAAGACATCGGCGCCGTTTCGTCCGACCGGCGCGTCGGCCTGGGCATCGTGCAGGTGCCCGAGGGCCGGCAGGTGTTCGGCCCGCTGTCGGTCGAGGACAACCTGCGGCTCGGGGCCTACACCCGGACGCGCGCCGAAAGCGACGCCGAACTGGAGCGCGTGTACACGATGTTTCCCGCGTTGAAGGAGCGGCGCCGCCAGGCCGCCGGGGTCCTCTCGGGCGGCCAGCAGCAGATGCTCGCCATGGGCCGCGGCCTGATGGCCAAACCCCGCCTGCTCCTGCTCGATGAGCCCTCGATGGGCCTCGCGCCCCGCCTGGTGGAGGAAATTTTCAGCAAGGTGCGCGAGCTCAAGCAGGCGCATACCACCATTTTCCTGGTGGACCAGAACGCGCACGCGGCCCTTGCCGTGGCCGACCGCGGCTACGTGCTCGAGACCGGCCGGATCGTGTTGGCGGGCACCGGCAGCGAACTGCTCACCAATGAGCGGGTGCAGACGGCTTACCTCGGCCTGTAGCAGCGGCATTCAGCCCCCGAGCCGCGCGACCAGGCCATCCAGGTCCAGGAATTGAATGTCCACACCCGCCACCGAGCGGCGATAAGGACGCCGGGCATCGCGGGCCACCACGAAGTTGTCCCCCCGCGGATGAACCTGCCGGAACGCGGCGAGATTGCGCGCGTCGAACTCCGCGGCCGACCATTTGCATTCGATCGCGGCGGGCGGCTTGCCGCGCCTCTGGAACACGAAATCGATTTCATGCTGGCGCTTGTCGCGCCAGTAGCGGATGTCCCGCGTCTGCAGCCGGGCATGCAGCTCGTTCAGCACGAAATGCTCCCACAGCACGCCCAGATCGTCGTTGCGGATGGTGTTCCAGCCGCGGTGATGGCAGACGAATCCGGTATCGAACGCGTACACCTTGGGTGCGGCGACGATCTCGGTCGCCCGGCGGGCGCTGAACGGCCTCAGCACGTGCGCGACGAACGTGGCTTCGAGCACGGCGAGGTAGTTCGTAATGGTCGTGCGGCTCACCTCGCAGTCGCGCGCGAAGCGGGTCGCCTCGAACATGCCGCCGCTCTGGATGAACAGCAGCTCGGCGAAGCGCTGGAAGGACTGGCGCCGCTCCAGCCGGAACAGCTCCTGGATGTCTTTGGCCCAGTAGGCATCCATCCATTCCTGGAAATCGCGTTCCGGGAAGGAATCGGCGAGAAAGAAGGGCGGCAGACCGCCGCGCAGCAGGCGGTGCTTGAGGTCGGGCGCATCGAAGTCGGCGAGGTCCGCCGCCGTCATCGGCGTCAGCCACAGTTCGGCCTTGCGGCCGGCCAGGGTATCGCGGAACTTGCGGGAGGCACCCAGCGTCGAGGAACCGGTGGCGAGCACGCGCGTCTGGGGGAAGTGGTCGGCCGCGATCTTGAGTAGCTGGGCGGGGTCGCCGAGACGGTGGATCTCGTCGAGCACGACCGTCTTGCCGCGCAATGCGGCAAGGAATGCTTCGGGGTCGGCGAGTTCGCGCCGCACCCGCGGCAACTCGCAGTCGAAGTATTCGGCGCCGGGCAGCGATCGCGAGAGCGTGGTCTTGCCGGCCCGCCGGACACCCGACAGCCAGACGACCGAGCGCCGTCGCCACGCCGCGTCCAGCGCGCCGAGCCAGAAGTGTCGTTTTCTCATCGCAAGCAGTATTGCATATGGTGCTACCAAACGCAATAGTGCTTTCGTTTGGTCTAAGAGCGTCCGTCCGCGGTGTCCGTCAGTTGACGTGGATCAAACCGTAACCCCGCCCCGAATGCTGAGATAGCACATGAAAACCACACTTACGGCGGGCATCGCCGCCAAACGCAAATACCGCATCGACCGCGAGCGCACCATCGATTTCATGGGCGAGCAGGCGCGCGTCTACGCGACCCCGATGCTGGTGCGCGACATCGAAGTCACCTGCCGCGAGTTCCTGCTCGAGCATCTCGATGCGGGCGAGGACTCGGTCGGCACGCGCGTTGAAATCGACCATCTCGCCGCGACGCTTCTGGGCATGGAGGTGGAGGTGAGCGTCAGCGTCGCCGAAGTCAAGGGCCGCCTGGTCACCTTCGCGGTCGAGGCGCACGACGGCGTGGACGCGATCTGCCGCGGCAAGCACATGCGCTTCGTGGTCGACGTGAAGCAGACCGAGGCCCGGCTCGCCGCGAAGGCGCAGAAAGCAAAGAGCGCGTGAAGATCAAGACGTACTGTTATCAGTGCGTCGCCGGACCCGACCTGCTCGAAGTGGAGGTCGAGGACGGCGTTGCCACCGAAGTGACGCCCAACTTCGACGCCGCGGGAATCCATCCGGGCGGTGGCCGCGTCTGCGTCAAGGCCTACGGCCTGGTGCAGAAGCTCTACAACCCGAACCGGGTGCGCTCGCCGATGAAGCGCACCAACCCGAAAAAGGGGCGCAACGAGGATCCGGGCTTCGTGCCGATTAGCTGGGACGAAGCACTCGGTCTTATTTCCGAAAAACTAATTTCAATAAGAACAAGAGGACTGCTGGATGAGTCCGGCTACCCGCGGGTCGCCGCGAGCTTCGGCGGCGGCGGCACGCCGCAGTCCTACATGGGCACGTTCCCCGCGTTCCTCGGCGCCTGGGGCCCGATCGACATGGGCTTTGGCTCGGGGCAGGGCGTCAAGTGCACGCACTCGGAGCATCTCTACGGCGAATTCTGGCACCGCGCGTTCACCGTTTCGCCCGACACCCCGCTGTGCGAATACGTGATTTCCTGCGGCGCCAACACCGAGGCCTCCGGCGGCGTGGTGGGCGTCTGGCGGCACTCGGAAGCGCGCATCCGCGGCATGAAGCGCGTGCAGGTCGAGCCGCACCTGTCGATCACCGGCGCCTGCTCGGCCGAGTGGGTGCCGATCAAGCCCAAGACCGATCCCGCGTTCCTCTACGCGCTGATCCACGTCATGCTGTTCGAGCACCCGCGCGAACGGCTCGACGCCGATTTTCTGCTGAATCACACGTCTTCACCTTATGTGGTCGGCCCGAACGGATTTTTCCTGAGGGATCCCGATTCCAGGAAACCTGTCATCGGAAAGAAGCTCGAGGGCAAATTCGAATCACGCGCGATAGAAATCGGTCCCGACGAAGAAATCCTCGCGCAAGGGCAGTTGCAGGGCGAAACGGCGTTTTCCAAGCTGCTCGCGCACATGAAGCCGTACACGCCGGAATGGGCGGCGGGCATCTGCGACGTGCCAGCGGCGATCATCCGGCGCATCGCCGGCGAATACCTCGATCACGCGCACATCGGCGAGACCATCGTCATCGACGGCAAGACGCTGCCGTTGCGGCCCGTCGCGGTGGCGCTCGGCAAGACGGTCAACAACGGCTGGGGCGGGTTCGAATGCTGCTGGGCGCGCACCATGCTCGCGGCGCTGGTGGGCGCGCTCGAAGTGCCCGGCGGCACGCTCGGCACCACGGTGCGCCTGAACAAGCCGCTCTCGGAGCGGCACGCGAGCGTCAAGCCCGGGGCCGACGGTTTCATGGCTTACCCGCTCAACCCGACCGACAAGGAAAACTGGAAGGCGGCGCCGAATATCCGCAACGCCTACCGTACGCTGGTGCCGCTCGCCGCCAACGGACCCTGGAGCCAGGCGCTCGGGCCGACGCATTTCTCCTGGATGTTCCTCGGCGAGACGCCGCCCGGGCTGCCGCGCGTCACTTATCCCGAGCTGTGGTTCGTGTACCGCACCAATCCGGCGATCTCGTTCTGGGACACGGGCCAGGTGGCCGAGCGCATGGCGCAGTTTCCTTTCGTTGTCGCGCTCGCCTACACGCGCGACGAGACCAACCATTTCGCCGACATCCTGCTGCCCGACCAGGTGGACCTGGAGAGCCTGCAGCTCATCTACATCGGCGGCTCGAAATACATCGAGCAATTCTGGAAGCACGAAGGCTACGCGCTGCGCCAGCCGGTGGTGAAACCGCAGGTGGACGCGCGCGATTTCACCGACATCGCCACCGAGTTGGCGGCACGTACCGGTCTGCTGGAACGCTACAACGCCTCGATCAACCGCGGCGCGGCAGGGGTCGCACTCACCGGCGCTTCGTGGAACTTCTCGTTGCAGGAAGAACGAAAATATTCCAGGGACGAGATCTGGGATGCGGTGTGCCGGGCGGCCAGCGCCGAGCTCACCGACGGGGCGGAAACGCATGGGCTCAACTGGTGGAAGGAGCACGGCCTGCGGGTGAAACCGTTCCCCCAATCCGACTGGTATCTCTTCCCGACGCTGAAGGAAAAAGGCCTGCGCTTCGAATTGCCCTACCAGGAGCAGCTGCTGCGCGTCGGCACCGAGCTCGGCCGCCGCCTGCACGAAAACGGCATGCGGTGGTGGGACCAGCAGCTCGCCGAGTACCAGGGCCTGCCGGCGTGGAAGGACTTCCCGAAACTCTGGGAGGTCGAAATCGAGCGCACCGGCGGGCGCATCGCGGACTACCCGTTCTGGCTGCTCACGTCGCGCAGCATGCAGTACGCCTGGGGCGGCAATGTCGGCATGCAGCTGATCCACGAAGTCGCCTCGAACGTCTCGGGCCACGGCGGCGTGATCATCAACGCGGGCCGCGCGGCCGAACTGGGGATCGCCGAGGGCGACACGGTCGAGATCGCGACGCACGTGAAGAACGTGCGCGCCAAGGCGGTCCTGCGCCAGGGCATCCGGCCCGACACCGTGCTGCTGATCGCGCAGTTCGACCATTGGGTGACGCCGTACGCGAAAGACTTCGGCGTGCCGAGCATGAACAGCCTGACGCCGATGTCGCTGCCGCTCACCGATGCCACGGGTTCCGGGGCGGATGTCGTCCGGGTTTCAGTGAAGAAGGCCACATGACCCGCTGGCAGGCTTTACGATGACCCGCTGGGTCATGATCGCCGACTTGCGGCGCTGCGTCGGGTGCCAGACCTGCACCGCGGCCTGCAAGCACGCCAACGCGACGCCGCCGGAGGTGCAGTGGCGCCGCGTGCTGGACATGGAAGTGGGCGAATATCCGGCGGTCAAGCGCGTGTTCGTGCCGGTGGGCTGCATGCATTGCGCCGATCCGCCGTGCATGCACGTGTGCCCCTCGACCGCGACGCGCCAGCGCGCCGACGGCATCGTCACCATCGACTACGAGCTGTGCATCGGCTGCTCCTACTGCGCCGTCGCCTGTCCCTACCAGGCCAGGTACAGGACCGACGTGGCGGAATTCGCGTATGGAAAAGCGATGCCCAATGAAGCAGTTCGCCAGGATGAAAAAAGACTGGGCGTCGCCACCAAGTGCACCTTCTGCTCGGAGCGCGTGGATGCGGGCCTCGAAAAGGGCCTCAAGCCCGGCGTCGACCACGAGGCGACGCCGGCCTGCGTCAACAGCTGCATCGCGCAGGCGCTGCATTTCGGCGACATCGAGGACAAAGGGAGCAACGTTTCGCAGCTGCTTGCCGAGAACCAGTTTTTCCGCATGCACGAGGAACTCGGCACCGAGCCCGGCTTCTATTACCTGTGGGACAAAAAAGAGGTTCCGGCATGAGTTACGGCCCGCGCCCTTGGCAGCAGGCGAGCTGGGACTGGCGCGCCGCGGCGAATTTCATGCTGGGCGGCACGGGAGCCGGGCTGACGATCGCGGCGGCTCTGGTGCAGATTCAATCGCCCCATCCGGTCATCCTTGCGCTGCTACTGGTCGCCGGCGGCCTGGGGTCGGTGTGGCTCGAAATCGGCCGCAAGCTGCGCGCGATCCACGTGTTCTTCAATCCGCAGACTTCCTGGATGACGCGCGAATCGTTCGCCGCCCTGCTGTTTTTCGTTTGCGCCGCGGTCGAATTATTTTTTCATTCAACCGCGGCCCTCGGCGCCACGGCGCTGGCGGCGCTCGCCTTCGTGTATTGCCAGGCGCGCATCCTGCGCGCCGCCAAGGGCATTCCCGCCTGGCGCGCGCCGCAGGTGGTGGCGCTGATCATGACCACTTCATTCGCCGAGGGAACCGGGGTGCTGATGTTGATGAATCCCGATATTCTTGCAACCAGCCTTTTCACTGCCGCGGTGATTGCGCGCGCCGTCGCCTGGTCGCGCTACCGCGCGGCATTGAAGCAGACGGCGTGCGGGGCCGCGCTGGAATTTGCCGGCAAGGCGCTCCTGCAGATCGGCACCATCGTGCCGCTCGCGCTCGTCCTTGGCGCGGTTTACCTGCCGCAAGCCGCGGTGCTCGCCGGAATCGCGGCTATCCTCACGGGCTGGCGGCTCAAGTATGTGCTGGTGACGCGCGCCGCCTTCAACCAGGGTTTCGCATTGCCGCGGTTGCCGGTGCGCGGCACGCGCTAGGGATACGGGGAGACACATGAAATACCGCTTTGAACCCGCCGCCGAGACGATGTCGCGCCCGAAGATCGCGGCGCTGCAGTTGAAGCGCCTGCGCCAGACCGTGAAGAACGCCTACGACAACGTGCCGCTGCACCGCAAGCGCATGCGCAAGATCGGCATGGAGCCCGGCGACCTCAAGTCGCTCCAGGACCTGGCGCGGCTGCCCTTCACCGTGAAAGGCGACCTGCGCGACCACTATCCGTTCGGCATGTTCGCGCGCCCGCGCGCCCAACTTGCCCGCCTGCACGCTTCCAGCGGCACCACCGGCAAACCGACCGTGGTCGGCTACACGCTCCAGGACCTGGCAACGTGGGCGGACCTGATGGCGCGCTCGATGGCCTGCGCCGGCGCGAGGCCCGGCGACGTGGTGCACAACGCCTACGGCTACGGCCTGTTTACCGGCGGTCTCGGCGCGCACTACGGCGCCGAGCGGCTCGGCGCCACGGTGGTGCCGATGTCGGGCGGCTCGACCGAGCGCCAGATCGTGCTGATCAAGGATTTCGGCGCGCGCGTATTGTGCGCGACGCCCTCGTACGCCCTCGCGATCGCGGAGGTCGCCGAGAAGGAAGGCGTCGACCTGCGCCGCTCGAAGCTCAAGATCGGTCTCTTCGGCGCCGAGCCCTGGAGCGAGGCGATGCGCAAGGAAATCCAGATCCGCCTCGGCTTGAAAGCGCTCGACGTCTATGGCCTGTCGGAAATCCTCGGGCCCGGCGTGGCCTGCGAGTGCGAGGAGATGCAGGCCGGATTGCACGGCTGGGAGGACCACTTCATCTTCGAGGTCATCGACCCGGACACCGGCAAACCGGTTGCCGAGGGCGGGCAGGGCGAACTGGTCATCACCACGCTCACCAAGGAAGCGCTGCCGATGCTGCGCTACCGCACGCGCGACATCACGCGCGTCAGCACCGAGCGCTGCGATTGCGGCCGCAGCCACCTGCGCATCAAGCGCATCACCGGGCGCAACGACGACATGCTGATCATCCGCGGCGTCAACGTCTATCCGTCGCAGATCGAGGCGGTGCTGGTGGGCATGCCCGACATCGCGCCGCACTACCAGCTGGTGGTGGAGAGGAAAGGAATCCTCGACCAGGTCACCGTGGAAATCGAGGCCGCGCAGGACGTCGCGCCCAGTTCCGAGGCGTATGAGCGCATCGGCGCCGCGGCGCGCCACCAGATCAAGTCGATGATCGGCATCAGCACCGACGTGGTGGTGAAAAAGCCCGGCGAAATTCCGCGCTCGCTCGGGAAAGCAGTTCGCGTGCGCGACCTCAGGCCGAAGGGGCCATGATGGAACTGCGGCGCCAGATCAGCCGCAAGCTCTACGAGGAACATGTCGCCGTGATCGACCTGCTCGGGCGCTTCGGCCGCGCGCTCGAGCGGCTCGGCGCCGGGCCGCCCGCCGCGGATGACCCGGCCTGGCGCGTGCTGCTCGTGCAGGTGGGCACCGCGCTCGAATACGAAATCACGCGTCATTTCGATCTCGAGGAGACCCAGCTCTTTCCGCGCCTGCACGCGCGCGGGGAGGGCGATCTCGCGGAACTGCTCTACGAGGATCACGTCATGATTCGCGGGGTGACCAGCCCGCTGCTGCGGCTGGTCGCGCGCGCGCAGGCGGGCGCGCTCGACGCCGCGGGCTGGCGCTCGCTGAAGGTCGCGGGGCTCGAACTGGTGGAGCGGCTCGGCTCGCACGCCGAGAAGGAGCAGGGCGCGCTGGTGCCGCTGGTGGACGAAATGCTCGATGAGGCTACGGATCAGGAGCTATGGACCCAATACACAAGCTGAAGCTGCGGCGCATGACGCCCGCCGACCTCGACGCGGTGGTGGCGCTCGATGCCGCTCTTTCCGGCCGCACCCGGCGCGCCTACTTCGAGCGGCGGCTCGCCGCCGCGCTGCGCCAGCCCGAACTGCACCTGCAGTTCGTGGCGGAGGAAGACGGCGCGTTCCGCGGCCACGCGCTCGCGCGCGTGCTCGAGGGTGAATTCGGGCGCACGCAGCCCGGGTTGCGGCTCGAGGTGATCAGCGTGGACCCGGCGGCGCAGAGCCGCGGCATCGGCCGCGCCTTGCACTACGCGCTGGAGGAACAAGCGCGAAAACGAAAATTTGCGGATATCCGCACCGGCGCCGCCTGGCGCGACCACGCGATGCTGCGCTTTCTCGATGGTGTGGGCTACCGGCTCGCGCCGAACCGGGTCATCGAGTGCGCGTTGCATGACAGTGCGCTGGGTGCGCGCGAGGAATCGGTCGCATCGCCCTCGCGCGACAAGCGGGGCGACGCGAACGACTGGAGCGCGCCGGCGGCGAATGACATCGAGCAACTGGCGCGCGACACCGCGGATGTGCGTTTGCTAACGGCAAAGGACCTCGATGACGTGGTGCGCATCGACCGGCGTATCACCGGGCGCGACCGGCGCGCCTACATGCAGCATGCGATGGACGAGGCGCTGCGCGAATCGGGCGTGCGCATCTCGCTCGCCGCGCGAATCGAGGGGATCATGGCCGGCTTCGTCATGGCGCGCGCCGACCTGGGGGATTTCGGCCGCACCGAGCCGGTGGCGGTGATCGACACCCTCGACGTGGCGCCCGAGTACGCGCACCACGGCGTCGGCCATGCGCTGCTGTCGCAGCTGTTTCTCAACCTCGGCGCGCTGCGCATCGAGCGCGTCGAGACCGTGGTGGACCGCAAGGCCTTCGATCTGCTCGGTTTCTTCTACGACGTGGGTTTCGCGCCGGGGCAGCGGCTCGCGTTCGTCAAGAAACTGGACTAGTGCGCCCGCAGTTCAAGAATGCGGCCCGACAGGCCGCGCACGTCGGTTTCGATCTTATCGAGCGCCTCCATGGCCAGTTGCATCGCCTGCGAAGTCGATTTGTCGTCCTCGAGCGCCTGCCGCAGGATGTGCGCGCACTCCGATTCGGTGCGCAAGACCATCAGCAGGGCGGCTTCGCGCAGCGATGACCGGGAGACAGGAGCACGCGCGCGCCGATCCCGCACCGGCGCGGCGTCGATCCATTCCAGGTAGACGGCGGCAAGGTCGTCGTTGCCGAAAGCGTCGCTGTCCGCGCCGGTAAGCGCGGGCGGCCGGCCCATGCCGGGGTCCGTGTCCGTCCATTCGAGATAAGCGCTGATCCAGTGCGAGCTTTCGAAGGGCTGAGTCATGTGTGGTCCTCCTTTGGACGTGCTGCGGATGAATGGCTGATTCACCATGGGTCCAGGAAAAGCTTGCGCGCAACGCTACCGCAAACGCAAAAAGAAACGTTGACGCAGATTAACGCCGGTGCGTTATTGCGTCGCAGCAGGCGGTGTGCACCGCTGGCGTGGAGCATTTAGGTTGGCGGCGGTCACGCCAAGCACTCCGGCGGCAACCCCTGCAAGATGCTTCCCCTGGCTGAAGCGGGAAAGAAGGTACTGATGGCTTAGTACTCTGCCTGGCGGACTTGCGGCATGCCTTCAGCTTCCCAACTCATATAGCCGCCGGCAAGGTTGAGCACTTTCTTGAAGCCCATCTTTGCTCCCTCATTAAGCGGCGCCATAGTCGCGCCGCGCGCTCTGCGGACTGACTTTGCCCTCGCGCACGTCGCGCGCGAGCGATTCGGGGTCGCGCGCGCCGGGGTCGCCGTAGCCGCCGCCGCCCGCCGCATCCATGACCACGGTGTCGCCGGGCTTGAGCTGTGTGAGGCCGTAAGGATCGCCGGGCTTGCCGTTGACCAGGAACTGCGCGAGCGCGCCGGGCTTGCCGCCGAACAGGCCCTCGGGTGGCAGGCGAAAGCGGCCCGACTGGATGGCAAGGCTGACCGTCGCCTGCGGCGCGAACACGTCATCCGGCACGCGGAACGTTTCGCGCCGGCCGAGCGCGCCGCGTTGCTTGCCGGGACCGCCGGAATCCGCGAGCAGCTCGCGCCGCTCGACGATGAGCGGAGAGTCGCTCTCGAGGATCTCGACCGGGGTGTTGGCGCCGTTGGCCGGAAAGATGAAGCTGCCCTCGCCGTCGCGCGCGGCGCTCGCGCCCAGGCCGCCGCCGCGGATCAGCACGGTGTGAAACGGGCGGCCGTCGCCGTGCCGCCCGTAGAACATCTGCATCGTCGCCGGGGTGCCGCCGCCCGCGGCCACCACGCGCTCGGGCAGCGCCCTGGCGAGCGCGCGGTAGATCACCTCGGTGATGAAGTGGCCGATCTGCATGCGCGCCGCCACCGCCGCCGGGTGCCGGCAGTTGACCACCGTGCCCTCGGGCGCGATGAGGCGGATCGGCGCCGCGATGCCGTCGTTGTTCGGGATCTCCGGGTCGAAGATGCTCTTCACCGCCATGTGCACGTAGGCGTAGGTGAAGTTGTAGACGACGTTGCCGCCCCAATCCACCTGCGGCGAGGACCCCGTGAGGTCCACCGTGATGTCGCTGCCCGCGATCGTGACCGCGCAGCGGATCCGCACCTCCGGCGCCCCTTCCATCTGCTCGATCACGCCCTCGGAGCGGTAGACGCCCGCGGGCGCTTTGGCGATCGAGGCGCGGATGCTCTTCTCGCTGCGCCCGATCACCTCGTCGGCGAGCTCGTCCAGGCCGTCGAGCCCGTATTCCCCCAGCATGCGCACGATCTGCGCGGCGCAGACGTGGTTGGCGGCGATCTGCGAGCGGATGTCGCCGTTCACCTGCTCGGGGGTGCGCACGTTGGCGCGGATCATGTCGAGCACACCCTGGTTGAGCGTTCCCGCGTCGTAGAGCTTGACCAGCGGGATGAACAGGCCTTCCTCGAATACTTCGCGGTTGTCCGAGGCGACGCGCCCGCCGATGTCCGAGTGATGCAGGATGCAGGCGGTGAAGGCGACCAGGCGCTCGCGATGGAAAATCGGGGAGAGCACGCAGACGTCGTTCAGGTGCCCGGCGAGCGCCCATGGATCGTTGGTGATGTACACGTCGCCCGGCCGGAAGGAGCCCGGCGGCAGGCCCTGCACCAGTTTCTTGATGCCGAGCGCCATCGCGCCCGACTGGCCGGGGGTGGCGAGCGTGCCCTGCGCGAGTTCCCGCCCGCGCGAGTCGGTGAACATGCAGGTGTAGTCGTGTGCGTCGCGCAGCAGGCTCGAGAACGCGGTGCGCGCCACCGCCGCGTCGGACTCGTCGACGATGGAGATCAGGCGCCGCCAGAGAATTTCCAGCGTGATCGGGTCAAAGCGTGTTTTCATTACCTCGCTCCTTGGGCAGATCGATCCACAGGAACCCGAACTCGTCCACGCGGCAACGCGCGCCTTCGCCGACGATCACCGTGGACTCGCGCTCCTCGAAAATCGCGGGACCGGCGATCTCGGTGCCCGGGGCGAGCCGGTAGCGGTCGTAAACGGTGAAGGGAATGAACGCCTTGGCAGTTGCAGAATATGCCTCGCGCTCTCCCTTTACGGCGTCTTTCTTTTTCCCCGTCAAGAGAAGTTTCGGCAACTCCAGCGGGCGCACCGGCAGGCTCGCGCGCACGCAGAAATTGACGAACTCGACCGGCGACTGGGGATAGGTGCGGCCGTAGAGCCGCGCGTAGGCCTCGTCGAACCTCCGGCGCAGTTCGGCCGCGTCGAGCGCGCCGAAGTCGCCTTCGGGCACCGGCAGGCTCGTCTCCGATCCCTGGCCGATGAAGCGCGCCTCCACCGAGCGCGCAAAGCCGATCGGCCCTTCGGCGCCGGCCCGGCGCAGGGTGCGCTCGCCCTCCATCTCGAGGTCGCGGAACAGCGCTTCCAGCTTGCCGAAATCCGCGGACGCGAACGGCACCTTGTGGCTGCGCACCAGGTCGAAGGCGCGCGGCGCGGTGAAAAACCCGAGCGCCGAGCCGACCCCGGCGTTCGGCGGCACCACCAGGCGCGGCGCGCCGAGTTTGTGCGCGAGGCCATAGGCGTGCACCGGGCCGGCGCCGCCGAAGGCGGCCACGGTGACCAGTTGCGGGTTGCCGCCGCGCTCGGCGATGTGGGTTTTCGCCGCCGCCGCCATGGTTTCGTTGATGAGGTCGTGGATGCCCCACAGCGCCTCGAGGTACGAAACGCCGAGCGGCTGCGCCACGCGCTCCTCGATGCCGCGCCGCGCCGCGGCGGCATCCAGCTTCATCGTGCCGCCGAGGAAATAGGCCGCGTCGAGGTAGCCGAGCAGCAGGTCGGCGTCGGTCACCGTAGGCTCGGTGCCGCCGCGCCCGTAGCAGATCGGGCCGGGCTCGGCGCCGGCGCTCTGCGGGCCGACCTGGAGCGTGCCCAAGCGGCTCGCGCGCGCGATGCTGCCGCCGCCCGCGCCGATTTCCATCAGATCCACCACCGGCACCTGGATGGTGAGGCCGCTGCCTTTCTGGAAGCGCTGCACGCGCCCGACTTCGAAACTTTGCACCACCGCCGCGACGCCGCCCTGGATGAGGCAGGATTTCGCGGTGGTGCCGCCCATGTCGAAGCAGAACATCTCGGGACAGTCGAACAGGCGGCTGTAGTACTGCGCCGCGATCACCGCCGCGGTCGGGCCCGATTCGATGATGCGCACCGGGAACTCGGCCGCGGTCTCGGCCGAGGTGACGCCGCCGGAGGAGAGCATGATGAACAGGCGCCCGCGGAAGCCCAGCGCGGCCAGGCGCTCGCGCATGCGCCGCAGGTAGGTCTCGGTGAGCGGCTTCACATAGGCGTTGGTCACCGTGGTGCTGGTGCGCTCGTACTCGCGGATCTGCGGCAGCACCTCGTAGGAAACGGAAACCGAGGCTTGCGGGAACTCTTCTGCGAGCAGGCGCTTCAACGCCAGCTCGTGCGCCGGGTTCTCGAAGGAATTGAGCAGGCACACGGCGACCGACTCGACGCCGAGGCGCGCGATCTCGCGCACGGTCTCGCGCGCCTGCGCCTCGTCGAGCGGCGTGAGCACGCTGCCGTCGGCCCGCAGGCGCTCGTCCACCTCCAGCCGCCGCTCGCGCGGCACCAGCGGCTCGGGCATCTGCGCGAACGCGTCGTAGGCGGCGTAGCGGATCTCGCGCCCGAGTTCCAGCACGTCGCGAAAGCCGCGCGTGGTGAGGAGGCCCGTGCGCGCGCCCTTCCTCTCGATGATCGCGTTGATCACCAGTGTCGTGCCGTGGATCACCTCCTGCAGCCCCTCGATGCAGCCCGGGACCTGGACGGCGAGGGCGCGCAGGCCCGCCTCGATGGCGTCGGAGGGATCGCGCGGCGTGGTCAGGCACTTGTAGGTGCTGGCGCGCCCGCTTGCATCGTCCAGAAGGACGAAATCGGTGAAGGTGCCGCCGACGTCGATGCCGATCCGCATGGCCTTGTCCTGGGAACGTATACGGTATACTGTACACGCAATGGCCCGCCCCCGGAACCCCCTCTTGCAGGCCCCGGCGCGGCCGCTGCCCAGGCGCATCGCGCTGGACGGCGCCGTCGCCGTCGCGCCGTTCGGCGCCGCAGGGCCCGCACCGCGGCCGCGCGCGAAGGCATCGGCGCCTTCAACGAGCGCCGCAAGCCGGACTACACCAAGACCGGGTAGGCGCGGCGCGCATCGGCGCTGTCATCCGGGTTGGCGCGTGGTGCGTTCAAGAAGACCATGCCGAATACGCCAACCGTTGGATCGGACCAATTCGTCGAGGAGTTAATCCTTACGGTACGAGGCCGACGGGTGATCCTTGCAGGCGATCTGGCGGGCATTTACGGCGTTGACGCCAAGCGGCTGAACGAGCAGGTGCGCCGCGGCAGCGACCGCTTTCCGGCGGATTTCGTTTTCCGGCTGGTGCAGGAGGAGTTCGAGTTGCTGCGCACGCGGGGGACGATCGGCGCCGGCGGCCGGGTGGCTTTAAGGTCGCAAAATGCGACCTTAAAGCGCGGCCAACACGTGAAATACGACGCCGCATTGCGCGATATCTACCGCAAGCTGCTGCCGCTGCTGCAACCGCCGCCCGATCCGCCGAAGCGGCGAATCGGCTTTCAAACCGGCGGCGAGTTAGGTAAATTCACCCGCCTGTGCATGCGATTTCACCGGAAAGGAGCGCCCGCCATGACGTAGTTGTCCTTCACAGGAGACACGTCATGTCACGCACTTACCGCCGTCCCGGCGAGCGATTGCGCGCTTTCATTCGGACGCCGAAGTCACCATGCGAGGCGGCGTGCCGCACTGGTTCTGCAAAATCTTCAAGCGACCAATGGGCGTGGTGGTGAAGCCTATGCGATGACGGGCGTCGCCTGTCGCGCTCGCCTTGACCGGGGTGCCGTAAATCGGGGTCAGAGCCCGAGACCGGGTGATGGTATGATGCACCATCATGCGGGCTTCGCAGGTATTCCGCTACCGGACCGTGCGGGATGGCGTGACGGTGGAGACGCCGATGAACCGGATCGAGATCGAAGTGCTGGGTTCCCGGGCGGCGCTCGCCGCCTTCACGCGTGCCTGGCGGCAGGCGCGTGCCGGGCGCAAGGCGACCCCGCGGCTCGCCTTCGGCAGCATTGCGGAGCTGTTCAGCGCGGTTTCGGAAAAGCGGCTGGAGCTGGTGCGCCACGTCGCGGGCGAGGAGGGGCTGCAAATCCGTCCGCTTGCCCGCGCGCTGGGGCGGGACTACAAAAACGTGCACACCGACGTGCAGGCGCTCCTCGAGCTGGGGCTCCTGGAGAAAGACGAGCGCGGCCGCCTGCGCGCGCCGTTCGACGAAATCGTCATCCGGGCCGGCCTGCGCGCTCAGCGCCCGGCCAGGACGTCGATGAACCGCAGGCGCCCGGCGAGCCGGTAGACGGCGAAGTCGCGCCGGTCGGCGGTCAGGATCTCGCGCACGCCGGTGCGCGCGGCGAGCAGGACGACC
>Ga0315281_10000654_pt1 | contig 48676 bp, 44 predicted proteins | sample YL17G07_0_MG_FD_204540 | JGI IMG/M metagenome (GOLD analysis project Ga0315281, IMG submission 204540) | Sediment microbial communities from Yellowstone Lake, YNP, Wyoming, USA - YL17G07_0 | ecosystem: Environmental > Aquatic > Freshwater > Lake > Sediment | place: USA: Wyoming | collected...
TACCCCTCTAAAGGCCGAGCAGGTTCGCGAAACCCATGAATGCGAGAGACAGGAGCGCCGCGATTATGAACGCGATGGGAGCTCCCTTGAACGCGTGCGGCACGGGGCTCGTCTCGAGCCTTTCCCTGATGCAGGCGAACACGATTATGACTATACCGAACCCGAGCGCCACCCCGATGGTGTAGACCAGCGCCTCCGGGAGCGAGAAGTGATATGCGACGTTGAGCTTCAGGAAGCCGGGCTTGACCGATTCGGTCGCGGCCGCCAGCACGGCGCAGTTTGTGGTGATAAGTGGCAGGTATATGCCCATCGCCCTGTAAAGGGGAGGGCTCGACTTTCTTATGAACATCTCCACGAATTGGACCAGAGCGGCGATTATGAGGATGAAGACCGGTATGTAGAGAAACTCACCTACGTGTAACGGTTTCAGCATGTAGTTCCATGCGACCCACGAGACGGTCGTGGCCATTGTCATGACGAAAAGCACGGACATGGCCATGCCGATCGAGGTCTCCACCTGCGTGGATACCCCTATGAGCGGGCACAGGGCGATGAACCTTATCAGCAGTATGTTGTAAATGAGCAGCGCCCCGAGGAATATAAGGAAATACCGGTATGCCTCGTTCATGCTTTCTTCCTCATCTTGTAGCGGTTGAGCAGGGCCATCAGGCAGGCGAAGGTCAGGAACGCCCCGGGGAACAGTATGAATATCGCGGGCGGGTTGAACGACCCCAGGCTGATGATCTGCTTGTCGAACAGGACGATCTTCCCGGTTCCAAGTAGTTCCCTTATAACACCCATGATGAGCAGCACCATCGTGTAGCCGGCCCCCATGCCCAGGCCGTCCATGAACGAGTGCCAGACCGTGTTCCTGTAAGCGTAGCCCTCGGCCCTCGCGAGGATTATGCAGTTGACCACTATCAGCGGGATCCACACGCCGAGCCGGTCATAGACGGGAGGAAAGTAAGCCTTGAGCGAAAGGTCCACGATGGTCACGAACGATGCGATGACCACTATGAATATGGGGATGCGAATCTGGTCCGGTATCCACTTCCTTATCGAGGCTATGATTATGTTCGAGAACACGAGCACGAAAGTCGCGGACAGGCCCATGAAGATCCCGTTCTCTACCCGGGTACTGATCGCGAGTGAGGAGCAGAGGCCGACCATCAGAACCATCAGGGGGTTCTCAAGGATGAAGCCCTTCCTGAACTCCTGCCAGCCCGTCATCTCCTCGTTCACTTGCTTCCCCCGGATCTACTGCTTGATAAGGTCGAAGGCCTCGAGCGCCTGCTTGACCTGGTTGGTGACCGCCCTGCTGGTAATCGTGGCGCCGGTCACGGCCTGCACATCCTCCCCTACCTTCAGTCTGTCCTTTACCGTCTTCCCCTTGAACTTGCCGAGATAGGAGTCCTCTAGCGCCCTGCTTCCTAGGCCGACTGTCTCCTTGCTGGTGACGACCGCGATCCCCTTTACGCTGCCGCTTTTATCGATGCCGACGGCCAGCGTGAGCGGCCCCCCGTAGCCCTTTGCCCTGACGACCAAGATGTACCCCTTCGCGCAGGTAAAGACCTTCTGGACGTCCGGGTACTTCTTGCTCACATTCGCGGAAAGCCTTTTATCCTCTTTGATCTCGCTTACCGACCTGACCCCGGGTAGCGCGGATTTGCATGCCTGCGCCTCGACCTGCTTGTCGTACTGCTCGATTTTCGTCCTTGTGACCGTGTAAGTGAGGCCGAGGCCCAGGGCCGCGACTATGCCAACCGCCATCAGGGTGACACCGAGCCTGACCATGCGTTCTATCATGCCTCGCTCACCGCTTTTCTGTGCCCGAACGGCCGCGGTTTTATGTACCTGTCGATCAGCGGGGTCATCCCGTTCATAAAGAGTATCGCGAACATGACTCCTTCCGGGAGGTTTGAATAGAAGCGGAGCAGGACGGTTATGACACCGCAGCCTGCAGCGAAGACGACCTTGCCCCATACCGTCATAGGGTTGGTCACGTAATCCGTCGCCATGAAGCACGCGCCGAACAGGACGCTGCCGGAAAGCGCGGCGAACATCGGGTCCATGCCGATGATCCAGGACAGGATCATGACGGTGCCCACGAAACAAACGGGGATGCGCCAGTCCACCAGCCTCTTCATCAGCAGGACCGCGAGCCCCGCGAGGATCAGAAGCGCGGAGACCTCCCCTATGCACCCCCACGGGTTGCCGAACAGGAGCGGCTTGTAATAACGAGAGGCGGACAGGCTCAGCGTGTGTTGCCTTACCAGCCGCATCGTGTAAAGAGGCGTCGCCTTCGTCAAGGCGTCGATCGACCTGATGGCTGCAGTGTTTACGACCGCGGCCTTAGGTTGCACAAGCCAGGAGGTCGTCATGTACTTTGACCATGAAACGAAGAGGACCGCCCTTCCGACCAGCGCCGGGTTGAAGATGTTGTGCCCGAGGCCGCCGAAGACCTGCTTTCCCAGGGCGATAGCGACTATGCCCCCCATCAGCGGCATCCAGAAAGGGATCCTCGGCGGTAAAGTGAGCGCGAGCAGCAGCCCGGTCAGGAGGGCGCTCAGGTCGCCGATAGTCACCGGTATATGCCGGAGTCTCTGGATGACGACCTCGGTAACCACGGCACCCGCTATACTCATGACGACTACGATGAGGGTCGACATGCCTCCTATGTAGATCGAATAGACCGTTATGGGGAGAAGGGCGATTATGACCCAGCCCATTATCCGCGCTGTGGTGTCGGCGTCATGGATATGCGGGGATACTCCTATGGTTAGAAGCTCCTCCCGCTTTGCCTTTTCGTCCTTGTCGGGCTTATCCTCTTCGGTCATGTTCATTTTCTCTTGGAGGTGGCCTCCTCAAAGCTTTCCATCTTCTGCCTCCTGCGGGCGACTCCCTCTTTGCCGACCTTTATGAGCTGAACGAGCGGGTTCTTGGTGGGACATATATAGGCGCAGCAGCCGCATTCGTTGCAGTCGTCCACGTAGAAGTCCTCGAGCTGCGTCCACATCCCCGCGTCGGAGTACGAGCCGAGTATGTACGGCATGAGGTCCATGGGACATTGCCTGACGCACCTGCCGCACCTTATGCAGGTGAAGTGGGCGGGCTCATCCTTGAAGAGTGTCTCGCCCCTCAGCGCCAGTATCCCAGACGTGGCCTTTATGACCGGCACCTCTGCAGTGTACTGCGCGAGACCCATCATCGGCCCTCCCATGATGAGCTTTCCGCGTTGCCCGGTGAACCCGCCGCAGAAATCTATTACATCCGCGAAAGTGGTGCCTATCTTCACCCTCAGGTTCGCGCCCCTTGCCACGCCGTCGCCCGACACGGTCACGACCCTCTCGACGAGCGGCACGCCCCTGTGGAAGACGTCTTGGATGGCGGCCGCGGTGCCGACGTTGTCGACTATGACCCCTACTTCCATCGGCAGGCCTCCGCGCGGCACCTCTCTTCCGGTCACAGTATCGATCAGCGTCTTCTCGGCGCCCTGGGGATAGCGGCTCGGAAGCTCGAAGACTTCTATCCCGTATTCCCTTCCGGCCTCACTCATCGACTCTATGGCATCCGGCTTGTTCTCCTCTATCGCCGCGATGACCTTCTGAGCCCCCACCGCCCTTTTTATGATGAGCGAACCCTTTATTATGTCCGCGCTGCGCTCGACCATCAGCCTGTGGTCGGCCGTGAGGTACGGCTCGCACTCGGCACCGTTGATGATGACGAGTTCTATCGGTTTGTCCCTGGGTGGTGACAGCTTGACATGCGTGGGGAAAGCCGCCCCTCCGAGGCCGACAACCCCGCCCTCGCGAATCCGGACGCGTATCTGTTCGGGCGACATCTCCATCGGGTCGCCGGGCGGCCGCACTTCCGGGCTCATCTCGTCCTTCCCATCGGACTTGATGAAAACGGACAAGACGTCCTGCCCGGTCGGGTGAGGGTGCTCCCTGACAGCCGTTACTTCTCCGGAAACACTCGCGTGCACGGGAGCGGAGACGTAGGCCTCGGAGTCGCCTATCTTCTGTCCAAGGAGCACGCGCTCTCCCGCCTTGACAAGTGGATCACAGGGAGGACCGATATGCTGTTGAAGCGGGATTATCACGATTTCGGGACCGGGACCCGGTTCGATGCTGCTTGAAGCGGTGTTCTTGTTGGCCGGAGGTGCGACCCCTCGTCTCAAACTCAGTAAGCTTTTCATGCTCTGAGCCCACGGCATCAGGTCTCCACCACGCGCTTTCCCTTTCAAGGCTCCCTTGGAACTGTCTGGCGGCTTGGATGGTCATGCAAACCGCACTGTATAATAGCAGAGAGAACATGATCATGAAACACGTAAAAAGCCTCTTTTTCACCATACTGATAGCGCTGCTCGCGACGGGCAGCATCATTCTCATGGTCTTCCTGGTCAAGGGCCGCTCCGGGGAAGGTTCCGGCGGCTACCGTTCCCCGACTTACTTCGCCATGGACACGACATTGGAGATAACCATTCAGGGGCGCGATGAGAAGCTCGCCAGGCAGGACGTGGAGGCCGCGCTCCAGCTTGTCCGCAAGGTCGAGTCTTACACCAGCAGGTTCAAGAAGGGAAGCGACGTCTGGTTGATAAACGAAAAGGCCGGCTCAGTTCCGGTCAAGGTCCACCCGGAGACACTCGAGATAGTGGAACGGTCGCTGGAGCTCTCTCAGCTCACCGGCGGAGCCTTTGACATAACGGTGACGCCGATCGTCGAGCTGTGGGGTTTCTACGACCAGAAATATCGCGTCCCCACACAACAGGAGATTGATACGACCAGGGCGCTCGTATACTACAGAAACGTTATGGTCGACCACACCAGCGGAACCGTCACGCTGGCAAGGCCCGGCGTGGAGATAGACCTCGGGGGTGTCGCCAAGGGCTACGCGACCGGCGCCGTTTGCGGCCTGCTCAGGAACCGGGGGGTCAAGAGCGGTCTGGTGAACTTCGGCGGGGCGGTCGGTGCGATCGGTTTCCGCTCCGATGAGAAGCAGTGGGCCGTCGGCATCAAGAGCCCCAGGGGCGATCCCGAGGACCTGCTGGGCGAGCTCAAGGTCTCAAACGCCTATGTGTCGTCCTCCGGGGACTACGAGCGCTTTTTCATCAAGGACGGAAAGCGGTACTGCCATATATTCGACCCGGCCACAGGACGACAGCCGACCGAAGTAATGAGCGTCACGGTCGTGGGACCGGACTCGATGAACGCGGATATCCTCTCGACCGCCCTGTTCGTGCTGGGGCCGCAAAAAGGCCAGGAACTGCTTTCGAAGTTCGAAGGTTATGAAGCCGTGTTCGTTGACAGCAGCGGCAAGGTGGAGTCATCAAAGGGGATGTCCAAGTACGTGGTCGAGATGAAGGAGCGCTTGTGATGCAGTGTACGGGGACCGTGCTCGATAGCGAAGGCGGGACAGCCCGCGTGCTGATCGAATCTTCCGGCTGCGACCAGTGCCGTGCGTGCGGCTTCGGGGCAATCCGGGAAAAGAAGTCGATGGAGGTCAACGCAGAGAACAGGGTCGGGGCCGAGAAAGACGACAGGGTCCATCTTGAGCTGTCGGGCAAGAAGGTCATGTCGGCCTCCGCGATCCTTTTCCTCGTACCCTTCCTGGCCTTCATCATCGGTTTCCTCATAGGCTTCTACGCGCTGGGGCCGATAGTCGGAGCACACTACAGAACGCTTGTTTCCCTGGTTCTGGCGTTTCTACTGCTGGGGCTATCCTATTACCCGGTGCACGTGCTCGGGGAAAAGCAAGGAGACTTCCAGTTCGTCATCATCAGCCTGGCGACAGGGGATGAACGACATACGCCGTTTGAGCCTCAGGGACGTTCGCCGGAGAGCAGGTGAAGGCGGCGGAACGCCGCCATCTTTTCGCTTCTGTCCACTCTGGCCTGCTCGAGCGCATCCGAGATAAACTCGATGCTTGAATCATAGGTGCGTCTGTCAACCGGGTAGGGGTGTCCGTCCTTTCCGCCGTGCGCGAAGCTGTATCTGGCGGGGTCGCGCCGGCTGGGCGCCTCCCCGTAAATCAATTCGGAGACCAGCGCCAGCGCCCTGACCGTTTTCGGCCCCAACCCTTTCATCGCCAGCATCCGCTCGAAGTCCACCGGCTGCTCCTCGTAAGTCTTGGGGAGGATGCTCCTCAGCCGGTCCGGATTGATATCGGCGAAAGTGACCTCGTGGCGTCCGGGAAGCGCGAGCGACTGGATGCCCTTCATATCGCGGACCACGTCTTCCGGCTTTTCGCGCGCCATACCCGCGGACGTCTCCCGGGCCCCTGTTGATTCACGTGCCACCATGTTGAGCGTCTCGCCGCGACCGTCGCAGCATACGGCTTTGTGCGGCTCGCACACGAAATCCGAAAGGCTCTCGCTCAGCCAGTGATAGCGGCGCGCCAGCCGGTTTTCGGTGTTCATGCCCTGCTGCACGACTCCCCAGTCTCCACCGCCGGTGAACACGAACATGTGATGGTAGATCTGGTAACCGTCCTGCACTGCCGCGCTGTCCACCTTGGCCGACATCCTGCTCGCGTAGACAAGCCCGGCCGGGTCCAGGCCCAGCCTCTCCCCCCACAGTTCTATCTCCGCCGGGGTCCTGCGCGAGCGCGCTCCCTTGCCGCCCGCCACGAAGAGACCGAGGTCGGGCTCGAGGCCCTTGACCGCCTCCTTTATCGCGCCGCAGACAGTGGTGGTGAGACCGCTCGAGTGCCAGTCGAAGCCGAGCACACACCCGAACGCCTGGAACCAGAAAGGGTCGGAGAGCCTCCTTATGAACTCGCCTGAATCGTATTCGCTTACGATGACCCCGATTATCTCCCTCCCGAGGCTTTTCATCCTTTCAAAAAGCCAGGCGGGCGCGGTCCCGTAATGAAGCGGGAGATCCGAGGCCCCTGTCCTTGGTGCCATCTGATAAAACCTCGACCGGTCCGAGCCTTCCCTCACTTTTATCTTACGCCTGCCGTGACACATTTGTAGGACTTCAAGCGGGAGTGTTAAATTATTACCGTAAAAGGAGGCAACCACGGCCAATGGGAGGTGGCAAAATGCCGGAAGAGGATATCGGCCGCGTTACCCACTATTTCAACAAGATCAACGTCGCAGCCATCGAGCTTACCGGGAATCTAGCTGTAGGTGACACGATCCACGTGAAGGGTCACACCTCCGACTGGACCCAGGAAGTGGACTCGATGCAGATCGAACACGAGAATGTGGAGAAGGCGGGACCCGGCGACTCGATCGGCATCGAGGTGCCCGGGCACGCGCACGAGCACGACATCGTGTACAAGGTAACTGAGTGAAGGTCCGCCCGCCTGAAGAGTCTTGATAGAGAGGCTGGTCAGCAGCCGGTACAGACGACTGCGTTACCGACGGCGGTGCCTGACCCCTATTCCTGTTCGTGTACCAGCACGGTCTGGTGCTCCTTGAAAAAACCCGCGTTGATAACCCTTGTCCTCCCCCGGTACGCCTCGCTCGCGACCGGGTTGTGGACGTGCCCGAAGTAGTGGCGCGTCGGCTGGTATTCGTCCAGGTAATCAAGCAGGGCTGTGCTTCCCTCCTCGTCCCTGTTCGCGAGCCGGTCCCACGTCAGTTCCGGGATGGCGGGAGGACAATGAGTGCAGAGAACGTCACACGGCCCCAGTGAATCCACCGACTTGGAGTAAAGCACAGGGTCCATCTCGCCGGGAAGCCCAACCGTCCACGGGCCATGCGGGGTGCCCGATATGAGCCCGAACCGCTCCTCCCCGATCGTCACGACACCCGAGTCCACTATCTCGACATCGCCTTCTGCCGACTTTTTCAAGAGGGCCGGGTCGTCGGTATTGCCGAAAAGTATGTAGCACCTGCAAGGAAGGCTTGAGAAGAACTCCTCGTAACCTTGAACGACGAGCTCCCGTACGCGCCGGGACTGCTTGCTGGTGCCTCCTGCGATTTCCCGAATCGAGCGTCTGGCTATTTCCTTCCTACCTTTGGCGAATTCGATAAGCGCCACTAATACCTGCTCTCTCGTGTAGACGTCCGAGAGTATCCCCTCGAGTGTGCGGAAGTCGATGAGGTTCAGGTAGTCCCCGAGCAGGACGGCGGTGTCATCAGGCCGCAACTGATTCGCGAGCGCCGGGTACTCCCCGTGTATGTCCGAGACAATCTTGACCGCCACTACGTCTCCCCTATTTCTGGCATCGTGACGTAGAGGATCGGCATCGCCCCATCCGCGGTGGCGAAGAAAGGCAGATATCCCGCGTCCGCGCCGATATGGTCGCTTGTAGTGTCAACCGATACCCAGCCTTTCCCTTCGATGTACGCCTGTGCCCATACGTGTCCCCCCGAGTCCCCGGTGAGCCTGAGCCAGCCGGCCACTTCCCTCGCGGGGACCCCGGAGGCCCTGCAAAGTGTTACGAAGACGTCGCTCTTGTCCCAGCAGCGCCCGTACCTCTGGTTCAGAACCTGCGATGTTCCGTAACGGGTGCCGGAAGGGCCGGTGTACCTGATGTTCTCGCGCACCCATCGCCACAGTGCCTCGACCTTGGCCGCGTCGCTCATCTGAGAGTCCGTGGTCTCATCTGAGAGGCGCTCTATCTGAGGATCGGAGACGGGCCAGAAAGCGGTGCCAGCAAGGTACTTCGCTTTTTGCCCGTCGTCCAGAAACGTGCCGTCACCGTTCTCAAGGTCGCTGGAGCCGACCTTCAACCCGCCCTTGACATCGACGTACGGCACCCCGAGCTTCTGCTTGAGCTCGGTAGAGTTGAACGTGAAGGTGGTGACACCTTCGATGGTCTGCCTGCCGATGGGCTTCAGGTCAAAGGTGAATTCCGCCTTCAGGTCGCTGCCACTCTCTGTGAGAAGCGAAATGCTGGCCCCGAACGTCGCTGAGTTGATAGTTGCCTGCATCTCGGGGTCCACCGGGCCCTTCCTGTAACTCTCCAGATACGCCGACAGGGAGTTTGACTTCATGTAATCTATCGAGTTCACGCAGGCGAGCGCGAACTCGACCTGGAATTCGGCACTTTCGAGATTACCCCCCTCCAGGCCTGGCGTAAGCCTTATACCGATAAGCTTTGCTGCCCTCGTCTTGCTCGAGCCCTTGTCCCCTATGATCTCGACCGCGATGTTCTTCTTGGAGCCGTAGATGTTCCTGGTGCCCTCCTCGGCCATGAACAGCTCCACGCCCTCGGCGGCGTTCTTCGCACTGTCAAACCGCACGAAGTTCACCTGGAGTCTCTCCCCGTCCCGCGAAAAGAACTGGTTCTGAACACCCTGAGCGCCGATTCCCGCCAGAAGCGACAGCGTACTGCCGGGCTGCGCCTTTGCAGGGTTGCTCTCCACCTGCTTCTCGAGCACCCATCCCTTACCGAGTTCCTCCGCTGAGAGTTCCACATCACCGATCGTGATGTTCCCTGGCGGCTTCCCGCCGCAGCCGGCAACGACGAGAAATGCCGACAGCATGGCGAGCGCAGCCATCGCGGCTACTGCCCTGAAGGTCAAGTTCGAAATACGCTTCTTATGGCCCATCCTGGCCATACACCTCCAACAACTCCGTTACCCTGTCCCTGAGCATCACTTTGAGCTCCTCGGGGGACTCTACCTTGAACCTGTCACCGAACTTCATCAGGTAACTGGAGAGCCACTTGAGGTTGCGGGTCCTGAACTCGACCGCGACCGATCCGTCTGCGTTGTCCGTGAACTCCGCCGCCGGCCACTCTTCAGCCAGCCTCCGGCCTTCCCTTCCGAAAAACCGCAGCTTCACGTGGTGAGCCCTCCTCCCCGGCCTGTACTCGCCGACGAGTTCCGGCACATAGAACTCCCCTCCCGCACTTCTAGTGACCTGGTGTTCGGTGGGAGCCACCGACTTTATCCTGTCGAGCCTGAAGAGGCGCATATCCTCCGCGAGGTGACACCACGCCATGAGGTACCAGTGACCCCTTGACCAGACCAGCGAGAAAGGCTCGACCTCGCGCTCGGAAACGGTATCCCTCGAATAACTGTAGTACTCGAGGATGATGTTATGCCCGCTCCCGATGCCGTTCTCTATTTCTTTCCACCACTTGCCGGGGTATGAATCCAACTCGACCTCAATACGCCGGGCAATATCCTCGACATCGCCCTTCTGTTCCTCAGTGAGCATCCCCTCCACTTTTTCAAGCGCGGAGGCCAGCGGGCCTTCTTCCTCGAAGAACCCGGCACCGATGAGCGTCCGCCCTGCCACCAGGAGCGTCAGCGCCTCCTGTCGCGTCACGGTAAGGGGGCGGCTGAAATAGTCTGCCATGCTGAGATAGACCCTGTCCCCTTCGATGCGGCGATCAATGAGGTCAAGAGGTGTATAAGAGGGAAGGCCGCAAAGCCAGAGAGTGTCAAGGTCCGCCATGAGCTCTTTTCTATCAACGCCCAGCGCGCGGCACAGCTCTTCGATAGAGGCCCCCTCTTCCCTCAATATCAACGGGACCATGAGAAGCATCCGGTTGAGACGCGCCGCAAACCTATCCATGCTCACCGTCCAAGGACCTCAGCACTCCCTGCAGACGCTCGCGCGCCATGGTCACCAGCTCCCGCGGGGAGACTATCCGGGCGTCGGCCCCGAACTCCAGGACCCAGTCTACGAATTGCTCGGGATCGCCGACCTTGTAGGTGACATTCATGGTACCGTCTTTCAACCGCTTGCTCGAGACGACGTCGGCGCCGCCGCTCTCGAAGGCGAACGCGAGCCTCGGGGCGAACGAAACCCTGGCCATGACCTCCTCTTCGTACGGAAGCGGCCATTCCCACCTGGCCTCCTCCTGAAGGTTGAAATCAGGCGGGACATCGAAGTCCGGGGAGCGTGGGGACTTCTTGTTCACCAGGACCTTCGATGTGATCCTGTCGAGCTTGAAGCACCTTACCTCTTCCCTGACACGGCACCGGCCTATCAGGTACCAGGAGCCTCGCCTGCTCAGCAGTCCGTAAGGCTCGACCTCGCGCTTCAAGGGCTCGCTCGCATCGAGGGACTTATAAGAGAACGAAAGGACCTTTCTTCGCATAAGGGCTTCGAGGATAGCATCGAGCAGCTCTCGGTCCCGGGGTACGTCGACCCACCGCATATGGGGTACCTGCGTCCGCGGGCGTCCGGCCCCGGCGTCGAAAGCGAGCTTTAACATCGCCGAATGCGCCGGCCCGCTGAAAGGCGTACCCGACCCCAGGAAGAGCCGGGAAACCATGGTCAGCGCTACACTCTCCTGCGGCGTGAGGTCGACCTCGGGAAGGTAGTACTTCTCCCGTTGGATGGTGTAACCTACATCCTCGCCGACCGCTCGAGAGACCGCCTCGACCTCGATGCCCATGTCGCGGAGCTCGTCCTTGTCACGCTCGAACATCCGTCTCAAAGCCTCGCCACCGCCCTCATGGCCGGCATAGACCGTGGTACTCAGCTGCTCGAGGGTAACGGGTTGTCTCCGGTCGAGGAGATACGCGGTGAGATTTATGAGCCTCTCGATCTTCTCCATCGTCATGCCTTTGACAGCCGCGGACCCGACAGGAATCATCAAAGCGGGGTAATGTCACTAAAGATAATAAGGGGGGGTGCACGTACTAGTCCACCCCCCGAATCGGCATTATGTCTCTACTTACCGACCAGCAGGCGGCCGATTATCCAGCGCTGGATCTCGCTGGTCCCGCCGCCGAGGGTCCCGAGCTTCGCGTCCCTGATTGCCCTCTCGACCGCGTACTCCTTCGTATAACCGTAGCCGCCGTGGATCTGCACGGCCTGATCCGCCGCCTTCATGGCGACCTCGGTGATGTACAGCTTGGATACCGAGGCCATCAACGGGTCCATGATGCCCTGGTCCTTTGTCCAGGCCACGTTGTAGAGGACCCAGCGGGCGGTCTCGAGCCAGACCTTCATGTCCGCGAGCTTGAACTGGATCGCCTGGAAAGCCGCTATCGGCCTGCCGAACTGCTTTCGCCCTTTCGCGTACTTGATGCACTCCTCGAGCTGGACCTCCATGCTGCCGATGGCGGGCGCCAGCATGACCGAGCGCTCCCACTCGAGCGTCGCGAGGGCGACACCCATGAAGCCCTTGTTCTCCTCGCCGAGCAGGTTCTCCACGGGGACCTCGCAGTTGTCGAAGATGAGCTCCGATGTAGGGGACGAGCGGTTGCCCATCTTGTGTATCTCCTTGCCGATCGAGAAACCGGGAAAACCCTTCTCGATTATGAAGCCGCTGATCCCGGCGGAGCCCTTCTCCTTGTCGGTCTTGGCTAGGACTACGAATACTTCTCCTATCGGGCCGTTAGTTATGAAAGTCTTCGTGCCGTTCAGGACGTAGTAGCCGTCCTTCTTGTCCGCCGTGGTCAGGATGCCTGCCGCGTCGCTTCCCGCCTCGGGCTCGGTCAGACCCAGGCCCGATATCCACTCGCCGCTCGCGATCTTGGGCAGGTACTTCTGCTTCTGCTCCTCGTTGCCCAGCTGCCAGATGGGAACTCCGCCGATGACGACGTGCGCCCCCCAGGAAAGGCAGAAGCCCGAGTCCAAGCCGCCGTAACCGAGCGCTTCCCCAAGGACACAGGTATCGACAACGCTCGCTCCGCTACCGCCGTACTCCTCGGGGAAAGGCAGGCCCATATAGCCAAGCTCCGCCGCCTTGTCCCAGACGTCTCGGTCGAACCTCGCCTCCTCATCCCTCTCCGCCGCGCCGGGGGCGATCTCCTTCTGCGCGAACTCGATGGCCTGCTGCTTCAAGAGCTTCTGTTCTTCGGTGAAACTGAAATCCATCCGTTGACCTCCCTTTCGATTTGAAACCAAACGCTCAATTTATATCACTCATCGGGGGCAAAGTAGAAATCGCGGGTCCTCCAGGTTTTCTTCTCGGGCCCAAAGGAACCCGGCGTGGGCCGCTCATCTCGCCCCGCCCGCAATCCTGACCACCAGGGCTGGGCTAGGAGGCATTGGAAGCTAGAGGTCAGCGAGGGTCTCACGACCCTACCACTTCTCAACAAAAGGCCGGAAGTATGAGAGCAAAGAGTACTCGGCAAGTGCGTCCTGCCGCTGGAGATGCTTCTTCTGAAGGCAGCGCATGTCTCTTTGCTCCCCCTTTACCCCTTCCAGATCAATCTCCCGCACCAGCTCCCCGTTGAGGCTCTCCAGCTCCGCGAGACGTGCATAGTAGTTCTGGATGAAGATGGCGACAAGGTTCTCCCCGTCATACCTGCCGGTCGTACCGCAGCGCCTGCACCTGTGTTCGCCACTCTCCAGGGCACCCACCCCCTCGAGGACGGCACCGCATAATGCGCATTTCTTCTCGGCCGTCGGGTCCATGGTGCCTACAGTCCCCGGCTTAAAAAGATGTAGTCCTCCAGGTCCTCGAGAGAATGATAACTGCTCGTCGCGTAATACTTGCCGTTCATCTCAACAAAGGCGTGGAAGCCTTCCTGGGCCTCGACAGCAAAAAACACTTTTCCGCCCGACCTGCTTTCGATCTTCTTGACGAAAGCGAAACGTTTTCTGATCTCTTCTTCACTCGGCAGGCATTCACCGGCCCGGCACTGCGGCAGATCCCTCCGCTGTCACCGCCATCTCATCTCTCACACCTTCGCTCACTCGGCGGCAGATATGATACCACGCCCGTCTTCTCCAATTAATAGCGCAATTAAACTATTTTGACTTTTCGAACGGCCGTTCATAAACTGACGCTATGCGTATCGGAAACAGGCTCGCCCTCGCCCTCGGCAAGGGTATCGGGTCCACCAGCCGTCTTTTCGAAGTTGGGGGAGGCTCCACCCTGCCCGGACGTGCCGCCCGGCTCCTTTCCCCTAGCTTCGTGCCCAACATGGTGAAAGAACTGCCGCTCGGCAGCGTGCTCGTCACCGGGACGAACGGCAAGACGACGACAGCGACACTGCTGGCCTCCGTTCTCGACCTGGCCGGGATGACACCGGTGCACAACCGTACCGGTGCCAACCTGATGGCGGGAATCGCTTCGGCGTTGATAAGGGAATCGGACCTGGGGGGGCACCTCCCCGGACGTATCGGACTCTTCGAGGTGGACGAGGCGGCCTTCCCCGCAGCCGTCGCGGAGACGTCCCCGAGGCTTGTGCTTGTAAACAACCTCTTCCGCGACCAGCTCGACCGCTACGGAGAGCTCGACACCCTCGCCTCGCTCATGAAAGATGCCGTCAGGACGCTCGACCCCGAGTCGATCGTGGTGCTCAATGCCGATGATCCCCTGGTCGCCTCTATCGGGAGCGACCTTCCCCACAAGGTTTTATACTACGGTATCGACAACGACAGGTACGGAAGCGAGTCGATGCAGCACGCGGCGGACAGCAAGCACTGCGCGAAATGCGGCTCCCGGCTTACCTATGAATACTACCTCTTCGGCCACATGGGTCAGTACAAGTGCCCTGCCTGCGGCACCTCTCGACCGGAAAGCCGGGTCTCCGCGGTCGAACTGGAGATGGTAGAGCTCGAGGGCACAAGGTGCAGGGTGAGGCACCCCGGCGGTGAGACGACTCTCTTCATCCCGCTGCCCGGTCTCTACAACGTCTACAACGTCCTCGCCGCGATGTCCTGCGCTCTTTCTCTGGGGATTGATATGGAGACTATCAAGGAAGGTGTAGAGGGCTTCAAAGCGGCGTTCGGGCGGGTCGAGCGCGTCGAGGCGGAGGGGCGCCATATCCTTATGATCCTCGCAAAGAACCCAGCGGGCTTCAACGAGGTGATCCGCACACTGAGAGGTGGCGGAAGGAAGAACGTCGTGCTCGCACTCAACGACAACATTGCTGACGGGTGTGATGTATCCTGGATATGGGACGTTGACTTCGAGATGCTCCGCGACAGGCTCAGCGGGATTATCTGCTCCGGCATAAGGGCGGCTGACATGGCGCTCCGCGTGAAGTACGCCGAACTCGGAGAGGACTCCATCGTGGTCGAGCCCGACCTCAAGGCTGCCCTGGACAGGGGCCTCGAGATGGTCGGGCCGGGAGACACGATTTACCTTATCCCCACGTACACCGCGATGCTCGAACTCAGGCGCAGCATGGTAAAACGGGGTCTTGTAACGCACTACTGGGAGAGTTAGATGCAGATAAAGATCGGGTACCTCTACCCCGACCTCATGAACATATACGGAGATCACGGCAACGTTTTGACGCTCGTGAAGAGGTGTCAGTGGCGAGGTATCGGCGTAGAGGTAGTCGGCTTGAACACTGGTGACCGGATAGGGCATGGTGAGTACGACATATTCTTCATGGGAGGCGGCCAGGACCGCGAGCAGGTGATGGTCTGCCGGGACCTCCAGGAGGCGAAGGGCGAGGACATCAAGAGGGAGATCGAAGAGGGGGTGGCGGCCCTTGTCATCTGCGGCGGTTACCAGCTCTTCGGGAAGTTCTACCGCCCGTTCGAGGGCGAGGAACTGCCGGGCATCAACGTGTTCGACGCTTATACCGTCGCCGGAAAAAAACGCTGCATCGGTAACGTGGTGGCGAAATCGGCCCTCGGAGGCAGGCAGGACACAATCGTCGGCTTCGAAAACCACTCCGGCAAGACCTATCTCGGTGATGGCTGCGCTCCACTCGGGACGGTGACCGTAGGCTACGGAAACAACGGGGAGGACAAGACGGAAGGAGCTATCTACAGGGGGGCGATCGGGACATACCTCCACGGTTCTCTTCTTCCAAAGAACCCTGGCGTAGCCGACTTTCTTATTGAGAAAGCGCTTGCCAGACGCGGAGGCAAGGTGCCGCTCGAAACGCTCGACGACTCTCTGGAGCTCGCCGCCCACGCCGCGGCGGTCACGCGGGCGATGAGGACACACTAGGTCACATGACTTCTCGTTATGCTCATGGCAAGATGCCATATCAATGCAACCTTTATGGCCATGCGCTATAGTTTTTCCGGCAGTCCGATGAAATATCAGAGGTGGTTCTCATGAGATGCCCAAACTGCGGAAAAGAAGTTGGTGAGGGAAAGAAGTTCTGCACCGACTGCGGAACTGCCCTGGGTGAGCCCACCACGCAGATACCGCTGGCCGCCGTGCCTCAGCCTCCCCCCCCTGCGCCAACGAAGGTGTTCCCTACCATTTCACCCGAGGTTCAGGCCCCGGCGGCAAAGCGGAACAGCAGGAAGACCTGGCTGATCCTAGCGGTGGTACTCGGCGCGCTGATAGCAGGCGGAGCCGTCGCGGGCATCGTGATCTGGCTGGTCAGCGCCTCCGGAAAGCCGGTCGCCGAGGTGGAATCGATAGCCCTCACCCGCAAGGACGGCAAGGAACTCGACTTGAAAAAAGTCCCGCTCGACAAGGACCTTTTGCTCGATGTCGCGTTCAAGGCCAAGTACACCGAAGGTGGAAGTGGAAAGTTGAGGGTCTGGGTCGAAGACAGCAACGGAGAAGAGATAATCAGCAATTCCTGGAGTGTAAAATCCGGCGACACGCTCCAGAAGAAGACTTTCGTGTTCCATATGACGGAAAGCGACGGTAAACCACTTAAAGCGTCTGCCGAACTCAAGGTCAAGACCGACGGCGAGGAGCTGTCCGACACCGGCACCCTCGCCTATACCGCGGTCAAGGGACAGGGCGAGGCATCGACTCTCGAGGATGCCAAGAAGGCAGCGTTGGACATGCTCCTGGAGGCGGACGCTGCGGTGCAGGAACTCTCTGCTGCGGGAATAAACGCAAGCGACCTTGCCGAGCAGGTGAGCGACTTGGAGGCCCAGCTGGAGAACGTTACCACCGTGGAAGAAGCCAACAACATCGCCGATTCCGCCGACGCGATCATCGGTGAGTGCAACGCCCGCAAGGCTTCTCAAGGCAGCGAAGAGCAGGCGAAGGAGACATGCCGTGCGAACCAGGCAACGATCAGGAGCGCGATAGAGGCCTTCGCGGCCGAGGGCAACTACCCGGACAGCATGGACATGCTCGTGACACAGGGTTACCTGAGGGAGATGCCCGTGTGCCCCTCGGGAGGAGATTACTCGTACAACGTCGACTACTCCATCACCCCTGAAGTGTTGACGGTTTATTGCAGCGTCCACGGAAGCCTCTGAAAACATTGTGCTAGAATATCTTCATTCGCGAGTGGGCGTTTAGCTCAGCGGGAGAGCGCTGCCTTCACACGGCAGAGGTCGAGGGTTCAAATCCCTCAACGCCCACCATCGAAGATGCGATAACTCCATGATTTGAACCAGCCACCAGGTGCTTGCGCCTGCGTTCACGTTCGGGGTCACCGCGCGCCGGAGTGGGGCGATGGCGCGTGGGGCGGTTCAAATCCCTCAACGCCCACCATCGACATGACACATCGGGGCCTGGCCCCGGTGTGTCATGTCAGGGGCTGCTCAGGTACTTGATTATCCCGTCTCGAATCCCCCACGCGGCGTTCCAGCGGAACTCGTCGGTCGCCAGCAGTTTGTCCTCCTCCGCATTGCTCAAATAGGCTACGAGCACCTCGGTTACCGGCACCCGCGACCAGTTGAAAAGAGGCAGGTCGTCGCGGGGGCTGATCCCGAGGTCCGCGGTGCCACATGATTTCACCGTGTCAGCCTGTATGTAGATTGCCACCGTCTTGCTCTTCTCGTAGAATCCCGCGGTCCATTTCGTGTTTGCAGGGTAGAGCGTTGTTGTTCCCTTTGCGTTCGCGTCCCTCGAGTAGTTGAGGTGGATGCTGACCAGGAGATCCGCGTCCCTGTTGTTCGCTATCTCGGCCCTCATGATGTTCGTCAGGTCAACACCGCCGGACTCCCTGGTCATAATCACGTTTATCCCGTCTTTCTCAAGAAGGTTCCTGAGTTTTTCCGCGATGTCCATCGTGAGAAGGTACTCAACGTTACCGGTAACAGCTCCCGCTTCGGCGTTTTCCGGCGGGTTTCTTTTCGTCATCCCCGGATCCACCCACTCCCCCTGGCCCGCGATCGCCTGATGCCCCGGGTCGATGCAGACCGTCTTGCCCGTGAAGGGGCTGGCAGTCGCGCTGCCGGACTCAGCCTGCCCGGTCGTGCCGACGGACCCGGTGAGGTCCCCGCCTTCCGGGCGTGGCCCCTTGCTTATAGTCAGAGATATCTCGCTCCCCCTCGCGACGACCTGCCGCCCACGGGGCCTCTGGGACAGCACCACACCGTCCGAGTGCTTTCCGGAGTAAGCCCAGCCCTCGACCCTCGGGGTCAGGCCTGAGCGCTTTGCGGTCTCCATCGCGCCGCCGAGCATCTTGCCGATCAGGTTCGGTGCCTTCACTTCGGACGAGGGCCATGCAAGAACAAGTACAGCTATCAAGCCACCCACCAGTACCACGGCGGCCAGAACCGCTACTGCGGCCTTTAATCTGCGCCAGCTGCGGGGCGCAAGCTCCGGCGTCGGCGGCTTGAACGACGAGACCTCTTCCGGTTCGAGCTCGAAGAAATCTCTGGAGAGGATCTCAACGGCCAAAGGCGAGTCGATGTCTTCCCCCGTAATGGGCGATAGGACTCCCTCTTCTTTTTGCTTTGGAGAATTTCGTTTAAAGAAGGCCATGTCTAAAGCCTAACAATCACTTACCTAACAGAGTATTAGCGAGGGTACCCGGGCGTTCCTTTGCCCGGGGTTGAAGTACCGCAAGCAAAAGGGGCTATGCTAGAATTACCCTGTCCAACTCTTCCCTGCCGCATGGGTAAGGAGCGACAAATGGCTAAGTACAACAAGGCCGACCGGCCCGATATTACCCCCGACGAGATGTACGAGATAGCGCGAATGGTCTGCGAGAAGACCCTCAGCGACCCCCAGATGACCCACAAGTTCAGGGCAACGAATCTCATCATCAACTTCAAGTACTACGACGAGGAGCGATGGGGTCCCGGTGTGGTCCCGGAACTCACGGTTGACTGCACGAAAGACCCGATTGACCTTATCGTAGGGCCGTGTGACATCACCCCGGAGATCTCCATGAGCATGGAAGCGTTCACCGCGCACCTCTTCTGGATGCAGAAACTCAACCTTATGTCGGCGATCACCCGCGGGCTCATAAAAGCAAAGGGGCCTATACCGAAGGCGATGAAGCTCCTTCCGATGCTCAAACCGTTCTACGCGAACTACCGTCTGACCCTCGAGGAGCTCGGGCGCCAGGACCTGTTGGACTTCCCGCCCGCCTGAGGCGCCTTCGGCTAGCCGGTGAATAGCGGCACGATCTCGAACCTGCCGACGTCCACCAGTCCCCTGTCCGTGAGTTTTAGCTCCGGTATGACCGGAAGCGCGAGGAAGCCCATGATCATGAACGGGTCCGGCACCCGGCAACCGAGTTCCACCGAGACGGCGTGGAGTTTCTCCGTCTCCTTCGCTACATCCGGCAGAGGAAGCGGGGACATCAGCCCGGCAATAGGCAGTGACACGGACGCCCTGACCTCACCGGCCGCGGCGACGACCTGCCCGCCGCCCATCTCGATAATCCTCTCGACGGCCGCGGCCATGTCCTCATCCGAGGTGCCCACCGCCACGATGTTGTGCGAGTCGTGGGCGACGCTCGAGGCCATGGCGCCACGCTCGAGGCCGAACCCCCTGACGAACCCGAGGCCGACGTTGCCGGTCCCTTTATGGCGCTCGACCACCGCAATCTTGAGTATATCCTGCCCGGTGTCCACAACGGCCTCGCCGTTTTCAAAGGGAACTCCGAGCAGTAGCGACTGCGTGACTATCTGGTCCGGCACGAGCCCGATGACTCTGGCCTTACCGGCCGAAGCCGGTATGCGGAGCCTGTCCTTGCTGAACCTGGAGACATTGAATGATGAAGCGGGAATGTTCGCCCCCCATCCGGCCGGCACCGTCAACTCACCGCCCTCTGCCACCAGGCGTCCGTCCTTGAAAACCATGTCTGCGCTCACCGATTCGAGGTCACTCATAACGACCATGTCGGCACGGTAGCCGACCGCCACCGCGCCCCGCCCGCGAAGCCCGAAGCGCCGGGCCGTGTTGATGGTAGCCATCTGTATCGCCGCCACGGGGGAGACGCCGCTTGCGATGGTCATCCCTATCATCGAATCGATGCTACCCCTCTTGAGCAGGTCGGCGGGATGACGGTCGTCGGTGCAGAGGCACAGGCGGGGGCCGTTCGCCGCGTTGACGAGCGGCAGCAGGTCCAGCAGGTTGCGGGCGCCGGTGCCCTCCCTCATGAATACATACATGCCCTTCCTCAGTTTCTCGCCGGCCTCCTCTACGTTGGTGCACTCGTGGTCCGAGTCCGGCCCCGCAGCGATGTACGCCGAGAGGTCGTTCCCGGAAAGTCCGGGGGCGTGTCCGTCAACTGGGCCGCGGGGAAAGAGCGCGAGCTTCGCAAGGATCTTCGGGTCCCCCGCTATCGTGCCGGGGAAGTTCATGAGCTCGCCCAGACCGATCACGTGAGGTTCACCCGTCATTTTCTCGAGGTCCTCCGCCTCGAGCACCGCTCCCGAGGTCTCGAGCGGAGTAGCGGGGACACAGGGAGGGAGCATCACGAACACGTCAATCGGTATCCCCGCGGCCGACTCGATGATATAACGGACACCCTCGAGACCCAGGACGTTAGCGATCTCGTGGCAGTCGGTAAATACCGTCGTTATACCCCGGGGGACTACGGCTTCCGCGAAACCCGGCACGCTCACCATCGAGCTCTCGAGGTGTACGTGGGCGTCGGCGAACCCGGGCACGACATACCTTCCACCGATGTCAAGGGTCTCTCGAGCGCTGTACTCCCCGTCGATCCCGACCACGGTATCCCCGACCACGGCTATCGAGGCGGGGTGGATCGTCCCGGAAAGGACGTTGAGGAGCTTGCAGTTGGTGAGCAAGAGGTCAACCTCCCCTGCGCCGCGCGCCAGCCTTATTGTTTCCTCAAGCCCGGGCAATAGACCCTCCCCTTTGAAATACTCGGACAATGACAAGTATAGAATGCCTGAAAAAAGACTCGTAATGGAAGCTTTTGGATGTAAGAAATGGGAAAACTGTTGCAGAAAAGGTTTGCCCTCAAGTGACTTTCAGGGTCCGTTCCGGACTAGCCGACCCGTTTTCCTTCAAACCTCTTGAGGGCGAGTCTGAATCTATTAAACTCCCGCTCCGACGTCAAGAGCAAAGAGGATTAATTTTGCGATAAATGAGATTTTCTTTGCGCGGGGAAAGCTCTATTCTACTTCTGCCAGAAAGGCTTTTTCGTGACGTCGAACCCCGGGTCGCCGGCTGCTCTTATGACGTAGACAGGTGTGTCAACCTCGACCATCTCGAAAAGCTGCTCGACGTCCTTCATGTACATCCTGACACAACCGTGCGAAACGGAACGCCCGACGGACCAGGGAGACGGGGTACCGTGGATCAAAACGCCTGACGCGTTGGTGGTCAGGGCGCGCGTACCGAGCGGGTTACCCGGACCCGGCGGTATGTAAGGGGGCATGCTCTTGGCCCATGCCGAACCGGGGTTTCTCCAGGCGGGGTTCCTCTCCTTGAGGATGACCTTCCACTGCCCGATCGGGGTCGGGAAGGTCGGCGATCCGCAGGCGACCGGGAACTGCGCGAGAAGTTTGTCACGCTCGTAAAGTGAAAGGGTGTGCGCCGAGAGGTTAATGATGATGAGTTTTCCGAACACCGAGTCGTTTATGGCCGCCGGGGTCCGCGTCACATTGACGTTAACGGTTCGCTCCGGTGTGCCAAGCGCCTCGTTTGTATCCGCGAGCAGCTGGTTCGTGTCCACCTGGCGACCGTCCTTGGCCGGTACGATCACCGCGGTGCCGTTCGTGACGTCAACGTAGGCGTCCTGGGGAAGCCGGTTTATAGAACCGAGCGCGCGATTGACGAAGTCATTGACGCGCGCCTCGTCGGTCGCAGCCATCAACGACACGTTTATATTTTTTGGCCTGTTTATGAACCGTCGTGCCATGCGCTCGAAAACGTTGACGCTCCAGGCTTCCCTGTAAGCCTCGTCGACCATAGTCTGGTACTCGAGCTTCAGGCCTATCTCCTGTGGACTCGCCTGGTAGTTATCCTCATCGACCTTCAGGGTCAAGGGGCGGTTGGCCACCTCGGCGAGGCCAGTCCTGCATTTTTCGATCGCCTCCGTCTTGGAAAGGCCGGAAACGTCGACCCCGACAACGCTCACGCCCTTGGGGAAAGTACCGAAGGCCACCATGTCCTGGATCAACAGGAAAAGAAAAATGCCTATTACGGCGACGGCAAGAACCGCCCCTCCCAGGATGAGCAGTATCCTGGAAAGCTTCTTCTCGCCGAGCCAGCCTGCAGAGCGTGACGCGATTCCAACAGATCTCAAATACAGCCCTCCGTCAATCCACTTCTGCTACCTTATTACATTAATAACGAACAAAGGCGCTCTTCAATAATGAGATATGTCAATTTTATTCAATCATTGGCCGGAAGAGTGTTCAAACCTTCCGGGCCATCTCGATGGATTCCGAGGCTGCATCGATTATCTTCGAGATACGCTCCTCTTCCAGCCACCTTCTCCCCTGCCCGCCGGCACTCGAAAGCCAGTCGAGCAGCGCTTGGAGCGTCCGTCCGGCCTCAGCGCCGCCGATGCGCCCCAGCGCCCTCGTCGCCGCGTATACCTTTCCCCATTTGCCGGTGTTCGTGAGGTCTCCCGCCTCCATCCTGCCGGTGACAAACTCGGTGAGCAGCGGGACCGCCGCCTCCTCCTTAGCCCTTCCGTATACGGAAATAGCAGCGTGGTCAAGGCATCTGCGTTCGACGAGGCGGAGCGGGTATCCGTCAGGGTCGACCGACTCGAGCATACGGCGGGCGGCAGCCACGACCTTCCTGTTGTCTCCCGTCACGAACCCCTGGAGTATCGAGGCGTAGCGTTCCGTGCCGTGCAACCCCTCAAGGGCGCCCAGAGCAGTTACCCTCACCTCGGGCCGTTCGCCCCTTCGGTCGCGCGCCAATGACAGCAAAGCGACCTTCGCGCCCTCTCCGCCCACCCGGCCCAGCGCCTCCACCGCGGCGTTACGCACCTCGAACGAGGTGTCTTCAAGGGCTTTTAGCAAGACTGCCGTGTCACCCTCGCGTGCCGCGCGTTCCACTTCATTGAGGGCCGGACCGGGTCCCGCGGGGCGTTCTTCCTCTATCGTTCTCACCACCGGGTGTACCTTTCATACACGCGACCGAATAGGTTTGAGCGCATCGGCGTGCCTAACATAAATACCACCATTAAGCCAAACATCACATGTACAGTCGCACGAATGCCTATTATTAAAGGCATTTACGAACATGTCATTTCCTGAATCCTTTATTGAAGAGGCTGCGTTTGATTCTCAAAATTCGTTCACCTATAATCTTAACCCATGTTTTGCCAAGAAGAGCAAAAAGAAAAAAGCGTTATCAAAGACCGCTTAAGATTAATACGGGCACCCGACGAGCGGTTTCGGCGTGTGCTCTACCGGACGCTGGCCGTTTCGCTGGTTGCGTTCCTGGTGCTCGTCTTCGCGACCTCCGCGTTTCAGCTCGGCTACCGGAGCAGGCTGGCACTGGCCGATCCCCGGCCAAGAAACTCGCAGCCCGACAAGGATACCATCGTGAGAGAGGTCGTAACACTCGACGAGGAGATAAAGGACACAACCGCGCGCATCGACGAGCTTGAGGGTGAATCAGCCGAGCTCGAGGCCGGCATTGATTCAACCAACGCAGAGATCGACTCCAAGAAGGAGAGCCTCTCCAGAAAGCGAAAGGTTCTCGCTCTGCGGATCAGGACCATGTACGTCAACGGGAAGTCCACGAACCTCGACATGTTGCTCTCCGCCAGTGACCTGTCGGACTTCCTGGCCCGATCGGAATATGTAGATAAGGTCACGGACAAGGACTCTGAGCTGATCGACGGCGTTAAGCTGGAATCACAGAGACTGGAGCAATCCCTCGAGGAACTCAAAGCAAAAAAGAGCGAGATCGACTCTACGGCCCGGGAACTTCAGGGCAGACAGCAGAGACTGGAGCAAAGCCGGTCGGCCCGGCAGGAACTCCTGTCGGAGACCGGCGAGGCCCGGCAGTCTGTGGTTCAGGAGTCCGAAAAAGTTAAATCGAAAATCGATGAGCTGAACCCCCCTGACACCCGACCCGCGAGCCACACCGGGAGATTCATGACAATGGAAGCGACCGGGTACTCGCCAGAGGAACCGGGGCTCGACGACACCACCGCAACGGGTATGAAGGCGCAGCACGGCGTGGTCGCGGTCGACCCGCGCGTCATTCCTCTCGGTACCAGGCTATACATCGAGGGTTACGGCTACGCGATAGCCGGTGACACGGGTTCCGCCATCAAGGGAAACCGCATAGACCTCTGCTTTGACACCCTCGGGGAAGTGGAAGCGTACGGATGGCGGACCATCACCGTGGAGATACTTGATTAGAGCCTTTCTGGAACCCCGAGACCGCCTGCCCCGCTTGACTCATCGATATCCTCTTGACCCGGGCCCGGGGAAGCGAAGCGAGCAGCAACTTACCGTATTTTCTGCCGTCTATCCGGCTGTCCATTATTATGACCTGTCCCGAGTCCTGGCGCGTGCGGATCAGGCGGCCTACGCCCTGCTTGAGCCGCAGGGCCGCCAGCGGCAGGCTCAGTTCGTTGAAATCAGAGCGACCTTCTCCGCGCAGGAGTTCACTCCTGGCCTCGAAAACGGGGCGTCCAGGGCTCTCGAAAGGGATACGCGTGACCACGACCACCCGCAGCGTCTCTCCCCTGGCATCGACCCCTTCCCAGAAACTCGACGTGCCAAAAAGGCTCGCCCGCTTATCCTCCTCGAACTCATCCGCGAGCCGTCTCCTTGAATAGCCGGGAAGCTGACAGAAGAGCGGCAGGCCTTCACGGGCGAGATCATGGACGAGCGCGTCGTACACCTTTTCCATCAGCCTTCTGTTCGTGAAGAGAGCCAGCACCCCCCCACCCGCTGCCCTGATCACCTCGCCGAGCACGGGTGGAATCTGCTTCACGTACCCCTCCGAATCGGGCGCCGCCATGTCGTGAAGGATCAAGACTTCCATCTGCCGGGCGAAATCAAACGATGAATCGAGGATGAGCTGCCTGGGCGTCTCGAGGTCAGGGAGGAAAAGGCCGACGCGCGAGCGGAAGAACTCGAACGAGTCGTTCACGGAAAGTGTCCCGCTGGTCATCACGAGCGACGGGAGCGGCTCGTAGAGGACTTCTCGGAGAAAAGGGCCGACGTCCGCGGGCGAAGCCCTGAGCGCCTGGGACTCGAGTCTTGCGGGCGGCGCAACCGTGGCCCACCTCACGAACCCGTCATCGCGGAAATCGATGATGAGCCCTATGTCGTCTTTCAGTTCCAGGATCCGCGCGAGCTTCCCCTCCAGGTCATAGAAAAGGTGGTCGAGGTCGGGCCGGTCCTCCGCAACCCCCTCGAGCGCGGTCTTGATCCCGCTAAACTGGAACGCGAGCTTCTCGAGCCTGCTCTCAAGCATACGGCTTTCCGAACTGAGCCGTGAATACTCGGGCGTCTCGACAATCGCCTCCCTGAACCGGATGTCGGAAGACCGCTGCTCATCCCCCGCGTGAAAATCCGCCAGAGCGGTGAAGACCCCGTCCACGTCCTCGAGACAGACCCTTGTCGTCTCGCGGGCCTCATCTATGTGTCCCTCTATCTTCTTCGTGTCGCCCGTGCCAAGTCGCCCCGCCAGCTCACCCACGACTTCGGAAAGCAGGCCGGAGTCCCGCCCCGGCGGTCCGAGCGACTCGAGCAGCCTCTTCGCCTCGAAGCAGCCGACTTCCCTTGTGAACTGCTCGGTAGCGGCATCCTCCAGCGTATGAGCCTCGTCGATGACCGCTCCTGCGAAACTAAGGCCCACACCCGCGAGCAGGAGGGAATGGTTGACGACGACCACGTGAGACCTCTTGGCCTTGTAAAGAGCCCTGCGGTAGTAGCAGTCGCCGCTCCTGGCGAACCGGCATCGTTCCCCGGGGCACTCGCGGTGGTCCGCCAGAACGAGTTCGTCCAACCCCCGCAGGTACTGGACGTTGAGCATGGAGACGTCACCGCTGTCGGCCTCTGCGAGCCAGGAAAGGAGCATCCCGAATATCCCCAACTGGTCCTCTCGGAGACTTTTCCTGCCGTTTATCAGGGCCTGCAGTTTGCGCAGGCAGATATAGTTGTTGTACCCCTTCAGGACCGAATAGGAGAAGAATCCCTCGCCGAAGGCGGCCTTCAGAAGCGGAAGGTCCTTGGTGGACAGCTGGTCCTGGAGGTTGAGGGTCCTCGTCGACACCACGAGAGGCATGTCCCTCGCGCGCGCCCACAGCACACCCGGCACGAGGTAGGCAAGCGACTTGCCGGTACCCGTGCCCGCTTCGACGAGGAGTACGTCACCGTCCTGGAAAGCTCGCCTGGCGGCCTCGGCCATCTCAAGCTGCTCGTCGCGCTCCTCGTAGGAGGAGAACTGGGCTGCAAGCGGTCCCCCTACACCGAACACCTCGTGTACCGATTCGGCGTGGACGGTCCCGGACGGCGACTCTCCGGCAAGGGGTGGGATATCCTCCCAGGACGTCTCCCTCTTTACAAACCCGCCGAGCTTTAGGCCTTCGACCGGCCGCCCACCCGACCTTTGAGCAAGGACCTCTGTGAGAAGCCGCGAGAGGCCTTCATGCTCCAGGGGTGCCCGGTCGCAGATCGCCTTGATCAAGGGCAGCGGAAGGTTATATAGGCCGCCGAGCAGGATGCTGTAGATGCTTATCAGCGTATCAACGTCATCCGCGGCCCGGTGCGCCCGTCCTGTGGAAAGCCCCCACATTCGTGCGAGGTCTTCCTGCCGGTGACTTTGAAGACAGGGGAGAAGGATCAGCGCAAGGTCCATAGCATCGATATAATGATTGGCGAACGGGACGCCCTCGAACGCCGAGTAGAGCACGTCGAGGAAGCCCTCCTCGAAACGGGAGTAGGAGACGACTGTAAGGTCGCCAACGAATTCTCTAAGGGTGGGAAAGAACTCGTCCATGGTCGGGCTGTCGGCGATCATCTCGCCGCTTATGCCGGTGAGCATCTCCACGTGAGCAGGAATCGTCATGTTCGGATTGATAAGGGACTGGCAGCGCGCCTTGGTCTCATCGCCCGCTACCCTTGCCGCCGCCACCTCGATGATACGGTCTTTGGCGGGGTCAAAACCGGTAGCCTCGAAGTCGAGGAAGCAGTACTCTTCCTCTCCCTCGAGCGTGACCTGGTGTCCGCGGGAAAGCGCGGGAAGCGACAGGTACTTCTCCCTTACGTCATCGCTTACTCGAAGGAAAAGGTCTCTTGGCAAACGTACCTCGATTCAATCCTGCAATTTTCAGACCTTCTTGGCGTGCACGCCTACGGGGCATACCCCGGCGCAGCAGAAACAGCGGATGCCAGTTTTCCTGTCTAACACGAGAACGTCTTCGAACGAGAGCATATCCTGTCTTCTAGCATATGCGGGGAAGCTGCTCCCCCGAAGGCGTCCTGAGGAGGCGGCGTGTGCCGAGCGGCGTCAGGAGGCTGACCTGCCCTTTCCTTCCCTCGGTAGCCCGCCCGATGAGCATCGCGTTCTCTCCCAGGGCATGTCCTTTGATCTCGGCGAGCACCTTCCCCGCATCACTTTCTCCGACTGCGGCGAGGAACTTGCCCTCGTTCGCCACATACAGCGGGTCCAACCCGAGCATCTCGCAGACCGCCCTTACGCCCTCCCTGACCGGGACGTCCCCCTCCACGACCTCGAAGGCGCATCCCGACGCCGACGCCATCTCGTTGAGGGCCGCCGCGAGGCCTCCGCGGGTGGGGTCGCGCAGCGAATGGACCTCTCCCGCTTCGAGCATGCTTTGAACAAGCCCGTAAAGCGGCGCGCAGTCGGATAGCAGCTCCGCTTGGAAAGAGAACCCCTCCCTCTCGCTCAGGACCGCGATCCCGTGGTCCCCGACGTAGCCGTTGACGATCAGCGCATCTCCAGGAGAGGCTCCCTTGATGGAGACCTCCCGCCCCTCTTCCAGCACCCCTACGCCGGAGGTATTGATGTACATCCCGTCGGCCATCCCCCGCTCGACGACTTTCGTGTCGCCGGCGACGATCCTTACTTGGGTATTTTCCGCCCAGTCCGCGACCGAGGACACGACCTTCTCGAGCACGCTGAACGAAAGCCCCTCTTCGAGAATCAGACCCATTGTAAGGTAGAGTGGCCTCGCGCCCACCATCGCGAGGTCGTTGACCGTCCCACACACGGCTAGTTTCCCGATATCCCCGCCCGGGAAAAACAGCGGCTTGACCACGAATGAATCGGTTGTGAGGGCGATCCTGTCACCCGGCAGCGCCAGCACCGCCGCGTCCTCCGCATCCAGCAGGACGTCCTCGCCAAGAAGCGGGAAGACGGTTTCTCTGAGGAGCTCCCTCATCCTGGTGCCGCCGCCGCCGTGCGCGATGCTTATCAGTCTTTCAGGCAAGGCCCTCCTCCCGGCGTTCATATAGGTAATAAGAGGCGCAGGTGCCCTCGCTCGAGACCATGCAGGGGCCGACCGGGTCCTCGGGTGTGCACTTCTTTGCGAACAGCGGGCACTGCCCCGGCTTTATCTTTCCGCAGAGGACGTCACCGCACCGGCATCCCCTGTCTCCCACCGGCTGCGGGAGCTCGACCTCCCAGGCGCCCGCATCGTGTTGACCGTAACCACGTTTGAGCGCGAGGCCGCTGTTCGGGATCTCGAAGAGACCCCTCCACTGCGCGTCCGTTCTCTCGAACACCCGGTCCATCACGGAAAGCGCCTTCGGGTTTCCCTCGGGCCTTACAGCCCTCGAGTACTCGACCCGTACCGACGGGCTCTCCTTTCGCATCCTTAGAAGAAGGTAGATTGCCTGGAGGATATCGGCGGGCTCGAACCCCGTGATGACGCAGGGGATTCCGAACTCGGAAGGAAGGAACGAGTATGCCTGTGCCCCGATGATGGTGCTGACGTGACCGGGGAGGATAAAGCCGTCGATTTCGAAGTCGGGCAGGCTGGCGAGAGCGCGCAGGGCCGGGGGGACCAGCTTGTGAAAGCTCAGCAGGAAAAAGTTCTTCGCTCCCTCCTCGGCGGCCCGTAGAAGAGTCGCCGCGACCGCCGGGGCCGTCGTCTCAAACCCGACTCCCAGGAAAACGACCCTCTTGTCGCCCTCCCGGTGCGCGATCTCAAGCGCCTCGAGCGGAGAATAAACGACCTCGACACTTGCTCCCCGCGCGGCGGCGTCGGCGAGCGAACCTTCGGAGCCCGGGACCTTCATCATGTCTCCGAAAGTCGCCAGGATGACATCCGGCATCCCGGCGAGCGCTATCGCCCTGTCGATGTCCTCGTCGGAAGTAACACATACCGGACACCCCGGGCCGGAGACGAGCTCGACCTGCGGTGAGAGCAGCGAGCGCAGCCCGAACTTGGAGATAGCCATCGTATGGGTGCCGCAGACTTCCATGAGCTTGGCGCTCTCGCCGAGGTCCTTTATCCTGCACACGAGGCCCTTGACCGCGTCGGGAGAGCGGAATTCATCAAGGTACTTCATCTAACCTGGCCAGCTCCTCGAAAAGCTCCATGGTCTTCTTCGCTTCCTGCTCGTCCACGATCTCGATGGCGAAGCCCGCGTGGACCAGCACGTAGTCACCGACCCGGACGTCATCCACGAGCGATAAGCTTATCCGCTTCTTCGCCCCGCCGGCCTCTACGACCGCGAGGTCGTTCTCCTGTATCTCTATCACTTCAGCCGGAATCGCGAGACACATATAAATCCCTCTACTCTGATACCCTGCTGGCGGCTATGACCGCCTGGCCGAGCGAGATTCCCCCGTCGTTTGTCGGTACCCTGCGGTGTATGAGCGGCGCCAGGTCGGCGGCTCTCAACCCTTCGAGGACACGTGTTGTCAAGAGTTCATTCTGAAACACTCCACCGCTCAAGGCGACGCGCTCGACCCCCGTCTCGGCGCTCAAGTCTTTGCAGGTCTCTACAAGCACCCTCGCCATAGTCTCGTGGAACTTCCCCGAAATCATACCCGCGTCAACACCGATTTGAACATCCTCGAGCACCTCGCGGAAGAGCTGGCGTGTGTCGATTATCCAGGGCTCTCTCGACTTATCCAGCATGAAACTGTAATAATGCTCCGTCTCGACCGCGGCCGCCTCCAGCTCGCTGGCCGCCTGTCCGTCGTACTGCGCCTCGGATCTGAGTCCCGCCAGCGCAGCCGCTACGTCGAACATCCTGCCCGCGCTAGAGGTCAGCGGCGCGTTCACCCCGTTTCTCAGCTGGAAGACCAGTGACGTGCCTTCCTTCCTGTTTATTTCGAGAAGCTCCTTCAAATGAAGGAGTGCTTCTTCTTCGTCATCGTAGAGCTCGCTCAAGACCCCCATCGCCATACGGTATATCCTGTAGATGCAGACATCCGCACCCGGCATGGGGTACTGGTAAAGGTGCGCCAGCCTCTCGAAACCGGTCTTGTCTGAAAGCAGGAACTCGCCTCCCCAGACGGTGCCGTCCTCACCGTAACCCGTACCGTCCCAGGCAACCCCGATGACCTTTCCCTCCTCCCCGTTATCGGCCATGCAGCTCACAACGTGGGCGTGGTGGTGCTGCACCCCTACCCTGGGCAGCGGCATATCCATCGCCATGTGCGTCGTCATGTAGTCCGGGTGCAGGTCGTGGGCCACCACCTCAGGCTCGAGCGAGAACAGCCTCTCCACGGCCTCGAGCGCCTCCTCGAAATGCTCGAGCTCCGCCGGTGACTCCATGTCGCCGATGTGCTGGCTCAGAAACGCGTGCTCGCCCCGCAGAAGGCAGAAGGTGTTCTTGAGCTCCGCTCCGAGCGCGAGGACCTGAGGTCCTTCAGTGGGCTTGACCCTGATCGGATAAGGCGCGTACCCCCTCGCCCTGCGGACCGGGTACTCACCGCCGTCGAGCACGCGCGCCACGGAATCGTCATAGCGGACAAGGATGTCCCTGTCGTGAAGCATGAAGTAGTCGGCTATCCGGCCGAGTCTCTCCAGCGCCTCTTCGTTGTCTTTCGCTATCGGCTCGCTGCTCAGGTTCCCGCTTGTCATCACCAGCGGGAAATCCACCTCGTGCATCAGAAGATGATGGAGTGGTGTGTAAGGGAGGAAGATGCCCTGGTGCCTGAGGCCGGTTGCCACCTCCCTCGATATCGGGGAACCATGCTTCTCTCGAAGGAGCACTATCGGGCTTCTCGGCGAGGAAAGGAGCTTCACCTCTTCTTCGCCGACCCCGCAGTACCTGCCTGCCTCTTCCGTGCTCCCTACCATTATGGCGAGCGGCTTCCCGTACCGGTTCTTGCGAAGGCGTAGAAGTGAAACCGCCTCGTCCGATGTCGCATCGCATGCGAGCTGAAAGCCGCCGAGCCCCTTGATCGCGAGTATCTTACCTTCCCCGAGGAGCCCGGCCGCCAGCCTGATACCGTCGCCCTCGATCCCTCGGCTCTTCTTGTCGGCAAGCCAGAGACGGGGTCCGCACGCCGGGCAGGCGTTCGGCTGGGCATGGAACCTCCTGTCGGCGGGGTCGTTGTATTCCCTCTCGCAGTCGGAGCACATGGCGAACCCGGACATCGACGTGAATGGGCGGTCGTACGGGGTTTCTCTGATAATGGTGAAGCGCGGGCCGCAGTTCGTGCAGTTTATGAAAGGGTAACGGTAGCGCCTGTCATCTGGATCGAAGAGCTCGGCCACGCAATCGGCGCACGTCGCCAGGTCCGGCGATACAAGCACGGACCTGTCCTCTCCTCCGATGCTGGGGGCTATCTCGAAAGCGGCGGCAGCAAACGGAGCGGCCGTTTCCACCCTCACCTCTTCTATTACCGCCTGCCGCGGGGCCTCGTCCTTGAGGGCTCGCAAGAACATGTACAGCTGGTCGCCCTCTCCCGACGCGAAGATACGTACGCCGTTCGGGGTGTTCGATACCTTTCCCTTGACGCCGTGTTTATTCGCTATCCGGTAGATGAAGGGTCGAAAGCCCACCCCCTGGACTATCCCGCTTGCCTCAATCTTCAGATATCTCATCGCTATCGCTAATACCTAACTCGTCGAGTAACAACCTGTGTATTCTCGGGATTGCCTCCCGAACCTCCTGTGAGAGCTCCTCCCCTATCTCAACGTTCTTCACCTGTACCACCAGGAGTATTATGTCCTCAGGGCACTGGTCGAGGAGCTTCGCCGCCGTTATCAGTTCATATACTCCGAAATCGTGAAGCGAAACCGGCTCATTCCTCTTCTGATTCCTCACCTCGTCCGGCGAAAAACGAAAGAGCGTCCCGGGCTCGGCCCCCGCGTCTATCCCGTCGATGAATACCACCTTCCGACGGTTCTCGAGGAAGGGCAGCAGGTCGGCGCAGTAGACGCTCCCCTCGATAAGCTCTACGTCATCGGGGAGCCTGCCCTCGAGGTATCTGACGGCGTGTACGCCTATACCGTCATCACTCATTATCGGGTTCCCTATACCTATGATTAAAAAATCAGACATGACTTAGATCAAGGCGAACGGTCAAGGAGACACTGACACATTTTAGCACCTGGATAAAAACGCCGCGCCCCCGGCTTTTCGTCGGGGGCGCACCATCTATCTAGACTACGCGGAACTCCTTAACGCCGTTGTGCTCCGGGTGGATGATGTGAACGGCGCAGGCCAAGCACGGGTCGAAGGACCTGATACAGCGGACAACGTTTATCGGGTTGTCAACGTCCGGCACGGGAAGCCCGATAAGGGCTGTCTCGATCGGTCCCTTGTTCCCGTTCTTATCGCGCGGAGAGCCGTTCCAGGTAGTGGGCACTACCGCCTGGTAGTTAGCTGTCTTCTTGTCCTTGATTTGTATCCAGTGGCCGAGGGCGCCCCGTGGCCCTTCGACGAGTCCGCGCCCGTACGAATCGTCGGGGATATCCTTGGCCTTGGGGTCCCAAATAGGCTCGCCGGGCTTCAACTGCTCCAGCCATTCAGGCATCTCGTCGGCAATTAGCTTGCACTCGATAGCGCGCGCCGCGTGCCTTGGCAGTATCCCGAACTTGACAGGTGGTTTCAGCAGCCCCAGGTCTTCAGCGAGCTTCACCAGCATGTCGGGCTTTTTAACGAGCATCCTCGCCAGCGGCCCTACCTCCATATGATTTCCACCGTAGCGCGGGGCCTTGATGAAAGAGTAAGCCTCCTGCTTCTGGAGGTCGGGCTCGGTCTTGCCCTGTTTGGGGTTCAGCCCCTCGCAGGCCTCCGTGTACCAGGAGTACTTCACCGACTCGGTTATTTTTGTCTCGTCCATATCTCTGACGTCCATGATGTTGTTGTCATAGATAATGCCCCTGGGCAGGAACTTCTCGGTCCCGCTCTGGTCCTGGTCGAAACCGCCGTAAACCAGGTGGTTCCCGCCGGAATCGCCGGCCGTCATTAGCGGCTGGAAAGCCTGGACGCCGGCCAACAGGAGCATATCCGGGATATAGACGTCGTCTATCCATTTGCGCAGCTCAGCGAGGCGCGCACCGAAGGCCGCGATGTTGGATACCGTGGGAGGATTGGTCACGCCGCCCGGGATCGTACCCACGAAGGAGGGCATGCGCCCGTAGAAGATGGCCAGCATCTCCTGCCCCTTCTTGCGCATCTCAAGCGCCTGTACGTAATGGCTGACCAGTGTCGCGGTTACCTCCGGGTCGCTCAAGTAGTCCGGCGACTCATAGCGTGGCAGGAACGGGTAAACATCACCCGCCTTTAACATGTTCTCCACCTTGTTCTTCAAGAGCTGCAGCGCAGGATCGTTTCCCTGGTACTCCGCCACCGCCGTTACATCGACGTAATCGAGCGCCGTGAGGTGGTAGAAGTGCAGGATGTGGGAGAGGCAGAAGTTCGCACCCAGGCAGAGGTTGCGTATTATCCTCGCGTTGTCCGGGAGATTGACACCCATGGCGTCATCGAGGCTGTATGAAGCGGCGGTACCGTGGACGAGCGGGCATACACCGCATATTCGCTCCATCACCTGCTGGGCGTCCCAGGGGTACTTGTCCCTGATGAGCATCTCGTAACCGCGGAACATCGTACCCGATGACCAGGCGTCCCTGACTACTCCGCCCTCTACCTCCACGTCAATCCGCAGATGACCCTCGATTCTGGTTACCGGATCGATGCTGACTATCTGAGCTACTGTTTCTCACCACTTTCAGATTCCTCCTCGGGCTTCTCGATACCGTCTTACCTGTCAAGGACTGTGACCTGCTATTGCTAAAACCATATAGATCCTGCTTTCATAATAGAACAAAAACCGATAAGGTGCCCGCTGGAAAACACTAAGCGGGCGAAGCCCATCTGAAAACAGGGTCAACGCCATCACGCGCACGAAAAACAGCAGAACACCTGGTACCTTGTTCCGGACAATGCGCTTCAAGCCTCCCGTGTTCATCCTGCGAACAAAAAGGCACCCACCTCGGAAGACATCGTCGTCCTTCTCTTACGACACGCTTCGTCGTGAGTCCATCGCCAGCCGAAATACAATTGGATTGCCCAGATACCGTCAAGATCGGTTTTCGGGGCTGGAGGTCAGCGGGTGATCTCAGACAGGCACTCGAGCAGGTAATCCACTTCCTTGGGCGTGTTGAGGTAGCTGAAGCTCGCGCGTAAGGCGCCACTCTTGATCGTCCCTATCGATCTGTGGGCGGCCGGCGCGCAGTGAAGCCCTGCGCGGCAGGCTATCCCGTATTCCTCATCGAGCATTCTTGCCGCATCCACGGGTGAGAGTGTATCGAACGTCAATGGCACTATACCCACTCGGTCACGAGCATCTCGCGGACCGTAAGCTGTGATTCCGGGTGCCCTCTCAAGCCCCTCGAGCATGCGCTCAAGCAGTTCGATCTCGTGTTCCCGGATGGTTTCGATCCCTTCAGCCGAGACGAATCCGACACCCGCGGCGAGCCCGGCGATCCCGAAAGCGTTGAGTGTCCCGCTCTCAAGCGCGTCTGGTAACTCCCGCGGCTGCTCGAGTGAGGTCGAATGGCTGCCGGTCCCGCCGTACATGAGGGGTTTCAAGGTCAGCCCTTCCCGAAGGAATATGCCGCCCGTGCCCTGCGGACCGAACAGCTCCTTGTGGCCGGTAAAGGCCAGGATATCGATGCCTTGAGCATCGACATCTATCTGGATACGGCCCGCTGTCTGCGCGGCGTCCACCAGGATGGGGATGCCTTTTTCGCGGGCGATGTCCGACACGTCTGCGACGGGCATGATCGTCCCCGTAACGTTGGAGGCATGGGTAAGCACGATCAATGCCGTCTCGGGCCTGATCTCCTTCTCGAGCGCAGCGGGGTCGAGGCTCCCGTCGGATTCGCACTGAACGATGGAACAAGAGATCCCCTCTGCACGGGCCGTCTCCAGCGGCCTCATGATAGAGTTATGCTCCATTGAAGAGGTTACGACGTGGTCCCCCGGCTTCAGCAGACCCGATATCGCGATATTGATCGCTTCTGTCGCGTTCTTGGTGAAGGCGATCCGGAGAGGGTCCGGGATGTTGAAAAGCTCCGCAAGGGCTTCCCTCGTGGAATAGACCATTCTCCCGGTCTCCAGCGCGCGGTTATGCGCGGAGCGTCCCGCGCTCCCTCCCACCTCGCGGGCAAAGCGGTCCATCTCCCGGTAGACCCGCTCGGGCTTCGGGTACGTGGTGGCCGCGTTATCGAGATATACGGAAGATAAAGCTTTAGACATAACAAAATCATAACACGCGATCAACGCTGTGGAGCACGCCGCAAGCCTACCGGATTCATTCGACGTTAAGGCACCGTTTGATATATTCCCTGTTTCGATGGACAACAATCATTTAAGATTGTCTTGACATCCGGTTGCCAGAGCCGTTTGTAGAGTCCGACAGCTTTTTCAAAAAGGCTTGATGGCCGATGGCGCGAGAAGCAGGTCTTATAGTATTCGAGTCAACCAACATGGCGCTCAAGGCGGAGCGGTCACTGAAGGGAGCGGGAATACCTTGCTCGGTTATCCCCACTCCTCGGGAGATAACCGCGGAGTGCGGGATAGCGCTGCTCATCCGCGGGGGGTGGGTTGAGAAAACAGCGGCGGCCCTCGACACACCAGAATGCGTCGGGTGCAAGCTTATTTATCCTTATGAACAAAAACGTCATTCCGGATAGCGACCCGTGAGGGAGGTGAACCGGTGGAAGAGCGTATAAGGCTTACCAGCTATTCCCGGCGGGCCGGGTGAGCGGCTAAAGTAGGTCCGTGCGACCTCGAGTCAATACTTGCGAAAATCCCCGAGGAAACTTCCCCGGAGCTGGTGACGTCGATCCACTCAGGGGAGGATGCGGGTGTCTTCATGCTCGATGAGGACCTGGCGCTCGTGCAGACCGTCGACTTCTTCACGCCGATCGTCGATGACCCTTACCTGTTCGGCCAGATCGCGGCCGCAAACGCTCTCTCCGACCTCTACGCGATGGGCGCAAGGCCGCTGACCGCCATGAACATCGTGGCGTTCCCGTGCTCACTGGGCCTCGAAGTGCTCGAGAGTATACTGCTCGGAGGGCAGGAGAAGATTCATGAAGCGGGGGCCGTCATCATCGGGGGGCACACTATCGAGGATGAGGAGCCCAAGTACGGCCTCGCTGCTACCGGCCTAGTAAAACCCTCGGAGATGACCACGATAACCGGCGCAACGACAGGGGACTACCTGGTCCTCACAAAGCCTGTGGGCACCGGAATCCTGGCGACGGCCCTCAAGGGAGATTTCATAACCGAAAATGAGATGGGCGAGGCTATCGAATCGATGTGCGCTCTCAACCGCGAAGCGGCCCGGGTCTTCTCGGAGCACGGGATAAACGCGTGTACCGACATCACGGGGTTCGCGCTCGTGGGACACCTGTACGAGATGATACGCGCAGGCGGCATCGCGGCAGAGATCTGGGCCGCCGAAGTGCCTCTTTTTGACAATGCGCTGAAAATGGCGAACATGGGCCTGGTCCCCGAAGGGAAGAAGCGGATAGAGGATTACGTGCCGGAAGCACAGGTCAAAGCCGGGGAGATCGAAGCCGCCGTCATGGACTGTCTCTACGATCCACAGACATCCGGAGGGCTTCTGGCCTCGGTGCCCGCGGGCAACGTTGACGACGTCGTCCGCGACCTCAGGGACGGACCCTGTCCCAGGGCCGCTGTCATCGGCACTATTACTGGTGAAGAGCCGGGAAGTCTCAGGATCCTTGCTGCGAAAAGGGAGTGAAGTTGGAAATAGAAATCGACGCGCGAGGCCTTGAATGTCCCAAACCGGTTGTCATGACAAAGGAGGCGCTGGAGAACGCAAGCGGAGCCTTCACGGTTCTCGTGGACAACGAGACCGCCCGTGACAACGTGACCCGGTTCGCGCGTTCTTCGGGATGCGAAGTAGGAGTCAAGGAAAACGAGAGTGGGTTCCTTATAAGCATCGCGCCGGGTCCTGCCTCGGAGGCGGACACGGTGCAACTCTCGAGCTGCACACCCGGGACCGGTACCGTCCTTTTCATAAGCAAAGACGAGATAGGAGGGGGCGACCGTGAGCTCGGTTCCACGCTCATGAAGATGTTCCTCTACGCCTACGCCGAGAGGGAAGAACCGCCCGCGGCAGTCGCCCTGATGAACGCGGGTGTCAGGCTCGTCACGGAGGACGAAGAGGCCGTAGCCCATATCAGGAGGCTCCAGGAACAGGGAGCCGAGGTACTGGTCTGCGGGACCTGCCTGGACTACTACGGGCTTACCGAGAAGCTGAAGGTCGGCCGCGTCAGCAACATGTACGAGCTACAGACGACACTCGTTGGCGCGGGCCGCTTGGTTTCCTTATAATAGACAAACCATGACAACCGATGATGAGAGAAGCGAACTTCTCAAGCGCATACCTCAGGTAAACGAGCTCATCGAGCGTATGGGTCCCGATGCCGGGGCGGACTTTCCGCGCGCGGTGCTCCTCTCTGCGGCACGGGGAGTGTTAGAGGCTACGCGCGAGATGCTACTGTCACATTCTCCGGCGAACATCACCGATACCGAACTCGAGATAGAAGCCATCCAGGAGAGAGTGCTGGAGGAAGCGGGGAGAATCATGAAACCGAGTCTCCGAAAGGTGATAAACGCGACAGGCGTGGTGCTGCATACGAACCTGGGCCGGGCACCATTGTCACCCGCGGCGATCGAGGCCATCAAAGAGGTTTCTGAAGGCTACTCGAACCTCGAGCACCGCCTCGAGACTGGTGAGAGGGGATCCCGACAGGAGCACCTTGAGCCCCTTCTCTGCCGGCTCACTGGAGCCGGGGCGGCCATGGTAGTCAATAACAACGCGGCAGCCGTGTTGCTCGCCCTTTCCGCGCTCGCCAAAGAACGCGAGGTCATAGTATCGAGAGGCCAGCTCGTCGAAATAGGAGACTCGTTCAGGCTTCCAGACATCATGAAACAGAGCGGGGCTGTTCTGGTCGAGGTCGGGACAACAAACCGCACCAGCCTTGCGGATTACGGGAAGGCGATCGGCGAAGAGACCGCACTGATCATGAGGATCCACCAGAGCAACTTCCGCATCATAGGTTACACCGAGGACGTATCCTTGAAGGAACTCGTGGGGCTCGGAAGGCAGTACTCCATCCCGGTGGTCGAGGATCTCGGCTCCGGCTCGCTCGTAAAGCTGGATGCAAAAGGGCTCTCCGGTGAGCATACCGTCGGTGAAAGCATCATGGAGGGCGCTGACCTCGTCACCTTCAGCGGGGACAAACTGCTGGGCGGGCCCCAGGCCGGCATAATCGTAGGCTCCCAGGAGTACATCGAACCCCTGCGCAAACATCCGCTGGCGCGCGCTCTGAGGGTCGACAAGATGACCGTGGGAGCGCTCGAGGCAACACTTCTCGAGTACCTCGATCCCGAAGCGGTATGGAAGAAGGTGCCCGTACTTCGGATGCTGACCGAGCCGACCGAATCCGTGAAGAGGCGCGCGGCGCGGCTCAAGCGAATCATTGACCGCGCACGCCCTGCCGACCTCGAATACCTCGTGACAGAGGATATCTCGCGCGCCGGCGGCGGCTCCCTCCCGACAACGGAGATCCCGACCTACTGCCTGTCCCTTTCACACAAGCGCCTTTCGGCTGCGGCACTCGAGGAAATGCTGCGAAAATCCGAGGTCAGTGTCCTGGGGCGCCTCAAGGAAGACAGGCTTCTCCTCGACATGCGAACGGTCACAGATACCGAGGTCTCCCTCCTGGCTGATATCATCTTGAACGTCGCATGAGGCAACCCTAGGAGTTTCGAAGAAGATGCCCCGACGAAACCTCATCATCGGCACGGCCGGGCACATAGACCACGGCAAGACCGAACTCGTAAAGGCACTGACCGGCAAAGACACCGACCGCCTCGCCGAGGAAAAGGAGCGCGGGATCTCGATCGACCTTGGGTTCGCTCCGCTCGAACTCTCTGACGGCTCGGTGGTCGGCATCGTCGACGTCCCGGGCCACGAGAATTTCGTCCGCAACATGATGGCGGGAGCGACGGGAGTGGACCTGGTGCTACTCGTAGTGGCCGCCGATGACGGGGTGATGCCCCAGACCAGAGAGCACCTGGCCATACTTGACTTCCTCGGCGTGTCCAGAGGGGTCGTCGCGATAACCAAGACGGACCTTGTCGAGGATGACCTCGTGAGACTAGTCATCGACGAGGTCAGCGGGTTGCTCGAGGGGGGCGCCCTCAAGGGATCGACGATAATACCCGTCTCCGCTGTCACGGGGCGCGGGATTCCCGAACTCAGACAAGAGCTGGAGCGGGTTGCCCGAGAAGTCCACCTTAAGGACGAGGCGCTCCCCGCGCGACTGCCCGTAGACAGGGTCTTCACGCTCAAGGGGATCGGTACGGTGGTGACCGGCACTCTCTGGAGCGGCGCTATCGAGAAGGGTGAACACCTCGAAATCTCGCCGGTCGGCCATCCGGTGAGGGTTCGCAGCCTGGGCGTACACGGCGCGGGGCGGGACACAGTCTATGCCGGCGAGAGGGTAGCTGCAAACCTGGCGGGTGTTTCGAAGAAAGATGTTACCCGCGGTGACGTCCTGCTCGCTCCAGGCTACCTCAAGCCTACTTACATGGTCGATGCCAGGGTGACCCTCCTGAAGGAATGCGCGAAGCCCCTCAAGCGCGGGACAAGGTTGAGGTTCCACCACGGCACGCGCGAGCTCCTCGGCCGCGTCTACCCGCTGGAAGGCGAGGCCGTCGCCCCGGGCGAAACGCGCCCCTGCCAGCTGCGCCTGGAGTCGAAGGCAACCTGCGCCAACGGGGACAGGTTCGTCATCAGGAGCTACTCCCCCGTGACGACTATCGGCGGCGGCACCGTGATCGATGCGCATCCTCCGAAGCACCGGTTGCGCGATGAAGCCGCCCTGCGGCAGTTCAAAGAGCTCGAGTCGGATAAACCCGACAAATCCGTGGCGGTTTACCTCTCTAGAGCCAGAAAGCCACTTTCACGTGACCAGCTCGCGCGGGAATCAGGTCTCGCGCCCGGGACTGTAGAAAAAGGCCTCGAGGTACTTGTCTCCACCGGTGAGGCGGTCGCCCTCGGTGACAGGGCTACCCCTCTATGCCTGTCTTCCGAGCGCCACGATGAAATCAAAGAATCTATCCAGCGATCTCTGCGCGAGTTCCACGTTGAAAAGCCGCTTGCCGACGGGATGGCAAAGGAGACCCTCAAGAAGAAGGCGCTGGCCTCATGGGACAACAAGGCGGCGGAGATCTTTCTGGACAGGCTGGTGCGGGACAGAGCACTGGAATCGCATGGCAAGATAATCAGTCTCCCCGGGAAATCGGCGACGGTCACCGGCGAACAGGAGAGTCTCATCGAGGAGATAATCGATAGGATCGATCGCCAACCGGCCTCCCCACCCACTCTCTCGGAGCTTTCTTCCGAGCTCTCCGTTGACCGGCAGGCGCTTTCGGACCTGCTCGCAGTCGCCGAAAAGCACCAGAGAGCGGTCCGGGTATCGCCCGAGCTTTACTTCTCGCCCCGGGCCGTCAAAGACATAGAAGCCACACTGAGGGAGTCGGTCGACCCGGAAGGCATAACGGTCAGCGAATTCAGGAAGATAATAGGGACCAGCAGGAAATATGCACTGCCGCTACTCGAATACTTCGACAGGACTAAGGTGACGGTGCGCGTCGGTGACGTCCGCCGGTTGCGATAATCCTGTATCATATTTCTGCAATGTGTGAGGAGGTGGATCCGTCCTGGTGGGCGGCGCGGTCTTCAAAACCGTTGTGGCGTCTTAACCGGCGCTGGGTAAGTTCGATTCTTATGCACCTCCGCCATAGTATCCGGTCCTGGCAGGACTTCGATATATGACAAGAGCGAACCTCAAGATAGTCTCCGTGAGCTCCTCCTCGAAGAAAGCGGGCAAGAGCTCGCTTGCGTCCCACCTGGTACGAGAGCTCGGTGCCGACTTCGGCCTGAAGGTGAGCTCCGGAGGAACACACCCCACAACAGAAACGATCATCAGCGACCAGGATGTGATCGAAAGGAACGGCACCGACACCGGTTCGCTCGTCAAGGCCGGCGCAAAGCAGGTAATCTGGGTCAACTCTGCGGAGGGCAGTCTGCAAGAGTTGCTTGTACGGGCGCTCTCCATGTTCCCCGATAACGGGTTGATCGTAGTGGAGGGTAACAGCGCGCTCGAGTATCTTGATCCCGATTTCGCCGTTTTCCTCATGGCAGTGCCGCTCGATGAGTTCAAGCCGTCGTCACGAGGCGCCCTTTCCCGTTCAGACCTGGTGCTTGTAGACAGGACGGGCGGCCTCTCCCGGTATGACCGGGACACACTTGCGTCCGCCCTCAAAACGCTGGCACCTGGTGCGAGGACCCTGTTCTTCGACGACCAGGCGGGGCGCGAAAACGCATGGCGCGAGGCCGCGATCACGGCGCGCGAAATGACAAAATAAGAACGGGGCCCGTCCGGGGGCCCCGTTCTCTCACACAATCAGTGTCGAATCAAGTGACAGATTTCACCGCGCCGAACCTCTTGATTGCCAGAACCCGGTTAAGCAGGGGCGTCACGGCGTTCCCTATTAGGATCGAGTAAGCCACCGCGCCCGTGGGGGCGGCATACAAGCGTATCACGACTATCAGCACGCCGATCAAGATGCCGTAAATCACCTGCCCCAGCTTGGTATCCGGGCTTGTAACCCAGTCCGTTGCCATAAAGAAGGAACCGAGCATCACCCCGCCGGCAAGTATCATATAGAGGGGATTCTCTCCCAGAATAGCCGACAGCACGAAGACGGTACCGATTATTGACGCCGGTATGTGCCACGTTATGTGGCCCTTGTACAGGAGATACGCTGCCCCCACCAGCACTGCGAGGACCGAGACCTCGCCGAGGGCGCCCCCGCCGTGCGCTAGAAACAGGTTCCAGTACCCGGGCCGCAGGCCGCTCAAGACTCCGCCTTTGATAAAGGTCAGCGGCGTCGCGGAAGTCACCCCGTTTATCCCACCGAGCGAATAACCCAGCTTGATCGGCCCGAACACGCGAGAGATGATTATGAGCGAAACGAACCCGAAAAGGGCGGGGTTGAAAAGGTTGACTCCAAGGCCCCCCATCAACTCCTTCACGATCGCTACGGCTATGATTACTCCAATCATCACCCACCAGAACGGGACGGTCGGCGGCAGGACAAGAGCCAGGAGGAGCCCGGTCACCACCGCGCTGTAATCACCGAGGGTCGGCTCCCTTCCCATCAGTTTCCGCATCACGTATTCACACGCCAGTGCCGTCGCGACGGCTGCCACGAGGTTCACCAGCGCGTAAAGACGGAAAAACACCAGCGACATCACGATGAGAGGGATGAGGGCGATCGCGACGTCCCTCATGCCCGTCGAGACCATGTCCTTGCCCTTTATGTGTGGCGGGGCTGTAACTACCAGATCATGGTTTGCCATCTGCTCTCTCCCCCCTTCACTTCTTCTCCGCGGCGGCGAGCTCCGCCTTGGCTTTTCTTACATACGCGACATGAGAGATCCTCGAGGGGCACACATAGGCGCAGCAGCCGCACTCGAAGCAGTCCTGCGCTCCGAAGCGGTTCGCCTCGTCATACTTCCCCCTCTTGGTGTACTTCACGATGAAGTTGGGCATCAGGAACATGGGGCAGGCGTCGATACACTTGTCGCATCCGACACACTGCCGCTCAGCCCCGTAGTCGACCTCATCCTTGCCGAGAACCAGTATCCCGCTTGTCCCTTTGACCACCGCGGCCGAGAGGTCCTTCTGCGCCCAACCGGTCATGGGGCCTCCCATGATGACCTTACCGGGCGTACCGGCAAAGCCACCGCACTGGTCGATCACATGCGAAATCGGGGTCCCCACCTTGACGAGCACGTTCTTCGGCTCCTTGATGCCTCGGCCGGTCACTGTGATAACCCTGTCGATAACCGGCTTGCCCGTAGACGCGGCATCATGCAGCGCAACCGCGGTCTGCACGTTCTGCACGAGGACTCCGACTTCGCTGGGAAGCTTGCCCGGCGGCACCCTGCGGCCGGTCACAGCGTCTATCAACATCTTCTCGGCGCCCTCGGGGTATTTGACCTCGAGCGGAACCACTTCGATCGACGAATCGCCTCCGAGCTTTGCAGTGAGCGCGTCGGCCGCATCCATCTTGTTCGCCTCCACGCCGATTATGCCCTTGTCGGCACCAACCGCGCGCATCATCAGCTTCAGGCCGCCGATGAGGTCGTCGGCCCTCTCGAGCATCAGGCGATGGTCGCAGGTCAGGAACGGCTCGCACTCGCAGCCGTTTATTATCACCGTGTCGATCCGCTTATCTGCGGGCGGCGACAACTTCACGAAAGTGGGGAAAGCCGCCCCTCCGAGTCCCACCAGGCCCGCTTCCTTCGCGACGTCCCTGATCTGCTCCGCGCTCAAGCTGCCAGTATCCTTCTTCTCGGCCCACTTGGGCGGCTGGCTGGGGTCGACCTCTATCACCACCGACTGCACCTGGGCGCCGGTGAAGTTGGAGCGTCCCTCTATCGCCTTCACAGTGCCGGATACGCTCGCGTGTACGGGCGCGGAGATAAAAGCCTCGCTCGAGCCGATCTTCTGTCCTGCATCAACCCTGTCCCCGACATTCACAGTAGGGCTATTGGGAGCACCCACGTGCTGCTGCATGGGTATCACCACCTCAGCCGGGAGGGAGATGTCCTCAGTCCAGTTGGCGGCGGTAGCCTCCTTCTGGTAAGGGGGGTGTATGCCGCCCCGGAATGTCTTGAGCTCCACCAATGTCCCTCCTCTCCTATTCCTCGAGCTTGTGCTCTTCTTCGAGGCCGCGGTTTCTCGCGTTGATGACCCCGTTGATGATAAGGGCCAGCAGCAGCCCGCCCGCGGCGAAGGCACCGTACGGATTTGTCAGAGCCTTCCAGGCCGTGACTCCAATCGGTATGGAAGGATCGCCGGGCAGGCTGTACGCGGAGGTTTCAGCGGTCAAGATATACATGTACCTCAATCCGTCGAGCTCGGACTGCCCGTAGATATGGGCGTTCTCGTATCCGTCACTCTTCAGTTGTGCCACGCGTTTCTCGGCCTTCAGGATCAGCTCGGCCCGGTCACCGAACGAGAGGGTCCCCGGCGCGCAGGCCTTCACGCAGGCCGGGATGTCATACCCTTTGACGCCTCCGGTCACCCGGTCGAAGCACATCGTGCATCGATATATCCCCTTCTTCTGCTGGTTGTAGCCGGGGACGTCGAACGGGCATGCGACCCTGCAGTAGTTGCACCCGATGCACTTGTCCGCGTCCGTCGCCACACTCTTCAACACGGAGCCGTCCCCGAGCTTGAACTCCCGATGGGTCGTCGCGTTCGGGGGACAGACCTCCACGCAGGCGGCGTCCTCGCAGTGCATGCACTGGTGTTTCGTGAAAAGCCAGCTCATCTTTCCGTCTTTGTAATACTCGTTGAAGAGTATCCGCATCCAGGTATACGAGCTGAGTGCCGGCGGGTTCTCGTAAGAGCCGCGGTTCGTCGTCTTCTCGGCCTTGTTCTGGTTCCACTGCTTGCAGGCGACCTGGCACGCGCGGCAAGCGGTGCACTTGGTCGTGTCAACCAGTATTGCCTTCTCCTTAGCCATGCCACATCACCTCCTAAGCTTTCTCGATATTGACAAGGAACGCCTTGTATTCCGGTGTGGTGGTGTTACAGTCTCCGACGTGCGGGCTGGTCTGGTTGCCGGCGTAGCTAAGGTCCTTGGGGCCGCCGGTCGCGTAACCCCTGAAACCGAAGTGGTACGGCATGTTCACCACGTCGGTGCCCTTGCCGTCCACCTCGATGACCTGGATCCTGTCGGTCACCACAGCCACGCACTCCACCTCGCCTCGGATGCTCCTGACCTTCACCCAGTCGCCGTTCTTCACGCTCTTGCGCTTGGCGAGGTCCTTTGACATCTCCACGAACATGTTTGGCTGCATCTCGACCAGCCACGGCATGTTGCGGGTCATGGTGCCCGACTGGAAGTGCTCGGTCACACGCGCGATGCCGCAGATTATGGGGTAATCGGGGTCGCCCACCTTCGCGAGCGCGTCCATCTTGCCGGCGCCGTCCCATATCTTAACCACAGGGCTGTTCTGGCTGCCGTTCATCGTGTTCTTGAACTTGCTCTCCACCGGCTCGTAGTGCTCGGGGAACGGCCCGTCGGTGAGACCGGCACCCGGTGCGAACAACCCGCCCATTCCCATGTTGAACATGATGAACGGGTTCGCCGCCGAGACATCGGGCGGCACCGGGGGGTTGCCGGGCAGCGCCGCGTCAGTGGCCTTGAAGTCGGGCACGTCAACGGTGTCCCACTTCACGCCGTTCCACTGGACAAGCTTCTTCTCCGGCACCCACGGCTGTCCCGCCGGGTCAGCCGAGCAACGGTTGTAGACGATGCGGCGGTTGACCGGCCAGCACCACGCCCACCCCGGGTAGATGGCGACGTTGCCCTTGTCCTCGTTGTTGGTCCGCTTGGCAAGGTTCCCCTTGGTCTTTGCGAAGCTCGCCTTTGCGGCGGCCACCTTCGCTGGGTCGGGGTCGGTCATCCCAGGGTAGTCCGCCTCCTCGGGGAACACCCCCGAGTAGACCCAGTTCCCGCACGCGGTGGAGCCGTCGTTCTTGAGGACGGTGAAGTTCTTCGACCTCTTCTTGTCCGCCCAGGTGTAGCCGTTCAACTCCTTGAGAACGTCCTCGGAGCTCACCGCGTCGCCGTACGGCCAGTGCAGGTTGAGTATGGCTTCGCCGTTGGGGGCTTCCCGGTCGGCCTTGTACAGCTCCTTCAGCTTCTTCATGATAAGGCTAAGGGTTTCCATGTCCTGTTTTACCATCTCGCCGGGCGTGTGGGCCTTGTAGAACCACTGGACCACCCGGCCCGTGTTCGCGAAGGTCCCCTCGTACTCAGTGTTGGAGGCCGCCGGCAGCAGGAAGACCTCGGTCTTTATCTTGCCGGGGTCCGCGCCGGGGCGCTGCCAGAAGTTGGGGGTCTCGGTCCCGAAAATCTCGGAGACCACCATCCAGTCCAGCTTCTCCATCGCCGCGCACTCCATGTTGGCGTTTGGCCCGCCCACGGCCGGGTTCTGCCCGATGACGAACAGGCCCTTTATGGTCCCCTGGTACATCGCCTCGAACATGGCGATGTGCGTGTAGTTGACTCCGTCCTTGAGTTTCGGGAACCACTGGTAGCCGTATTCGTTCTGGGCGGTAGCGCCGTCGCCGAACATGGCCTTCAGATAACTGATGGTGAACTTGTCGTAGTTCTGCGCCACGAAAGCCGTGCCCACCATCTTCTTGGAGAGGTAGGCCGACAGCGTCTGGTCCTTTGAGCTGACAGGCATCCCCAGGTAGCCAGGAAAGATGTGCGAGAGCAGCGCCTGGTCGGTGGAGCCCTGCACGTTGGCGCAACCCCGTAGCGCCGCGATTCCACCTCCGGGAACCCCGACGTTGCCGAGCATCAGCTGTAGAACCGCGAATGCGCGGATGTTCTGGGTGCCGTACGAGTGCTGCGTGAGCCCCATCGCGTAGAGCAGCACCCCGCTCTTGCCGCGCTTGTAGGTGGAGCAGTACGTCTTTGCGATCTCCTCGAATTTGGCCTTGGGAATACCGCACACCCGCTCGACCTTGTCCGCCGTGTACCTGCTGTAGTGCGTCTTCATGTGCTGCCAGACGCACTGCGGGTTCTGCAGCGTGGGGTCCTTGACCGGCTTTCCGTCCGGTCCGGTCTGGATGCTCCATGTGGCCGTGTCGTACTTCTTCTTCTTCTTCCCCGTCTTTGGGTCCACCGTCTCCTTGAAGCCTGAGAACTGCCCGGTCTCGGGGTTGAAACTGTAGCCCGGGTTGACCAGGAATGAGGCGTTGGTGTAGTTGTTCACGAAGTCCCAGTTGACCATGTCGTTCTCGATGGCGTAGTTGATGAGCGCGCCGAAGAAAACGATGTCCGTGCCGGGCCTGGTCTGTGCGAAGATATCCGCCCGGGCCGCGGTGCGGGTGAATCGCGGGTCCACTACTATCAACTTCGCCGCGTCCTTCTCCCGGCTCATCGCCTGGTCGATCCACTTGAAGGTAATGGGATGGTTCTCCGCGGCGTTCGAGCCGCAGACCATGAAGACATCACTCATCTTCATGTCCTGCACCTGGTTGGTCATGACGCCGCGCCCGTACGTTGCCGCCAAACTGGCGACAGAGGGAGCGTGTCACAACCGGGCGTGGTTCTCGATGTACACCACGCCGAGCGAGCGCATGAACTTCTGGTACAGGTACGCGCCTTCGTTGGAGAGTTCCGCGCTGCCGAGGGACGCGATCGCCTCCGTGCGGTTGGCAGGTACTTTCCCGCCGGTGGGATTGCCCGCCGCGTCGAGCGCGTCGTCCTCGGAGACCCAGCCCGCGTCTCTGGTCTCCTTTATCTTACTGGCTATCTTGTCGATGGCCTCGTCCCAGGAGATCTCCTTCCAGGATGAGCTGTTGGGAGCGCGGTAGAGCGGCTTGGTGAGCCTCTCCTTGTTGGGCTTGCCGTCGATGTAGGACTTCTGGATAATCGCCGCACCCTTACTGCACAGCGTCCCGAAGTTGATGGCACAGTCGGGGTTTCCCTCGACGTTGACGATCTCGCCGTGCTCGCCGGTCTCGGTACTGAGCAGCGTGCCGCACCCCACCGCGCAGAACGAGCAGACACTGGAAGTCTCCTTCGCCTTAGTGATTCGTAGCGGCTCGGTACCAGCAAGCGCGGGCATCGTGAAACCCAGTTTCGCGATCGCCGCGGTTCCCAATCCTGCGCCGGAGAGCTTAATGAAGTCTCGACGTGTGAGTTCCATATACCCCCCTCACTTTCTACCTTGGCTTTCCATTAGTTGACTGGTAATCAACGCGCTAAGACCCCGGCGAGAAACCGATCCACCTCCCTCAAGGCTTGAGCCGATTATCGGGTCCAAACGCAGTCAAGTCCGCAGTTAAACACTTGCCCCCGCAGGCCTGAGGCCCTCCCGGGCCGCCACCTTATCAAGCCGGATCGTCGTTATGTCCTCGAGGGGCAGGACCGCATCCAGGTCACTGTCCCTCATGTCGACGGTCTTCACGTAAGAGCGGCACGCGGAGCAGTACTGCACCCGGCGACTTCTGTCATCGTCCACATAAAGGTATTCGAGCGATCCCTGCTCGCCCTCATCGCAGAACGCGCATCTTACTCGCTGCACGTTCCAGAGCGTGTGACAGAGGGCACACTCCAGGAGCCAGAGCCCGTCCTCCTTGCGGAACACTCCCATGAGCGGACGGGCCCCGCATACGGGGCAGGCGCCCCGCTGC
>Ga0315281_10000655_pt1 | contig 48620 bp, 49 predicted proteins | sample YL17G07_0_MG_FD_204540 | JGI IMG/M metagenome (GOLD analysis project Ga0315281, IMG submission 204540) | Sediment microbial communities from Yellowstone Lake, YNP, Wyoming, USA - YL17G07_0 | ecosystem: Environmental > Aquatic > Freshwater > Lake > Sediment | place: USA: Wyoming | collected...
TGAATGCAGGTCTAATCCAGTGTACAATTTCATACAGCACCTCCAAGGTTAGATTGGACTCTTTCCTTGAAGCATACCAGAGTGCCGACGCGCTCTGGTATGCTGAGGTGCCTTCATATGATTATCAGGTCTTTACAGTTAGCATTATTGCCGCAAAGGCATAATGCGGTTTATGGCAGCATAATGAAGGCCAAGGTGGCCGGCTATTTGTCTCTGTGAGTACGCATGCTTCTCAACAGCCTCAACTATCTGCTTGCTTGCCCCGCTTCGTTTTATTGCGAAGTATATCGGCAGAAAATAGTTTTATCACATTTTTATCACAGTGGGATAGCAGGGGATTACAAAAATTCTATGTGGTTTCTCATGTCCCTATCCGACAGAACATTCGCGATCAATTCAACACCTCTGATGCAGTCTCCGATCGAGACATTCTTTGTATGGGAAAATATAATTCCGCGATGCGTTACTCCCGCTGAACTTGCCATCATTAAGAAATCCACATCATGCGTGAGCACGATTGCGTCCATTTCTTCGGCTTTTGACAAATGGTATTTATCGGATCTGCCGCGATAACCGAGTTCAATGGCGGAATGGACGGTAATCTTACGCCTCCGGAGTCCATCGATGATGGATGCCTCAATGTTCTCATCAGCATAGATTTTCATGCAAGCTTTGCCCGCAGCTTGGAAGGATACTGTTTTTTCAGCTGGGCGAGGACGGTCTGGTCGTCTTTATGCTTCTTGTCGAGAAAGGATTTATGCTCATAGTAGTACGAGAGGGCGTCGTGAATCTGCTCAAGTTTAAGATGAGGATATTCGTCAACGATCTTATCCGCGCTCATGCCCATGAGTTCGTATCTGACGGCGATATCCATGACGGTGATGCGGGTGCCTCGCACAACAGGCTGCCCGCTGGATAGTTTGGGATCAAGGGTTATGAAGGGGTGATTTGTTTTTTTCTCTGCTATAGGCATGACTCATTTCTCCTTTCTTTCAATCTATTGCAATTGTACCTAAATAACCATAGGAACACAATCCAATTTTCGGGATCGCGCACCTGTTGTCGTTCACCGAACGCAGACCTATCCATAATGTTAAACTTTCACTAATTTCGGTCTTGATCCATTCGATCACATCTTCCTCAAGGAGCGTCTCGCCCGTCTCGGTCCACCTGCCGGCAGCCACCCATGATATGACCGGGATCTTCCGCATCTTGCCGAGAGCCACGGGTTCCGTGTTCTTGGGCAGGCATCCGGTAGCGCGCAGGAAGTCCTGTGGATCGGCGTGGTTGGCCTGTAATATCCGCATCACCTTGCCAAACGACGGGGCAGTCACGCCGTCCTCGATTTCCTTGACGTGAACGTGCGAAAGTCCCGCAGCAGCGCCCGCGTCCCGTGCGACATTGGGGACATACTATATCGCTCCAGTCAAGAGCTTTTTATTTTGCATGATTTTCAATAAGTTGATTTTTTACGTCAACTGGAGACGCAGTTCTCCTTACGGCATTCATGCCGCTGTCACTTGTATCGGCGAGTTTCTCGCATTCAGGCGAACGACAGCTCTAATCGTTATAGTTATACGGCGTGCCGCGCTTTCGGTTTGGCCGCCAAGCATACTTTATCCAGATTCCATCGTTCAAACGAGAGGCCCTGTATTGTCCCCACCGAGGTCGTAGCCTCAACGTTGATGCTCGGGCTCTCTCGCCTTTGAGCTTGTCCGTAAAATAGGCGATGAAATCCTTGTTTTTGAGCGGGCATAAACGAATCGGCCATCGCTATCAGGGAAGATACAAAGCCATTTTGGTGGATAAGGATATCATATTCACAATATTATCACTGGGATGTTTGTTTAATATATTTGACAAAATAGCTTGAGTTATTGTATAGTTAAATTATATTGAATCATAATAATTAATGTTCAATAATTGCCATTTAATAAGGAGGCTCATGTGGCCGAATTCTGCATAAGAAACCCTTTTTCACTTGGCATTGTTCAGAATGCGGATGATTTTTGTAACCGCGTGGATGAAAAGAAAGAACTCATGGCTCATGCCATCAATGGCGACAACGTTGTTTTGTACTCTCCTCGGAGATATGGGAAATCATCCCTGGTTGGTCGTGTTCAAGAAGAGCTGGAAAATAAAGGTTATCGAAGCATTTATGTTGACCTGTTCCCGGTGATATCAGAAAATGACTTTCTCTTGCGTATCGCAAGGGCATTATATCGTGGGCTTGGAAAAGGAATTAATCCAAAAAAATTCATGGAAAAAGCCGGGGACTTTTTCCGTATGCTTACGGTTGAAATCACGCATGAAGGTTATAAGTTTTATGCTCGCGCCGAAACCAGTGTTCCGACAGAACAGCAAATTGAGGACCTTCTCGCCGGGATGAATTCGTACGTGACAAAGAACAAGCTTCGCGTTATTGTCGTATTGGACGAGTTTCAGGAGATTCTGTGTCTCCCTCAGGCGAAAAGGCTGGAGGGAATACTGAGATCGCAGATGCAGCGGCACCGCGATATTTCATATTTTTATGTTGGAAGCCGACGCCGTGTACTTCAGGATATGTTTTCGAATAAATCACGGCCTTTCTACAAAAGTGCGTTTTCGTTTATTCTCAAGGAGATTCCAAAAACAGAATTCGTGCCATTCATAATGGTCAAATTTACCAACTCCGGTAAAATGTGCCCTCAGGATGCCGCAGAAGAGATTTACGACCTTGTACGTGGATATCCATACTATGTGCAAAAAATATGCTCCATAATATGGGACATTACCGATGTTAAAGTCAGCATTCCGATTGTGCAGGATGCATATGCGAAGCTTGTCAAAGCCGAGAAGACGGAATTTGACGGAATATGGTCCGGCCTGTCGCTTAACCAGAAAAAACTACTACGGGCAATCGCAGAGGAGCCTACGTCATCACCGTATGGGAAGAATTTCATCGCAAAGTATGATCTCTCGGTTGGAGGAGCACAGGGTGCAATGAAAGTTCTGCTTAATATGGATATTCTTGAGCAGTATGGCGCGAAAAAAAGGGTTTATCGCGTAACAGACCCTATCATGGGCGCCTGGGCAAAGAGTGCCTAATATGAACGCGGGTAATAAAATGCTATCGTGGAAGGCTATTGGGGGTCACTTCTCGATGCATGACAAAGCTGACTGGATATGCCATATTTCTTGGCATGGCCAGTCAGCTTCGCATCCAGTACCCCGACGCTGTATATCACGTCACCTGCCGCGGCAATGAAAAACAGAACATTTACCGGGATGACGCGGATCGCAGCCGTTTCTTGCAACAGCTCAATTAGTCCGTCAACATCTTCGCGCAGGCGGTGGGGAGCTGCAATATAACGGTTCCCTTACCTCTTGGCCGTGGGCACGCTGCTGCCGTGACAGTCGGTGCAGTTCTGCTGGGCATTGATTCCCACCTCTTCTGCCGGATCCCATTTAATGTTTTCATCGTACTTGCCATCCTTCCAGGCGTTCAAGTTTTTCACAAGTTGATAAGCCATGGTTGCGGCCAAGCGCGAGCAGCGTTCCTTTCTTTCAGCGCTCGCCTTCGGGAAACCGGACGCCTTCATCCACTTGCCTAATGAGATATGGCAAAGGGGAGAATCGCTTTGGGTTTGAACAATTTTGGCCGGATCTATTTTCGGATTTTTAGGAACAAATACCGGCATCATGGTATTGCCGTAATATTCCATCAGGTTTGAGCCTATTGTAAAGCCTGCATGGTCGCCAGAAGTCGGGGGGCCGACTATGAGATTGGCCACAATATTAGCTCCGGCGCCGGTGCCGCAGACAGTTCCCCAATCCGCTATACCGCCTAACAGGAAGAAAAATCCATCCACAGGGAAAGACTTGTAAGGCTCCCCAACTTTTTCCGCAAGCTGGCTGAATACGCTGCTGATAACGGACGCGCCGCAGTACACCCGGTACCATTCGTTATAGGCTATTTCAGCGGTCTTAGCGGGATCAAGCTTCTCGTAAGGCCACGGCCACTTCTTCGGATCAACTGCCGCAGAAGCCTTAGGACCAACATTGCCTAACTGCACGTCCGCCGCGCCTGATGCAACTGCGCCCGCTTCCGTATTTGGTTTATGTCTCAAACCGCACCCCAACTGCACGACCGCTGCGCCTAATGCAACTGCGCCTGCCTTTACAATAAGCTCTCTCCTTGATAACTCAGACATTTGGTAATCCTCCTTTTGAATTTAGTTAGTGCCTGACCGAAAACCGCCAAAGGCCGCGTCAATCGCGGTGAATATTTCATTATCAGACCCGAAGATTGCGCTATTTCATTGCCATATGCGCTCATGAGCGATAGAATAGCCGCATAAACATTGATCGAAACGCTATTCCGTTAATGACATACGCATGCGTGCATATGCCTATTCCGGGGGAAAATACTCACGACTTCGGTTTTGAAGAGCTACATTACTGTTTCGGAGGAAGTTCTTCTTGAAACGCTATGTGGAAAGGGTGAAAAGGGGGGGGTACGATTTCAACAACTTTGTTGAGGGCCAAGGGAAGTGGAAAAGATACGCTTTCGCTTACACAGGGCATATCGCCGTTTGAGGAAAGGGCGGGGTTGGCCGAGTGGCAGACGTCAAGGGCCCCGAGCACGGGCGCTTTGTATCCGTGAATGGTAAGGGCGAAGGACGGAGGCGCGAGCACGGTGAAAGCCAAGGCGATAAGAACAATGATGGAACTAAATCTCATGTAAGGCAATATACGTAAGGAAGAACGAAAAGTCAACGTAAAATTATGGAACAAATCAGGGTCACTTCTCGATGCTTGACAAGCATGAGTACGTTCGAAGGAAAAATGTCAAAGGTCGAGAAGTGCCCTGATATACTTAACAAGGGACCTGACTCTATAGGATCCCGCATCACGACGTCAACCGTACCGCAAACTCCTCTCCCAACACCACGATCGACTCAATATCCAGATAGCGCGGCGCGGTCCTGTCCAGGAGCAGTTTGCACTGGGCCGGGAAATTATCTTCCGGCATCGCCTCGTGGAAGAGCAGCAGCGCGGGGTAATGGGGGAAGAAACGGAATTCGTACGCCGCGTCGTGATCGCCCTTCAGGTCGGACTTTATGCCGCCTGATTTCTCGCAGGCAGCCTTCAGTATTTCCACCTTTCCGGAGAAATGCTTTGCTATGACCTCTTCCACATGACCTGCCCACGCCTTGTCCTTTGCGTGGGAAGCCGGTATCGAACTGAAGGAGGTCCATTCCCCCGCGGGCGGCGGCGGATCGGGCATGCGGAGGTGGTTGTAGATGAGGATCGAGCTCCACGGCCGCGGTTCCTTTCCGGAGGAATCCAGGACCTTTTCTTTGGTGACCGTATAGTCCTCATTCAAGAACCTGAGCACAAGTTTATCCGGACCAATGGGGGTCGCCCCGAAGAGGGAAGCGACCTTCCCGAAATTTAGCGCCTGGATCTTCGGTTGCAGGGATTTTAGCGCCTGATCATAGACGCTGCCGGGGGACGTATGCTCGACAGCCAATGCCCGAAGGGCTTTACGCGCCGCCTGCGTCATGGTTGGGCAGTCGTCGGGCGAAGCCTGACGCATGGCCAGTTTCGCGGCGAAGCCAAAGCAGCTTGCGGTGCCGCATTTGCCGCAGTTGGTCTTGGGGAGGAACTTGTATATCTCGACGGCGGTCATCATGGCATCACATTAACGCTTTTATCGAATGCTGTCAATTCTCCCGTAAAAGCCCCGGTATCGCATTTTCAGCAATCTTATCTTGAGTTTTGTTCCCGTCTGGTCTATATTCGTTCAATCCGTTCCCGCAAGTTATCGGGGACATGACGTACGGCGTATCGATCGCCTGGCGGGGATGGGTGGAGAAGAAGGACGTGTTGAATACGCTGGAGTCAGATCAGCTCATCGAAAGATTGAAAGTTTGCAGGACAAGAAAGCAGGCCTTCATTCATCAAGCATGAAGTGGAGGCTGTTTACCAGGGACAAAGATAGTGCTCTCCAAACGGCAAAGGCGCACATAGAATAAAACATGGACCAAAGAAAAGACAGCATATCAGGGGGAAAAGATTCTTGTTGAACAGGGGCGGATGAACAGGGCAGCGAGGGCGGTCATTCTTTTTATTGCGCAGGGCGCCTACGCCGGGAGATTTCCGGCGGTCCCGGGCACCGCCGGCACGGTCGTCGGGATATTTCTCTATGCGATGATGAAAGACCTTGCCCCTGGTCCGTATTTTGCGCTCTGCATCCTCATAGCCCTTATCGGCGCATGGGCCGCGGGCCGCGCCGAGACCATTCTCGGCGCCAGGGACAGCTCCTCGATCGTGATCGATGAGATCGCGGGTTTTCTACTGGCCATGTTCACGGTCCCGACATCCTGGGGATTTATGGCCGCAGGTTTTTTGCTTTTCAGGGCGTTTGATATCGTGAAGCCCTGGCCGCTCAGACGCCTGGAGGAGCTGCATGGCGGCCCCGGCGTTATGCTCGACGACCTCGGGGCGGGGATTTATACGAATCTCGTGCTACAGGCGGCGGCGTTTTATTTCTCCCGATGAACCGGATAACCGAAGATACCTTCGAACAAACCCTCAAGTCCTTTATTCGGGCAGCTATGATCGAGGCGAGCAAGGACCCTCTTTTTCTTTCCGATATCGAAGAGGTTGAAAAGGATTTCGAGTATGCGTATCTCCTTGAGGCGGACAAATGAATTCTGAAAGGGGGGTAGCCAATTAGCTCCTCCTCTGATTGTTCGCATAGATGAAGTTGCGTGCTTCGTTGAACATTCGAAAAGTACCTAACGTAGGAGAAAAGAATCAATTACAGTGTCTGGTCGCATGTCTACATTGACGTTTCTTTTGTCATGATTTTGCTGTAAAATATAAGTAAGTAACAGACGGTTACATATCTTATGAAAACAGTATATATAGAGACATCAATAGTGAGTTATCTAACTGCCCGACCAGCAAGGGATTTGATTGCGGCAGCGTGGCAGAACGCAACCAGTTCATGGTGGACGACTCAGCGAATACGCTTTGAACTCTACACCTCCCAATTGGTAGTGGAGGAATCCGAGCAGGGCGATCATGATGCAGCGCGGCGGCGCCTCGCTGCTTTATCAGAACTGCCGCATCTTGCGATAACAGATGAAGTAGAGCTTATGGGAGATCAAGACGATGATTAAGGATGAAATTATTCAAGAAGTCTGGCGTGGGAAAGATGCAGTTGCGGCCAAGTACAAGCATGATGCTACTGCAATGGCGAAGGCATTACAGCATCGGGAAAAAGGGTCCTCTGCAATAGTTGTCAACCTTCATGCCCGCCATCAGACAATCTCGCGCGCCACAAAGTAATCGTGGCGTCACCGTTGCATCTTGTTAGTGCTGTAGTCCGCTTTTCATCCGCTTAGAGTATTCCAAGCAGCGCGTGAGGCGCGCGTTCCTATGGCGCTTCGCGCCCCATTACTTTGAGTAATGAGGGGTAGCCATGACAAAACGTCCGCCAGAAGAACAGTAAACAGTTTTCGGCATCGGTTTCTACCGCAGGGACCAGTGGCCGCGGCTGCTCGAAACCGCGGTTGACCGGAAGGAGCTTGAAGACACGTTCGATGAATGGAAGTTGGTCTTCATCAAGGGCGTCAAGGATCTGCGTGCACGCGGAATAAAGCCGTTGAAAGTGGATATTGATATGGAAGAGCTGCTTGCATGGTGTGCCGGCCGGGGTTTTAATAATACCGGTGAAAACCGCGCCGAGTTCATTTCTGAGCTTCTCCGTCTGGGCAAGGGGAAAAAAATCGAGAAACAGGATCTGGCATGATCAAGTACGTATTGCTCAGATTGGGCTGAGCGTTCTTCGCAAAGCCCAACATTTTTATTATCGAGGAGGGTGTATATCATGGCCATCACCGCAAAAATCGAAGGCAACAAACTGATCATCACCGCTGACCTGGAAACACCGACGCCGAGCGCGTCGGGCAAAACCATGGTCGTAGCCAGCACGAGGGGGAACAAGGAAACCGATGTCGTCATAGACGGGAAGCCGGTGATAATCGGCCTCAATGCTTATTTCAAAAAGTAGGCAGCAGGCCATTTGTACTTTGAAGCCCTTATCACTTTTTGATTTCAGGAGAATAGCGTGAAAAAACTTACCATTCAACTTTTGAAGGTCGAAGCAAAGGCTTTCGCCGATAATGAATCTGGCCATAAGGAGAAGTCACTTTATGGCGTGACAGATGGCAAAGCCGTCGGCACTTATTTGGAACATAAGTTTCAAGAGGCACTTCATAAAAAGTACGAGTACGCGCGAGGTTCCTCGGCGAAAGGGATAGACTTTCCTAAGCTGGATGTCGATATTAAGGTGACCAGTATTCGACAACCACAGTCTTCCTGTCCTTTTAAGTCGGCGCGCCAGAAAATATATGGGCTTGGCTATTCACTTTTAGTATTCGTTTATGTCAAGAAAGACGAACGTAAATCAAGAACCGCGACCCTGGATATCAAGCACGTTATTTTTGTCGAAAGCAGTCAGACGGGGGATTTTCAGACAACGACAGGAATCATAAAGATTCTGGACAATCAGGGCAACGCGGATGATCTTGTCGCATTCATGATGGATCGATATTTACTCGTGGATGAAATTCAAGCAACGGAATTGGCGAATAAAATCCTCAAAAAAAGGCCGAACGTCGGTTACCTGCCCATTTCAACCGACCTTCAGTGGCGGCTGCAATATTCTCGCGTCATTGAGCAGGCAGGCAACGTCACCGGTGTTCAGCGAATAGCATGACAATAAAAAATAAAATGGCATATGGGTCTTTTCCATCGACTTGTCCCGAGAGTACCTACGCAATGCGGAGCGTAGATGTTTACATCGTTCTATAGAACCAATAAAAGAAAGTTATGTTTACCGATAAAGACAACAAACAGTTGCAGTTGCAATTGTTGAAAGAGGGGACAGAACCAGTGAGCCTTATAGATGTTTTTGACCTAAAGGATGCACGAAACAACCGTGTAGCCTTGTCGGACAGGAGATTTCATGACTGGTATCGATTCGTCCTCTCGTTTCCACCCCACCTCGTGGGTCACTATATCCAAAAATTTGAAGTAAACGGAGATATGACCATACTTGATCCATTCTGCGGAACGGGTACGACGCTTGTTGAAGCGAAAAAGCGGGGCATCAGGGCAGTAGGTTTTGAAACGAATCCAGTTGCTTGGTATGCCTCGAAAGTAAAGACTACTTGGGACATAGACCCAAAGCTTGTTCGTATAGAAATTGGCGCAGTGTACGATCGTGCTCAAGATTCGCTGAAGAGAGAAAACAGACGACTTAGGACTTTTTCCAAGGATGAGGAAGCAATACTTCTCCATGACTCCATAAGCCCTATACCGCTTCATAAATGTCTGATTTTACGTGACGAAATTGCGGCTGTAGAAGACAAACGTATCAAAGATTTATTGCGTATAGCCCTTGCGCAAACCGCCGTACACAAGGCAAGCAATCTTGAGTTCGGCCCGGAAGTTGGCGTCAGTCGCATTAAAAAGAGCGACGCTGAAGTCTTCGATCACTGGCTTCACAAGGTCAATGAAATGTGTGAGGACCTGTCCTCTCTTGACGGCAAAGAAAGCTCTCAAGCGACATGCTTTATGCTGGATTCACGTGAGCCTAGCGATAGATTTAATAAGGCGTTTGTGGACGCCGTTATAACTTCTCCGCCATACCCTAATGAGAAAGATTATACTCGCACCACCCGACTTGAATCAACGCTGCTTGGTTTCCTGCGAAGTAAACAAGATCTGCGGCAATTAAAGAAAACATTATTGCGGTCGAATACGCGAAACGTATATGTCGCCGATACTGATGACGCTTTAATTCCGCCGGGCAGTAAAGTTGATCGAATAGCGCGTGAAATTGAACGTAGACGCATCGCATTAAATAAGACCTCCGGTTTCGAAAGACAATACCATCGAGTGACGAGGCTATATTTCGGCGGGATGATACGGCACCTTAATGATTTAAAAAAAATATTGAATCCAGGCGCAAAGTTAGCGTATGTGGTCGGCGATCAAGCGTCATATTTACAGGTGCTCATCCCCACCGGCGAGTTGCTGGCGGACATTGCCGCAGAGCTTGGGTACAACGTGCTGGGGATCGATCTTTTTCGCACTAGGCTTGCTACCGCCACTCGACAGCAGTTGCGGGAGGAAGTTGTAATACTAGAATGGCAGGGTGGCAATGGGCATAAGTCTTTCAATATAGGATCACATATAGGGGGAAAAGAAATGGCTGATACGAAAAACCGCTACGATGTATTGATTGAACAAGTATTTTTCAACAATTATTCTAAGGGTGCTTCGGAGGTGACTTTTGACCGTGAGGAATTTGAAAAGGTTTCAAAAAAGTTAAAGAGTAAGCTTCCGAAGAACCTTGGGGATATTATCTACTCATATCGATATCGAAACGAGTTGCCTGAGAAAATAAAAAACCTCTTGTCTGAAGGTGAGGAATGGGTTATCCGCTCAATCGGGCGAGGCAAATATCAATTTTTAAAAAGCCAGATCCACCGTGTTACGCCGAACCCCAGGCTCGCAAAGGTTAAGGTGCTTGATGCAACGCCTGAAATCATACGCCGTTATGCATTGAATGACGAACAAGCGCTGCTCGCAATTCTACGATATAACCGTCTTGTTGATATCTTCATGGGCATCACATGCTATTCATTACAAAATCACTTGAGAACGACTGCACCCGGTATCGGACAAACTGAAACCGATGAAATATACGTCGGGATCAACAAGCAGGGACAGCATTTCGTCATTCCTATTCAAGCAAAGGGGAAGAATGATCAGATAGGTATAGTTCAGATCGAGCAGGATATGGCGGTTTGTAAGGCCAAATTCCCGGCGCTCGTGTGCAGGCCGATTGCCGCTCAGTTTATAGAAAATGACCTGATCGCATTGTTCGAATTTGTGCAAAGCGAAGGTATGATTTCGATTAAAGAGGAAAGACATTACCGCATCGTTCCGAATGAAAAACTGAGCGATGAAGAGATCAAGGCATATGGCAGCGGACAGTAAACATTTGTGTAAATGCTTCTTTCATATTATCGAGGAGGGAATATCATGGCCATCACCGCAAAAATAGAAGGGAACAAACTGATCGTCACCGCTGACCTGGAAACACCGACGCCGAGTGCGTCGGGCAAAACCATGGTCGTAGCCAGCACGAGGGGGAACAAGGAAACCGATGTCGTCATAGACGGGAAGCCGGTGATAATCGGCCTCAATGCTTATTTCAAAAAGTAGGCGGCAAGCCATTCTGTGGTTTGATTTTGACATTTCCTTATTCCCGAAGAGATGGAAGGTGCGGTCTTTATGGACCCTATTATTTCTCTACTTCAAAGGCTTTATTACAGGCATATCTTACGAGCAGTGCGGAATTTATCGCAATGCTTGACAAGCGGACCTCAGGCGAGATCGCATACGATAGAGAGGTTGTGTCAGGCTTAAAAAGAGGCTTGTTGATAGAACTGGCGCTCAAGACGGCAGCCGAGAAGTACCCCGAGGAAGCGCTCAAATGGGACAAGAACACAAGTGAAAGTATAGGGGAGCATTATAAGTTCTTAAAGGGTCATGATGAAATTATGTCCTTACATAAGTATTTGGTGATTCGGGAAAAACAGGAAGCGGCTTTACTTGCAGAAACAAGTGATTTACAGTCACAGATTAATAAATTAGAGAGCGCGGCTGGGAAACCCGGACGGAACGATCCCTGTCCCTGCGGAAGCGGGAAAAAGTTTAAAAAATGCTGTGGAAGTTAGAGGAGGCGGAATGGACAAAAAATTTAACGATAAACTTGACTCGATCAGCGCTTGGACGAAAGAAGACGCCGCCCACGACATATCGGACTTCTCCCTTTCGTATTCGGAGCAGGAAGACGGCCTTGTTCTGCTCAGCGCGTCAAAGGGGAGCTTTGAGTATAGGATGCTGCCGCTACAGGAGCTTTTTACGCCGGGGAGGTCGGGTAGCGCGGTCATAAAATGGGACGAACCGCGATATCTGAATTTGCTTCATGCAATCGAATCCTCGATAAAGCGACTGTATATCGAGGATGCCGAACTTACCGATGTTTCGGTTTTACTGGCGCTCGATAAGCTTGCGATCAAGCCTGAAACATGGGCCAATGATGCTGTCATCCGAAGAATTAATCGCGATCTGCGAATGATGCTTAGTATGAGCGATTATTCCCGTGACGAGGTGAAAAGCGCGGTACGGAAGATCCTGGTATCGGTGAAGCGTCACAACTCCCTCGCCGGGGCGCGGGGATATCTTGATTTTATCATGGAGCATGTTCCGTGAGATATATACGAGCGCATGGGCGGCTGACGCTGAAAGCTGGTTGGGAAAAACACATTTCCTTATCCAAAATAAATTACCGAACATTAGCGGATGACAGCGCGATATGAAAAAAGATAACGAAGCAAAAGACGCCTGGAAAAAACGGGGCGAGGCTGAAATTTCCGCGCTGCGGGAGGCGCTGAAACGAAATCCGAAGGATCCCGCCGCTCTTATGAAGCTCGGCGCTGCCCTGCTCCGGACATGGAGTGAGCCTGAGCGGGTGCAGGGCAGAAAATACCTGGAAAAGGCCGCGAAGCTGAACAAGGACTTTCCCGCGCCCGTCGAAGAGCTGGCGCTCGACGCTTCAATGGACGATCACGTGAGGGCGGTCCGGCTCTATAAAAAGGCGGCGGAGATTTATCGAAGAAAAGGCGATGGGGAAAAGGCGGATAAACTTCTGAACCGCGCCGCGACGCTGATCAATGACGAGGGGTGGGAGGCCAGGGAGCAGGGCGACGACAGCGCGGCAAAGAAGAAGGCGCTAAAAGCCCTGGAAGTCTACCCGTATTGCGTTGATGCGAGAAATCTTCTCGGAAATATTTATACGGACCGGTTTGAGTTCTTTGAGGCGGAGAAGGTCTATTGCACCGCTGTTGATGACGCCGTAAGAGAACAGGGCGGCGTTGTGAAGATGCAGGACGCGCCCTATTGGCTTGAAATGGACACCCGCCCCTATATGCGCGCCCGGCATGGACTGGGGCTGTCTCTCATGCAGCTTCACCGTTACGAAGAGGCGCTCCGGGAATTTGAAATTCTGATGGACCTGAACCCGAACGACAACCAGGGGGTTCGGTTTCTTCTGGGTGATGTTTATCATTTTACGGGAAACCTGGAAAAAGCCGAACAATGCTACCGGGAGTATGAAGATGTCGAGTCGCGGTACGGTCATGCGCTGCTGCAGAACTTTTTAGGGAAAGAGGCCACGGCATCAGCCATGCTGATAAAGTGTCTGAAGGGAGCCCCATTTATCGCGCGTATTCTCAGGCTGTATCTTGAAAAATTCGATTTCTGGAAGGAACGAGGATTGTTCAGGTACGGCGACTTGCCGCTTTTTCTTCTTCACCGGAACGCCATGACAGCGGCCTGGAACGAAATGCTTCCGAACGTGACGGACAGGCAGGCGTATCATGATTTTGAATCGGCATACCAATATTGCGCCCTCAATGCGACTCTCTGGCTGAAATATGAAGGTTCTCAGTTATTTCTGCAAAAGGCCATGGACGCCGCCAAGGCGCGGTCTCGATGAAAGCTCAGGTTGATGGGGCGGGTTGCTCATCGGGGGAATATGGGTATATGAGGTTTTGTGAAACCCAATTTTCATTGACTGTGAATGCATTGCAATGATACAATAACGCCCTGTCCGATAAGAGCGCCTTTGAATGAGGGCGCCTACTTTGAAGTATGAAGCAAGACTGGCGATGATATGCGCGCTGAAATCATAACCGTCGGCACGGAACTTTTGTCAGGCGGCGTGCTCGACACGAACTCCCTTTATCTTTCGGAAGAGCTCATGCTCATCGGCCTCGAGACCGCGTTCAAGACAGCGGTCGGGGACGATGAGAAGGACATGGAAGAGGCGCTTCGGCGGGCTTTCGGAAGGGTGGAGGCCGTGATCGTCACCGGCGGGATCGGGCCGACCGAGGACGACATCACGCGCAAGGTGATCGCAAAAATCATCAAGAAACGTCTGGTCCTGAACGAGGATGCGCTGAAGGCCATCCATGCACGGCTTGCCGGCAGGGGAACAGGATTTGCGATGTCGAACGACCGGCAGGCGCTGGTCCCCTTGGGTGCGAGGCTTCTCCAGAACCCCATAGGCGTCGCTCCGGGTTTCTATAGCGACGAGGAAGGCATGTTCCTCGCGGTCCTGCCGGGTGTGCCGCAAGAGATGAGGGCCATGTTCAGCGAAGGGCTCCGGCCCATTCTCGAAGAGCGGTTCGGCGGCAGGCGGTCCATCCGTAGACGGACACTGCGCACCTGCGGGCTGTCCGAGTCCGGCGTGAACCAGACGCTCCAGGATATCCTGAAACGCGCGGATCCGGTTGTCGGTCTCACGGCAACGGGAACCGGCGTGGACATTCGCATCATCGCGCGCGGGCCAAATGCCGAGCAGTCACAGGCGCAGGTCGACAGGACCGATGCGGCAATACGAGAAAAGCTGGGCGACAGCATTTACTCGGTTGACGGCCAGGCCATGGAGGAAGTGGTCGGCGCGCTCCTCAAACAGCGGAGGCTCAAGCTTGCGGTCGCGGAATCGTGTACGGGCGGGCTCATCGGCGCGCGGATAACGAACATCCCGGGCAGTTCGGATTACTTCGAGCGGGGGGCGGTCACCTACAGCAACCTGGCGAAATCCGAAATGCTCGGCGTGCCGGCTGAATTGCTCGCGCAGCGCGGGGCGGTGAGCAGCGAAGTGGCCGCAGCCATGGCAGAGGGCATCAGGCAGGCCGCGAAAACGGATATTGGTCTTTCGGTGACGGGAATCGCGGGACCGGATGGCGGGAGCGAACAAAATCCGGTCGGGTTGGTCTATACGGCGCTTGCAACGAGCCAGGGTATAAAAACTCGGGAATACCGGTTCCTCGGCGATCGTGAGCAGATACGGAGTCAGTCCTCGCAAATGGCGCTGGACATGGTAAGGCGGCACTTGATTGCCTGAGAGACAGACGGGAGACAAAGGACGCGAAATTTTCACTATTGAAGACGTATACCTCGAAAGGAGATCCATTCATGGCGGATAAGGACAAGTTGAAGGCGTTGGAACTGGCGGTGGGGCAGATCGAGAAACAGTTCGGCAAGGGTTCCATCATGCGCCTGGGCAGGGAGGAGATCCCCGCGGGAATCCCCGCGATATCCACCGGGTCCCTGGGCCTGGACATCGCGCTCGGCGTGGGCGGTGTGCCGCGCGGCAGGATCATCGAGATCTACGGCCCCGAGTCCTCGGGCAAGACCACGCTGGCGCTCCATATTATAGCCGAGGCGCAGAAGGCGGGCGGCCAGGCCGCGTTCATCGATGCGGAGCATGCGCTTGATGTGACGTACGCGCGCAAGCTCGGCTTGCGCACGGACGACCTCCTCATCTCCCAGCCTGACACCGGAGAACAGGCGCTCGAGATCACCGAAACGCTCGTGCGGAGCGGCGCCATCGACGTGATCGTCGTCGATTCAGTCGCGGCGCTCACACCGCGGGCCGAGATCGAAGGCGAGATGGGCGATGCGCACATGGGACTCCAGGCGAGGCTCATGAGCCAGGCGCTCAGAAAGCTCACCGGCGCCATCAGCAAGTCGGCGACAACGCTCATCTTCATCAACCAGATCCGCATGAAGATCGGCGTGATGTTCGGCAACCCCGAGACCACCACGGGCGGCAACGCGCTCAAGTTTTATGCGTCAGTGCGGCTCGATATCCGGAAAATCTCGGCGATCAAGGACGGAGAGGAAGTGACCGGCGGCCGGGTGCGGGTGAAGGTGGTGAAGAACAAGATCGCGCCGCCGTTCCGATCGGCGGAATTTGATATCATGTTCAATGAAGGGGTCTCGAAGCTCGGCGAGATCATCGACATAGGCGCGGAGAAGAACATTGTCGAAAAAAGCGGGGCCTGGTTCTCCTACAACGGCGCACGGATCGGACAGGGCAGGGAGAACGTGAAGCTGTTCCTGCGCGACCACCCCGAGATGGCATCCGAGATCGAGGTCAAGGTGCGGCAGGCAGCCGGGCTGACCGGTCCCGTCGCTTTCGCGCCGGCAAGCGAGGCGGCAGTGGAGAAAAACACCGCGGCGTCTATGGAGAAGCCGGCGAAGGCCTCTAAAGGGAAATAGCGATCACAAAGCGAGGGAGGGACCGATGAATCTGAATGAACTGCTTAAAACAACCTTTGAAAAAAAGGCTTCCGATTTGCATCTGAAGGTCGGTGTGCCGCCCATCCTCAGGATCGACGGCAGGCTGGTCCCGATCGAGTCCGAAAAACGGACAACCCAGGAGGAAACTCTTGCCGTTGCCCTGGGCATCATGAACCCCGCGCAAAAGGCAAAGTTCATGGAGAGAAAAGAGCTTGACATGGCCTACGCCGTTCCGGGATTGGGCCGCTTCCGCCTGAACGTGTTCCAGCAGCGCGGCAGCGTTGGAATGGTGTTCCGCATGATCCCGACCAAGATACTGAATTTTGAGGAGCTCATGCTTCCGACGGTGCTCCAGAAGATAGCCGGCGAGCAGCGCGGGCTCATCCTCGTCACGGGAACGACCGGAAGCGGCAAGTCCACAACTCTCGCCGCGCTGATCGATTATATCAACACGACCCGGACCGCCAACATCGTCACGATCGAAGACCCGATTGAATTTTTGCATAGAGACAAGAAGAGTATCGTGAATCAGCGCGAGATCGGCTCGGACACGTTCTCCTTCGGCGATGCCCTCCGGAGCGCTCTCCGGCAGGACCCGGATGTGATCCTTGTCGGCGAAATGCGCGACTTCGAGACCATTTCCATCGCACTGACCGCCGCCGAGACCGGCCACTTAGTGCTCTCCACCCTGCACACGGTCGATGCGGCCGAGACGATCAACCGCGTCATCAGCGTGTTCCCGCCGTACCAGCAGAAACAGGTGCGAATGCAGTTTGCCACGGTAGTCAAAGGGATCATTTCCCAGCGCCTCGTTGCCAAAGCGGACGGCGCCGGCCGCGTGCCGGCGGTCGAGGTGATGCTCGGGACGCTGTCGGTGCGCGAGTCCATCATCGATGAGGCAAAGACCCGTCAGATACCGACGATCATTGCCGGGGGACAGCTTCACTACGGGATGCAGACCTTCGACCAGTCGCTCCTCATGCTCTACAAGAAAGGGACGATTACCTACGAAGAGGCCCTGATGACGGCGAGCAATCCCGACGATTTCGCACTCAAGGTCAAAGGCATCCAGTCGACGAGCGACATGTCGATGGAGGCGGACGAGAAGCGATCGTCGGGCATGAAAGGACCTGGCGGCGGAGCGAAAAAAACGGCGGACAGTGAATTCAAAATAGACCGGTTCGGGGACAAGTAGTCAAATGCGGATTGCGGATTGCGGAATTCCGATTTAGAAGAAAAAGCGCTGACGCGGGCCAGAAATACGGCCTATCGTTTTCTCACCTATCGGCCCAGGAGCAGGGCGGAGCTCGAGGCAAAGCTTCGTGAGAGGGGCTTTGAAGAAGCGGTCCTTGAGATTGTGCTCGCCGACCTGATGCGGCTCGGCTATGTGAATGACCGGCAATTTGCAAACCAGTGGACGCTGAGCAGGACCAGACTTCGGGGGTTCGGCAGGCGCAGGATCGAACAGGAACTCAAGAATAAGGGGATCGACAGGGAGCTTATCCGTGAGGTCTTTGCCGAGGTTTTTGTCGATGAAACGGAGCTCGAGACCGCGAAGCTGATTGCGGAGAAAAAAATCAATGCGATGGCGCGCTTTGACCGAGAGACCCGCCGGCGGCGGCTGGCCGGCTTTCTGGAACGAAAAGGGTTCTCTTTTGAAATAATCAGGGCGGTGCTGATGGCCACTGATAAAAGCTGATCAATTTCATTGAGGTAAGGAGCAAAGTTTGAAGTCGGACGAATTACGAAAGCTGTTCATTGACTATTTTGCCCAGCGCGGCCACAAGGTGGCGCCAAGCTCGTCCCTCGTGCCGAAGAACGACCCCACGCTCCTGTTCACGAACGCGGGCATGGTCCAGTTCAAGGGGGTGTTTCTCGGCGAAGATGCGCGGGATTACAAGCGCGCGGTGACGATCCAGAAGTGCGTCCGCGCCGGCGGCAAGCACAACGATCTCGAGAACGTCGGCCACACGGCGCGGCACCACACCTTCTTTGAGATGCTCGGCAACTTTTCCTTTGGAGATTATTTCAAGAAGGAAGCCATCGGGTATGCCTGGGAATTCCTCACTACGGTGGTCAACCTTCCGGCGGACAAGCTCTGGGTGACGGTCTACAAGGACGATGACGAGGCCTTCGAACTGTGGCGGACCGCGGTGGGCCTTCCCGCCGACCGCATCGTGCGCCTCGGAGAGAAGGACAATTTCTGGTCAATGGGCGACACCGGCCCCTGCGGCCCCTGCTCCGAGATCCTGATCGACCAGGGGCCTGAACTATCCTGCGGAAAGCCCGGATGCGCCGTGGGATGCGGCTGTGACCGCTATCTCGAGATATGGAACCTCGTGTTCATGCAATATAACCGCGACGAGACAGGGAAACTTACGCCGCTCCCCAAACCCAGCATCGACACAGGCATGGGGCTCGAGCGCCTGTCAGCCGTTGCGCAGAAAGCGCGAAGCAACTTCGAGACCGACCTGTTCCAGCCCATCATCAGAGAAGTCGCCGCGCTTGCCGGCGTGCCCTATCACAAGGACAAACAGGCGGACATCTCTTACCAGGTGATCGCCGACCATCTCCGGGCCATTACCTTTCTTGTCTCCGACGGCGTGCTTCCCTCGAACGAAGGCAGGGGATACGTGTTGAGGCGCATTCTCCGCCGGGCCAGCCGCTACGCGAGGCTTATCGGAATCAATAAGCCGATCCTGTACAAGCTCACCGGTGTTGTGGTGGACGAAATGCGGGAAGCCTATCCCGAACTCGTGGACAGCCGCGACCATGTGGCAAAGGTGGCGTTGCTCGAGGAGGAGCGGTTTGCCGCGACGCTCGACTCCGGACTGGCGCTTCTGAACGAGTCCGTTGCGAAGCTCAAGGCCTCGGGTCAGGTCATGGTCCCCGGCGATGTGCTGTTCAGGCTCTACGATACGTTCGGATTTCCGCTGGACCTTGTGGCCGACATGGCAAGGGACATGAATCTCGAACTGGACGAAGAAGGCTACCGCCGCGCCATGCGGGAGCAGCGCGAGAAGGCGCGGGCGGCCTGGGCCGGATCCGGCGAGGAGAAGGTCAAGCCGATCTATAAGGAGGTCGCCGCGAGTATTAAGAAGCCGCTTTTCACGGGCTATAGCGCGCTCGAAGGGGCTGCGGGGGTCGTAGCCATCATCAAGGGAGACAAAAAGGTCACTGAAGCCCATGATGGCGACGAGGTGGAGCTCATCCTTGATCAGACGCCTTTTTATGCCGAGTCCGGCGGACAGGTGGGGGACAGGGGCGCGTTTCTGGGAGAGGCATCGAAGTTCGAGGTCAAGGACACGATAAAGCCGGTCCAGGACCTGATCGTTCATATGGGAAAGATCAGGAAAGGGACCTTTAAAATCGGCGATGCCGTCCTCGCGAAAGTGGAGGCGGAGGAACGGGCCGATACGGCGCGGCACCATACCGTCACCCATATTCTTCATGCCACCCTCCGGTCAGTGCTCGGTGAGCACGTGAAGCAGGCGGGCTCGCTCGTGTCCCCGGAGCGGTTACGCTTCGATTTCACGCACTATACGGCGGTTACGGAACGGGAAAAGGAGAGGATCGAAGAGCTGGTGAACGAGCGCATCCTCGAGAACCATCCCGTGGACACGGTGGTTATGGACATCGACCAGGCCATTGCCGCCGGCGCCATGGCGCTCTTTGACGAGAAATACGGGGACAAGGTCCGGGTGGTAGCGGTGAAGGACGTGAGCAAGGAGCTCTGCGGCGGGACCCATGCCCGGGCGAGCGGCGATATCGGCCTGTTCAAGATCGTTTCCGAGGCCGGCATCGCGGCCGGAGTGCGCAGGATCGAGGCGCTTGCCGGCAGACGGGCGTTCCAGAAAGTAAAAAGAGAAGAGAAGGACCTTCGGGAGATCGCCCAGCTGCTGAAGGCCTCGGACTCCGACATCGTCGGCAGGGTCGAGAAGCTGATGGCGCAACTCAGAGACAGCGAGAAAGAACTGGACCGGACGAAGCACAAGCTCCAGTCCTCCCGGGCCGACGATGTGATCGGAGAGGCAATGGAGATCCAAGGCGTCAAGGTGCTCGTAAAACGCGCTGACGGCATGGACTCAAAGGACCTGCGGGACTTTGGGGACAAGCTTCGGGACAAGCTTGGTTCGGGTATTCTGGCCCTTGGGTCCGTCAGGGACGACAAGGTGGGCCTGATCGTGATGGTATCAAAGGACCTGACCCAACGGTTCCATGCCGGCAAGCTAATCAAAGAGATGGCCCCCATCCTCGGCGGCACGGGCGGCGGCAAGGCCGACCTGGCCCAGTCCGGTGGAAGGGACCCTGGGAAACTGGACGCGGCGCTTGAAGCCTTATACGATGCCGTAAAAAAAGCGCTGCGATAGGTCCCCGCGGAACAGTGCGTTACGCGGTTTCGGCGACGGGTCCTTTCCTATTGCCTCTCACCAGGCTGCAAGTTAAGTTATAATTCAATCAGTGAAAATCAGGGTCCATGAAGTTGACTTTATTTCCACACGTTGGGCTGCACGTTATGTTATAATTCAAACAGTGAAAATCAGGGTCCATGAAGTTGACTTTATTCCCACACGTTGGATGGAATATGACTCGTAAGTAAACCTAAACCAAGGAGGTTACCATGACGGTCGCAGACATAATCAAGAGAGCAATGTTGGCAGGGCTGGGAGCGCAGGAAAAATCCAGGGAGTTCGTCGATGAACTGGTCAAGGCAGGGGAATTGTCCAAGAGCGATGGCGCCACGCTTGTGAAGGAGTGGGCATCCAGGGCCGAGGAAAGCACCAAGGACATTGACCTTAAGATCAAGGACGCGATCGGGGGCGCGTTCGGGAAACTGAATATCCCGACGCGAGAAGACCTTGAAAAGCTGGAGAAGAAGGTACAGGGCCTCTCGGCGCGACTCTCGAAAGTGGAGGGCGGGGCTGGGAAAGGCGGGGCATAAGCCCCGGGCCCCGGCGCGCTGATGCCTTTGTTGGGATTCAAGAGAAGAAATATTCGGGACATTCCGCGGATCGGCCGAATCATAACGGTGGCGTCCCGCCACGGGTTCGGCCAACTTGTCGAGCAGATGGGCCTGCAGCGTTTTTTCTCGCTCGGCAGGCGGATCGTCACGTTCAAAACCGCTCCCTCTCTCGAACACCGGTTGAACGCTCCGGAGCGTCTCAGGCTGATGTTCGAGGAATTGGGCCCCACCTTCATCAAACTCGGGCAGGTGCTGGCATGCCGTCCGGACATACTGCCCATCGAGTACTCCCGTGAACTCACCAAATTAACAGACGACGTTGCGCCCTTTCCATCCGAAAAAGCCAGGGAAATCATTGAGCAGGACCTGCATGGTCCAGTTGAGCGGATTTTTGCCGCCTTTGAAGACGTTCCCGTGGCCGCGGCATCCATCGCACAGGTCCACCGGGCAACGCTCCTTGACGGCGCCAAGGTAATGGTCAAGGTCCAGCGGCCCGATATCGACAAGATCATCGCTCGGGACATCAGCATCATGCGGGGGATCGCCGACCTCATCGAAGCGCGGGTCCCGGAGCTGGCGCCATACAATGTCCCGGGGATCGTGGACGAGTTCGCGCATACCATAAAAAAGGAGCTCGATTTCTTCGTTGAAGCCGCAAACGCGACACAGCTCAGGAACAACTTTGACAAGAGCGAGGTCCTGTACATTCCCCGCATATTCAGTGAGCTTTCGACTAAGCGGGTGCTTGTGCTCGAGAGGATCGAAGGCATCCGGATCAATGATTTTCAGCGGCTCGACGAGGCGGGCTTCGACCGCCGGGAGCTCGCGCTCAAAGGCGCCGCCGTTTATTTCAAGATGATGCTGCGGGACGGGTTTTTTCACGCTGACCCGCACCCGGGGAACATCTTCGTCCTCCCCGACGGCCGGATCGGCCTTGTCGACTTCGGCATCATGGGCAGGGTCACGGAAGAGAATATGGAGTTTTTCGCAAATATATTCGTTGCGCTGGCGGAACATGATTATGACGCCCTTGTCCGGCAGTATATGAACCTGGGTTTCCTGTCCGAAGAGTCCCTGAACATCGAAAAATTCGAACGCGAGATGAAAGAGGACCTTGCCGAGCTTCTTGAACCCTATTACAGCATGCAGGTGAAACAGATCGACTTCGGCGCCTACATCGACCGCGTTACCCATATTCTCCTTCGCCACAAGCAGAGGCAGCCTTCGAATCTCTACCTTATGGACAAGACGCTCATCACGCTTGAAGGGCTTCTGAAGCAGCTCGATCCGTCATTCAACTATTTTGAAGCGGCGCAACCCTATGTGGTTGAGCTGGTCCGCCGCAGACGGAATCCCCTTCGCGCAGCGCGGGCCATACGGAAGAACATGGCGGATTTCGCCGACGTCTTTATGCAACTGCCGCGTCAGATGAAAGCGACGTACCGGAAATTCATGCAGGGCGGCCTGAAGGTCAATATTCATCACGAGGGGCTTACTCAGCTGATCAAGGACCTCGACAAAGCGAGCAACCGGCTTTCGTTCAGCATCATTACCGCGGCCATCATAGTGGCGTCCTCCATCATCATGCATTCGGGCAAGGGGCCGATGCTTTTCGACTTGCCGATGTTCGGCCTGGTAGGGTATATTATCGCGGCGCTTCTGGGATTCTGGATCCTGGTGGGAATCTTGCGGTCGGGACAGCTTTGAGGATGCGGATCGCGGTATAAAAAACCATAGTCATCATGAATTGTGCCCTGTTTAGAGCGGAGTACATCCTGTCAATCGTGATACCCTGTCCACGTCTGTATAGCCGGACAGGCTTCCTGAAATGAAATCAATGATCCGAAAACCTTATCGTTGCGCGGGGAAAGATGCTGAAAAGTGCAAAGAAGAATCTCTGGTTGTTATTCCTGATCGCTACCGCGGCGCTGACTCTCTTTATTCATTTGTATATAGCGCTCTTTATCCCGCCATCCAATGAGAAGGTATGGAAAGAGATCCAGGTAACCGAGGGGATGAGCTTGAAAGCGATCGCGGCGGCCCTTCAGAAAGAAGGCATTATCCGTTACAGGGGGTACTTCGAGCTTATCGGCAGGCTGCAGGGCTTCAGCCGCAAGGTGCGCGTGGGATATTACGGCTTGCACACGAGTATGAGTTTGCGGGAGGTCCTGGATAGCCTGCGAAAAGGCAGAATCATCGAATATGAGCTCGTAGTCCCCGAGGGATATAACCTGTACCAGATCGGCTGGACACTGTCCGGCACTCCGCTTATCTCCGAACCTCATGAGTTCATCGATCTGGTGAAAAATAAGCAATATGTTCATTCTCTCGGTATTGAGGCTGATACGCTCGAAGGGTACCTGTTCCCGGACACGTACTATCTGCCCAAGGGCATCAAGCTTGAAGATATACCAAAAAAGATGGTCCAGCGATATAAGGTTGTATTCTCCGACAGCAAAAGAAAGCGCGCGGAAGAGCTCGGGTTCACCGAGCGGCAGATCATTACTCTGGCTTCGATCGTGGAAAAAGAGGCCAAGGTGGATTCGGAGCGCAAGCTCATCTCCGCGGTGTATCATAACCGGCTAAAGCAGGGCATGAAGCTCCAGGCGGACCCCACCGCGGTGTACGGCACCGGGGCATGGATCACGACGGTCAGCAGGGAGGACTTGAAGCGACAGTCGCCCTATAACACCTACCTCCACAAGGGCCTTCCCCCGGGACCCATAGCGAACCCCGGTGAGGGCGCGATCCTTGCCGCTCTTTATCCCGAGAATGTGGATTATCTCTTCTTTGTCGCTCAGGGAGACGGCAGCCACTTTTTCTCAAAGGATTTCGGTTCTCACGAGAAGGCCATCGGCAGGTATAAGTCGAATAAGAGAAAAGTGAAGCGGCAGGGGAAGTAAAAAAGTCGGCTGATTCCACTCCTGAAACATACCGTACATCGATACAAGGAGCATGAGCATGAGCAGCAGGAGCAGGGGATTAATCGCATTTACGGTAATGCTCCCGACGCTGATCGAGATTATCGACACCTCCATTGTGAACGTATCGCTCGATCACATCAGGGGTTCGCTCTCCGCCGGCTACGACGAAGCAACGTGGACCATCACCGCCTACCTCGTTTCGAATGCCATCGTCATTCCCATGGCGGGCTGGCTGGCCAGGCTTATTGGCAGGAAAAACTATCAGATTGCCTCCATTGCGTTGTTCACGTTAAGTTCCTTCATGTGCGGCTCGGCGTGGAGCCTGAACAGTCTCATATTCTTCCGGGTCCTCCAGGGCATCGGCGGTGGCGGCCTCGTCCCGATCAGCCAGTCCATCCTTCTCGAATCCTTCCCGCGGGAAAGGCACGGCCAGGCCATGGCCATTTTCGGATTGGGGGCCATGGTGGGCCCGATCGTGGGCCCGCTTTTGGGCGGATGGATCACCGACACGCTGTCCTGGCGCTGGATTTTCTATATCAACATCCCGATCGGTATTCTGTCAATCATCATGAATGTCATCGTGATCGAGGACCCGCCGTACATGCGGCGCCAAAAGATGAAGATCGACTACTGGGGGCTCCTATTCCTTGCTGTCGGGCTCGGCGCGCTCCAGTTCATGCTCGATAAGGGTGAGAGCGAGGACTGGTTCGCCTCAGGCAGGATCATGGCCTTCGGGATCATAGCGGCCGTATCTCTCACGCTTCTGGCGATCAATGAGTATTATTCAGAGGCCCCCATCGTCAACCTGAAGCTGTTTAAGGACCGGACGTTCACGAGCGGTTCCCTGGTGATGTTCTTCGTCTTTCTGAACCTCTTCGGCAGCATCGTGCTGCTGCCGATCTACCTCCAGATGATGATGGGCTATACATCATTCTACGCCGGGCTTGTGCTCGGCCCGGGAGGCATTGCCACCCTGTTCGCCATGCCGATCGCCGGAACGTTCGTCGGCAGGGTAAACCCCAAACGGTTCCTCATCTTCGGCCTGTCCGTCTGCGCCCTCAGCACGTACATGATGTCACGGTTCAACCTCACGACTGACTTCTGGACCTTTGTCTGGCCGCGGATGACGCTGGGTTTCGGCATGGGCATGACGTTTATCCCGCTTACCACCCTGACGCTCTCGCATATCCCGAAAGAGCGGATGACCGAGGCTACCTCGGTATACAATCTTCTGCGGAACCTGGGAGGGAGCGTCGGCATCGCCATGACAACGACCATTCTTTCACGCAGGGCGCAGTTCCACCAGACGCGGCTGGTGGAACATTTATCGCCGCTGGATCGGGGCTACGTCATGGCACATGAAAAAATAGCGGAATTCTTAAACCTGAAGGGACTGCCGCCCGACGGCGCCGACGGCCTGATGTACCGGGAATTGATCAGGCAGTCAACGATCCTCGCTTTCACGGACGCGTTTTTTGTGATCTGCATCCTTATCCTCTGCGTCATACCCCTTGTGTTCATCATGCAATGGGCCAAAGCGCCTGCTGCGGGCGGACCGCCTGCGGCGCACTGATCTGTAATAAAAGGACCGGTGATCCTGTTACGGTCTCGCCTTGCCGCGCTTAGGCTGATGTCCCTGTGGCCCTTTCCCACCGACCCTGCCGGATCCCATGATGTTTGATGAACAGCCCGGCAGTCTGCCCGTGCGCGTGTCAATCCTTCTTTTTTTTATTCATCGGGTCCCCTTTGACGTCTTCTTCGCGGGCAATGATCCCGTAGTTATTACCTTGCGGCGAGACACCCCTTTTATCGGAGGACATTTCCTGTTTTGTGTAATGCAGTTTCCTCGCCCGGTTCCGGGCCACGAGCGCCCGTGCGCCATCCCAGCCGATCTCTTCTCTCTCCGCCATCCCCGTGATCATTTCCAGGGCCGCCCGGTTATCAAACGAAACCGGCCGATACGGCCTGGACGAAATAAGGGCGTCATAGACATCGCAGACAGCGACGATTTCCACGAGCGGATCGTTCAGCCGAATACCGCGGGGATGCCCCGAGCCGTTTCTCCTTTCATGATGGTCCCTTTCGATCACGGACATGATCGCCCGCGGATCACGGAGATAATAGCAGCTCAGGACATGGCCGGTAATTGTGTGATGCAAGGTCACGTCCCGTTCGTCCGGCGTAAGAGGAGTCGTTTTGTTCAGGATATGAAGCGGGACATTGATCTTGCCGATATCATGGATATAGCCTGTGGGACCGTTTCCGCTTCGCTCCCGGGCGCCGGGAAAGAGGTCCTTGTACAGCAGCCCCGATAAAGCGTTTACCACCAGCATGTGTCGATAGGTGAAGGGATCATGCTGCTTGAAATAATCCAGCACGCGAAAGAAGGGGGAGCTCAGGCTGATATGCTCCATGGCGCCGATGAGCTCTTCTACAGTCTCCTGCCCTTTGAAGATCACCGGGAACGGGAGTGGAGCGATGAAGCGGCGCAAATCACTTCTTACGGAACCGTGACTCAGGAGGGGGCGCGTCTCATAGGGCGCGTCCTTGTTTGATGCGATGATTCCGGCAATGCCTTCATCGGTCAGCGCCGTGCCTGCGGTCAGCAGGAGGCGGTTGTCCAGATCATAGATGGGACAGCGGGTCATTAATGGCGGCATGATGGGACCTCTCCGGGGCGTTGTATTGTTGATGGAATTCATGGGGCAACGTCTTGACTCTTTGCGGGAGCGCCGGGGCGGTTATTGCACCTGTTGCGTTGTTCCCTGTTCAATCATGTATTGTCCGATTATATGCGTTTCTCCATGCCTGTCAATGTCAAAATGCGGCTTATCCCGGTCCATGGTCATTTGCGCGTGATGTCGTTCCTTGCGAATACTCTTGCCATCGTATTCCTCATCCGGCATAATGGCCCATGCTCCTCATCTTTCCTCCTGTTGCCAAACCCTGCGAGCCACCCGCGGGCATAGCGAAACTTGCGGGCGCGCTAAACGCGCATGGCGTTTCCTGCGCGGTCCTGGACGCGAATCTCGAGGGCCTTCTGTATCTTCTGCGGCAGCCGCGGACCGCGTCCGATACCTGGACCCGGCGGGCCGTTAAAAATATTTTATCCAATCTCGCGGCGCTCCGTGAAACGCAAACGTATCGCTCCCCCGACCATTACAGCAGGGCTGTAAAAGACGTGAATCGCGCGCTTATGGCATCGGCAAAAGCGTATCATGCGATAGTGGGCCTGGCGGATTATCAGCATCAACAGCGTTCTCCTCTGCGAAGCTCCGACTTGATTTCGGCTGCCGAGCATCCGGAGCAGGACCCCTTTTATCCCTGGTTCAGCAAGCGCTTACCGGAGATTATTGAAGGTAGTCTTTCGTCTTTGCCCGGGGCAGGCCACGGGCGCGCATTCAGGTCCGTCGGCCTTTCCCTGAACTATCTGAGCCAGGCGCTCTGCGCCTTTGCCATGATCGGCCATATCAGGCGGGAATATCCTGGCGTGAAGATCGTCCTCGGCGGCGGACTGGTGACCTCCTGGATGAAAGGTCCGGCGTGGAAGGACCCATTTGGAGGTCTTGTTGATCGCCTTATCGCGGGTCCGGGGGAGGGGCCGCTGCTCGAGCTGTTTGGCGTCAACGGGAAGGGACCGATCAATGGCGCGCCGGACTACACTTCATTGCCGCTTCACGGGTATCTCTCGCCGGGGACCATTCTCCCCTACAGCGGCTCGAGCGGGTGCTACTGGAATAAATGTTCCTTCTGTCCGGAAACGGCTGAAGACAAGCCCTATGTCCCTGTTCCCACGGAACGGGCCATGGCCGAACTTACGCTATTAGTGGAAAAAACGAAACCTGTCCTGATCCACCTGCTCGACAACTCGATCAGTCCCGCGCTCATGGGAGCGCTTGCGGACAAACCTCCCGGCGTCCCGTGGTACGGCTTTGCAAGGATCGGCAAAGAACTCATGGACCTCGATTACTGTCGTGCGCTCAAACGATCGGGATGCAGGATGCTCAAACTCGGACTCGAATCAGGCGATCAGGGAGTGCTCGACAGGATGCGGAAAGGGACCGATCTAAGCACAGCGTCGCAGGCGTTGAAAAATCTTCATGCGGCAGGGATCGCCGCCTATGTGTATCTCCTCTTCGGCGCCCCGGCGGAGACAATCAGAGAGGCGCGAAAGACGCTCGAATTCGTTGTTGCCCATGCCGATGCGATCACGTTCATGAACCTCGCGGTGTTCAATATGCCGGTGTGCGGACAGGAGGCAGGGGAGTATGGGACCGGGCAGTTCTATGAGGGGGACCTTTCACTCTATACCGCCTTCAGGCATCCCCGGGGATGGGACCGGAAAGTGGTGCGCCGGTTCCTTGATGCTGAGTTCAAAAAGCACCCGGCTGTCTCGCCCATCCTGAAAAAGGACCCCCCGATATTCACCTCCAACCACGCCGCTTTTTTCGCGCGACCGTGATTACCGCGTTCCATTCCAAAAGAGAAATTGCTCAGGCCTTCGTATGGTCCCGCAAAAAGCATTCAAGGATTTGGACACTGAAGGGGCGGAGCGCCATATGAACGTAAAAAGAAAATTCAGACAGGGAAGAACCGGATTTAAATATGATAAAAGCGGATGAAACGAGAGCCAAGATTCGTTATAGCCCATGACCTCATGGGTGACTTGCTCTTACGAAAAAATCCGGATGTATCCGGTTCTTATCCGCATTAATCCTTGTCATAGCTTTTGTCCGGGCTTTTCTTGTTGTAATAACCAGCATTTTGTAATAAATTGTCCTCTATGCTCGAACAGAATGTTCCCCATAAAATACAGGCCCTGGCGCTTACGGTCCTTCTGGTCTTTGTCTGGCTCCTTCTGGGCATGGTGTATACGGAACGGTTCATCCCCCCTCTGGACCGGCTTGAGCTGCGACTGATGCCGTGGAAGGGAGAGGTCCCTCGCGATGCGGGCATCGACCAGCGTCTTGCGATCATGCAGGGGCAGCTCGAAGCTTCCAACAGGGTCTCTCATTACGCCTTTATGGTCATGGTCGTTTTTTTTGCCGCTCTCAGCATGTACCTGTCCGTTGTCTACCAGCAAAAACAACGGAGGGCCCGTGAAAACATGCTGCTTGTCCTGAAAAATCAGGAGATCGCGCGGCGGAACGAATTTATTCGTTATATCTCGGCGACGATCGGACATGAATTCAAAAATAACCTCGGACGGATCAAGCGAAGGATCGACCTGCTGCCCGGTCTGCCGCAGGAGGCTTTAGAGCGCATCGACGATAACCTGGACAAACTGTTTGCCGATATCGATATTTTTAAAAAGATCTCCGATAAACGCGAAGCGGGGCTGGTCGATTTCAAACATATCGACATCAGGGCAATGCTCCGGGAGCTGGCGACGCATTACGGCGATCTCGCTGATATCACGGTCCACGAAGAGTCGGCGGTACCCATGATCTATGCGGCCCCGCCGCTGCTGAAGACGGTATTCGAGAATTTGATCGACAACTCCATCAAATATAAAAAACCGGAGCGGCCACGGGCGCTGATCCGGATCTCCTGCTCAACGGACAAGGACGGCGCTAGGCGCTACGTGACGGCCTCTTTCCGGGACGAGGGGGTCGGCATGGATGAACAACAGGCTGACCAGTGTTTTTACAAGGGCAGGACTACCGGAGAGGGGTGGGGACAGGGGCTCTATTATGCCAAGTACGTCATTGGCCTCCATGCCGGGAAGATCAAGATAGGCAAGGGGTATACGGCGCCGGGGGTCGGCGCGGAAGTGATCGTTAATTTCCCCTTTGTCGAGGAGGCCGCCGATGTTTAAGGTGCTGATTGCCGACGACGACTTCGAGGACCGGGAACTGCTGAAGCTCGAAATTCAGCGCGCGCTCAAGGACGAGGCCCCCGACCTCCGGTTTTACGAGGCCGTCAGCGTCCGGGAGGCCCTCCGGACCCTGACGACGCAGATCATCGACCTCATGACGCTCGATATCGAGTTCGACCGGATGGACGAGGGCATCGATGTGCTGCCGGAGCTCTTTGAGACCCATCCGACGCTGAACATCATCATCATCAGCGGCAAGCTTGACAAGCGCGAGGTGTCGGAGCGCCTCTTCCGCTTTACGAAGGACAATGTGCTGAAAGGCAAGCGGTGGGCCAGGCATTTCGACGTGCTTGACAAGAAGGACGACAAGGCCGAAGCCATCCGGCGCGCCTACGAATTTGCGGTCAAGCAGCGGGAGGGTGTTGACGGCATCCGGGAACTCTTTCTCCTCGCTGAATCGTATCTCGAAAAGAACATGCTCGATAAGTGCCTGGAGGTCTACCAGAAGATACAGCTTCTGGCCCCCGGCGAGCTCGAATCAAAGGAAAACATCCGCATTGTCAAGGGAGGCCTGTCGGTCGATCAGGCCTTGGAATATTACCGGACCGGAGAGAAGGTCGTTGCCGCTCTCCTGCTGGGATATCATCTGGAGAAGCGTCTGATGTCCTATACGTCCGCGGTGATCGGGCGGACCTTTCCGGTCCTTTCCGACTGCCTGAAAGAGATGGGCCAGGGCCGCCGCATCAGCCACCTGAAGAAGGAACTGTTCAGCGACCTTCTGGGCTTGCGGAACAAGGCCATCCACAATCCGGCGAATATCGCTGAAGCCGACTTCAAGATCGCGATAAAAAAGCTGGACCGGCTGGAGGAAACGGTGCCATGAAGATCAAAGCCTTCTGGAAATACGCGCCGTCGGTCGGACCGGTTGTCAGCTTTCTGCTGATCGGCCTGGTGCTTCTGAGCGCCCTGCTCTACTATCGGGCAGTCAATATCCAGCGGTTCCTGGAGCCGGCCCTCGCCATTTCCCAGCCACGATACGAGTTTTCCAGGAACATCAAACTGATATTTCAGAAAGAATTCGGAGCGGAATCGATCAAGGGCCTCAAGGTCAAGGGGAGTTCCATTCTCATCGAGAGGTCGTTCCTGTTCGCCGGAGACGGCGCCCTGAAGGCCTCGGCGCAGGCCGATTTAAAGAAGCTTGCCCGCATTTTTTTATTGCTCATGGATGATGACCCGACACGGTCAGATATCAGCCTTGTCCTGATCATTGGACGGTTCCCTTCAAGCGACACCTGGATGGCGTATGCCGCGGAAAGGATAAAAGTGCAGCGCATGGTCGCGTTTCTTCAGGATGCGTTGTTCTTTGCGGAGCCCCGGCTCGGCATACGGTACGGAACCTATTTTGCGGCGGCCGCCCAACCAGCAAACCCGGTTGATGGAAACCGTGAACTGATAGAGCTCCGCATTATTCCTTCGGAACTTCTCCATATCAAGGTGCTGGAGAAACTGCAGAAGTATGCTTTTTAGTCATTACGCTCCCTCTTTGAGGGAGCGTAATGACTTCCGAGCTCAACTCTCAGCAGACACGCTGAAGCAGTTACGAAAGTTGTTTCGTGGTTGACTGTATCCATTGGATGGATTGTGATTGTCGGCACACGGAGCCCATGAAAATACTTTTTATAAAACTCTCCGCCATCGGCGACGTTGTACAGACGCTGCCGGCGCTTGAGGCGATCAAAAAACGCCATCCTGACAGCGAGATCACGTGGGTGGTAGAAGAGGCCGCGGCAGGCATCCTCGAAGGTCATCCGCTTATCGATCGTTTGCTGGTTTCGCGCAGACGAGCGTGGTTCAGGATGCTTCGGGACCCGTTGAAGGCGGTAAAGGGGGTCAGGGACATCATTCGGTTCGTCAGAGATCTGCGGAGCGTATGCTACGACATCGCCATCGACTTCCAAGGGCTCTCAAAGAGCGGCATGCTCATTGGTCTGGCCCATGCGGCGCGCAAGATAGGATTTGACAGGACGCGCGAGCTTTCGTACCTGTTTTTGAACGAGCGTCTGCCGCCTTATGATATCGAGCAACACGCCCTTGAACGGTATCTCGATGTGGCGCGGCATCTTGGCGCGAATGCCCCGTCTTCTTCCTGCGCACTTCCGATCGAGCGTGAAGTTTCCGCGGTCGAGAGGAAGATCGAAGGCATGCATTTGCGGGGACGGCCGCTCGTGGTCGTGAATCCTGTGGCGCGATGGAAGACCAAACTTTGGCGGGAGCGGAATTTTGCCGAGCTGGCGGACCGGCTGGTGAAAGAGAAAAAAGCCATGGTCATTTTTACGGGCAGTCCTGAAGACCGCGCGGTCAATGAGCGGATCATTGCAATGATGAGCGAAACGGCGATGAACTGGGCAGGGGAGACCACGCTCAAGGAACTGGCCGCGCTCGCATCGCTGTCCGCCCTCTTTATTACCACTGATACGGGTCCCATGCACCTCGCGGCAGCCGCGGGCTCAAAGGTCCTGGCGCTGTTCGGCCCGACCGCGCCGTGGAGGACCGGCCCCTACGGGCCGTCGCATATTGTCGTACGCACGGGCATAGCATGCTCACCGTGTTTCAAGAGGAAATGCGGGATTGGGGTCCGCTGCATGGAGGGGATCACGGTTGAAGAGGTGATGAAACAAATCCCGAATAATATCCAATTACCATCATTACAAGATCCAAACGTTTGAAACGTGGTGTGGCTGTTTGCGCTTATTTGCGCTTCAGCGCTTGGGACTCGGCGTTTATTTCCCGTGCATACCAGCGGTCTTCTCAATATATGCGACGATACCCTTCAGGGTCAGCCTTCGGTCGTCGAGGGCCCAGAAAAAAAAGTCATCAACAGACTTGAAGGGCCCGTACGCGTCGCAATGAGATGCTATCACTTCGATCGAGGCCTTGTCGACCATCACCTGCTTTGAAGACATCAGCTCGTCCATGAGCTTTGAGAAGCTTGAGTACCAGGCGCCATAGCTCTTGCCTTTAATGCTCCTGATCTGTTCTTTTATCATGTTCAGCATGCCATGATACAGGCCGGCCTGATCTTTTATGGTATGCTGAGGATCGATCAGAAGGGAGTGCATCCCGATGGCCTGGGTAATCTCGGAATACCGGGCTTTTTTGAACGAATCCTGCAGATAAATCCTGAGTTTGTCCATTTTATCAATATTCGAGACCAGCACCACTTCCGGCATGTGAGAATCCTCCTTATACGATAACCGCTGTGAACGCGCCTACTCTCAATGTATAACAGCGCGCGGAAAGAATCAAGAGGTATTATGGCCTGCCGTGGCTTGACGGAGCGCGAACATGGTTATTGAAAAAAAGTCTCAAATCAGGTAAAGTCAGCATTCATTATGGCTGCAATGACTGAAACGAAATCCGCCCCATCCGGCCGGCGCAAGGGTCTCACCAGAAACGTCATTATTCTCGGATTCGTCAGCCTCCTGAATGACGGCGCATCGGAGATGATCTACCCGCTTTTGCCGGTCTTCCTTACCGCTGTGCTGGGCGCCGGGCCCGCGGCGCTCGGGATCATCGAGGGGATCGCCGAGGCTACTGCCTCGCTGCTCAAGCTCTACTCCGGTTATCTGTCGGACCGGGTCAAGCGGCGCAAGGGCTGGATCCTCGCGGGCTATTTAATTTCGAATGTGATCCGGCCGCTCATTGCCTTCTCCACTTCATGGCTGCAGGTGCTAACGCTCCGTTTCTCGGACCGGGTGGGCAAAGGTCTCCGAACGTCACCGCGCGATGCGATCATCGCGGATTCGACGCCCGCCGAGTTCCGGGGCATGGCCTACGGGTTCCACCGGGCCATGGACCACGGCGGGGCCATAGTGGGGCCGCTCGTCGCGACCTCGCTGCTGCTTATCTATCACGATGACCTCAAGACCATTTTTCTGCTCTCGTTCATTCCCGGCCTGCTCGCGGTGCTTATGCTTCTCTTCGGCCTCAAGGAAAAACCGGCTGAAGGCCCTCGTGCCGCGTCCGTGACGTTCCACATTCGGCCTGCCTGGGCCGAGATACACGCGGGCTTCCGGAAATATCTTCTGATCATATTCGTTTTCACGCTTGGAAACTCAACGGATGCGTTTCTGCTTCTTCGCGCGCAGCAACTTGGAGTGGCCGTGACATTCCTGCCCTTGATTTGGGTGGCGCTCCATGTGGTCAAGATGGGTTTTTCCGTTCCTGGCGGCATTTTATCCGACCGTATCGGACGGAAGAAGGTGATCGTGGCGGGATGGATTGTGTACGCTCTTGTGTATGCCGCCTTTGGTTTGGCAAGCCGGCAATGGCATGCCTGGGCGCTCTTCGCGGTTTATGGAATATACTTCGGTCTTACCGAAGGGGTCGAGAAGGCGCTTGTAGCTGATTTCTCTCCCGTGCATTTGCGGGGCTCCTCGTTTGGACTCTACCATCTGATCGTTGGGCTCGGGGCGCTCCCGGCGTCGTTGCTCTTCGGCCTGGTTTGGCAGAAGTTCGGCGCGGCCGCGGCCTTCGGCATGGGAGCATCTTTGGCGATGCTGGCGACCGTGATGTTGTCGATGCTTGCGGTTAAGAAGCCGGAAGTCATAAACAACGACTGAGGCGATAATTGAATTAAAGAAAGGGGGCAAATATGTCAACCTATACCGTTGCGATATCAGGCGCGAGCGGCGCACCCTACGCCTACCGGGTGCTTCATACACTCATCAAAGGCGGCCACAATATCTACCTCTGTATTTCCGGGAACGGGCTGTCCATCCTGAACGATGAAACGGCGCTCGAGCTCAAAGGACCGGAATCGGACATCCAGGTCTCGCTTGAAAAGCATTTTGGCGCCAAAGAAGGGCAGATTACGTATTTTGATGTGAATTACATGTACGCGGCCATCGCGAGCGGGTCGGTCAGGGTTGACGCCATGGTCGTGGTGCCCTGCTCCATGAAGACGCTGGCGGCCATCGCCAACGGCTTCGCATCGAACCTCATCGAGCGCGCCGCGGACGTCATGATCAAGGAGAAACGGAAGCTCATCCTTGTGCCGCGCGAGACGCCGCTTTCAGCCATCCACCTCAGGAACATGCTCACCCTTGCCGAGGTCGGGTGCCATATTATCCCGGCAATGCCGGCGTTCTATCATCATCCCAAACACATTTCGGACATGGTGGACTTCATCGCGGGACGGGTTCTGGACAGCATGGGGGTCGAGAACGATCTATCGCCGAGGTGGGGGTATAATACAAATTCCAGATATCAAGCGCCAAATCACAAATAATCATCAATAGACAGGCGCCAAGTTCCAGACGTTTGGATATTGTAATTTTCACGATTGGATATTATTGGGGATGTGTTATTTGGAGTTTGGAATTTACCGGAGCTGACGCTCAGGCGTTATACTCGGTCCCTCCACCGCTCTCACCGAGGTTCTTCATCCACGTGTCGAGCGTAGAAGAGTCCTGCTTGGCGATCACTTCCTCTTCCACAAAAACGGGCGCACCGATCCGCATGGCGATGGCGATAGCGTCGCTGGGACGGGAATCGATATGGAACTCCTTGTTGTTGTGCAGAAGGTAGAGCGAGGCAAAGAATGTATTATCGATCAGGTCGCTGATGACCACGCGGGCGATCTCGACCTCCAGGCGGTCGAAGATGCTGGTGATCAGGTCATGGGTGAGAGGCCGGGCAGGTTTGACGTTGCTCATGGCCAGGGCTATGGAATTACCCTCCGCGGCCCCGATCCAGATAGGCAGAATCTTCTTTCCCGTTTCATCTTTCAGTACGACGATGTAACTGCTGTTCCGGCTGTCGAAAAGGACGGTATTTACATTCATCTGGACCCACATGTACGTTCGAACCTCTGAGTATAAAATACCACACCGATTTTATTATGTAAAGGGATTATTAACCTTCAAAATCAGACAGTGTAAGTTCAGAATGAATGGATGAAGTGTGCCGCGTCCCAACTGACACAAAAATGACGCAGCCAAAGGAAAAAGGGCTGACCGATGAAAGTCAACCCTTTGAAAACATGGAGCGGGTGGCGAGATTCGAACTCGTGACCCCAACCTTGGCAAGGTTGTGCTCTACCAGCTGAGCTACACCCGCAATGAGCCGGAAATGTTCCTGCCCTTTTGACCTCGCAAATATAACAAAGTGGTATTTCATTGTCAATAGAAAAGAACGTTCGAGACGGGGATGGCCAGTCAATTTACGGCGCTTCATCATGGATGGGCGGTTCATCGCCGATGACGCCTGTCTTATCGCAATACTGCCTCGGTTCCGTTCCCGGCAGAAACGCCTCGAGAACGGACTGGCCGCAGTTTTCCGAGCTGAGCAGGCCGTTTCGGGGATAGATCCGCTTGAAAAGAATGCCCTCGGGAGCGATAAAATCCTCGGGAGCACGGTTGTCATTCGCTTTTTTCATGAACGCAAGCCAGATCGGAAGCGCGGCGCGCGCTCCCGTTTCCCGGTAGCCGATGCTCGTTTGGTCGTCATAACCGACCCACACGCCGGTCACCAGGCTGGGCGTGTACCCGATGAACCATGCATCACGGTAGTCATTCGTGGTCCCCGTTTTGCCCGCCGCGGGCCTTCCGAGATCACGGGCCATCCATCCCGTTCCATGCTCGATCACACCCTTAAGCAGAGCGGTGGTAAGGTATGCCGTCTCAGGCTTGATGGCCTGGGTTGGAAACGCATCGTTAGTATACAGCACACGGCCGGTATTGTCGGTGATCGACATGATCGATACGGGGCCCATACTGATGCCGTGATTGGCGAACACGGCGTACACGGCGGTCAACTCGGCAAGGGTCATGTCGGAACTGCCGAGGGCCAGCGACAAATAGGGGTTGAGCTTGCTTTTAATACCGAGTTTTCTTGCATACTGGATGGTCTCATTGATGCCGATCTTTTCGAGCAGCCTGATCGTCGGCACGTTCAACGATTGGATGAGCGCATTTCGCAGCGTCACCCTCCCCTGAAAGGTCCGTGAAAAGTTCTCAGGCGACCAGTTTTTGTTCCGGTCCAGCTTGACCGACAAGGGTGAGTCGTCAAGGATGTCGGAAGCGCCGAACCCGCGGTCGAGGGCCGCCGCATAGATGACCGGTTTGAACGCCGAACCGGGTTGCCGCAGGGCCTGCAAGGCGCGATTGAACTGACTCTGCCTGAAGTCCCGTCCGCCGACCATGGCCCGGATGCGGCCGGTCGCAGGCTCGATTGCAAGAAGCGCCGCCTGGAGGGGAGACCTGACGTGACGTTTATGCCGGGACTCTATTTTTTCAATACCCTCAGCCACGGCCTGCTCCGCGTAGTTCTGGAGGTCATCGTTGATGGTAGTATAGATATTCAGACCGCCGGAATAGAGGATGCTTGAGCCGAACCGCTCTTCAACTTTTTGACGCACATATTCGATGAAATAGGGCGCCGGTCCGTCTGTCTTGACCGCTGAAACGATAGGCAGGGGGGTTTGTTTCGCTTCATCGGCCTGTGCCCTGGTAATGACGCCGCCGGCTGCCATCCGGTTCAGGACATAGGCGCGCCTTCCCAGGGCGCTTTGCGGCGCATTGAATGGGGAATAGTATTTGGGGGACCGGGGAAGACCGGCGAGGAGCGCGCACTCGGCGATATTCAGCTCTTTGGCGTGTTTCCCGAAGTAGATCTGGGACGCTGCTTCAACGCCGTAGGCGCCGCTGCCGAAATATATCTGGTTCAGATAGAACGAGAGGATCTCCTGTTTGGTGTATCTCTGCTCGATCCTGAGCGCGAGGGTCATTTCCTTGAACTTGCGCGAATAACTTCGTTCGGGGTCCAGAAAGAGCACCTTGGCGAGTTGCTGCGTCAGGGTGCTGCCGCCCTCAACCACCTTTCGGGCCCTGATATTACGGAACAAGGCCCGGGCGATCCCGCGCGGATCAAGCCCGAGATGGTTGTAGAACCTGGTGTCCTCGGTGGCAATAAGCGCCTTGATCAGCATATCGGGCACCTCTGCGAAAACCACGGGAGTGCGGTTCTGGAGGAAGAACTCCGCAAGCAGTTTATTGTTGTCGGAATAGACGCGGGAGGTGATGCTCGGTTTGAATTGTTCGAGGATGTTGACTTCAGGCAGGTCCCAGAGTGAGAAAATAATATATCCGGCGCTCCCGCCGATGAGCACGGCAAAGAGCGTCAGAAACAGGTAGAGGAGGAATGGCCCGCTTTTTCGCATGGTGCGCATTATACCTCCGGCGGCGGGAAAAAGCAAAGCCGAGACGCTGCTAAAGCTCACGGTCGGTCACATGGGGCCGCCCCCACAAGCGCAAAAAACGTGCGCGCCCCCCCTTAAGTAAAATTGACTTTGAAATTTCAAAATGATAACATACCTGCCGGTATATGCGGGTTCCCGGAACCCGGCGCAGCGGACCTCATGAAAACCTTTGCCGTTAATCTGACCATAGAAAATGAATTATCGCTCCCGAGCCTCTACGGAGACGTGGACAAGAATCTCAGGCTGATCGAGAACACCTATGGAGTGACCCTTCACGCCAGAGGCAACAGGATCCAGATCGAGGGCGAAGAGAAGGCTGTCTCAAAAGTCGAGCGCCTCATCAGACAGCTTGCCGAAATGCTGGCGCAGGGTATCATCGTCCAGAAAGACGACGTAAAAGATGCGATCCAGGCATTTTCTTCCAATTCCTCGGCCTCTTTGAAAGACGTATTCCAGAAAGCGATTCCCGTCTCAAGCAGGAAGCGTCCCGTTGCTCCGAAGAACGAAACCCAGCGACAATACATCGAGGCGATCAGGCAATACGATATCGTGTTCGGCATAGGACCGGCCGGCACGGGCAAGACCTATCTTGCCATGGCCACGGCTGTGTCCGCGCTCCTGCGGCGAGAGGTGAGCAGGATCATCCTTGTACGCCCCGCCGTGGAGGCGGGTGAGAAGCTCGGATTCCTGCCAGGCGACCTTTACGAGAAGATCAATCCCTATCTGCGTCCGCTGTATGATGCACTCTACGACATGATCGAGACGGAAAAAGCGAACAAGTTAGTGGAGCGCGGGGACATCGAGATCGCGCCGCTGGCCTTCATGCGCGGACGCACGCTGAACGACTCCTTCATCATCCTGGACGAGGCGCAGAACACCACGATGGAACAGATGAAGATGTTCCTCACCCGGCTCGGGTTCAACTCGAAGACCGTTATCACCGGCGATATCACCCAGGTCGACCTCCCTCATGGCAGGAGTTCCGGTCTCATCGAGGCGCGGAAGATCCTCGAGGGCATTGACGACATACGGTTCGTCTATTTTACGAACAAAGACGTGGTCCGCCATAAACTGGTGCAGCGGATCATCAAGGCATATGAACAGTATGAGGCAGCGGATGAATAGCAGCGATAAATCAGCGGCGAAGCTCCTGACCAAGACCCAGGGCCGGGAACACGACGGAGATGAAGTTCTTGAAAGGCGCTTTCCATCGGTCCGGACCGTCAATATCGCGATTGCCCTGGCGACCGCGGCCATTCTCGCCTTTGTGTTGCTCCCGAGGACCCCGCTGCTGGAACAAGGTGAGACAGCCATCCACAATATCACGGCGCCATATACCCTGAATATCGAAGCTCTGGGGCCTGACCAGACTTCGATTTCTCTCCAGGTGAACAAGGGAGAACTGGTCGTTGGAGCGGGGCAGCGGGTAACGGAAAGGGCGGAACGGATCCTCCGGGAAACCTCCCATTTGGAAGGCCTTGGAAGGCAGCTCGGCGCCTATATCGGCCTGTGCGTATTCATCCTGCTATTCCTTTACCTGCTCTATCGGGACATCAAGCGGTACCGGCCCGCGCTCATTGCGGACAGGAAAAAGATCTTGTTACTGGCTGTTCTGTTGCTCGTGACGGTCTTCCTGTCGTACGCGGGAATATTCGTATTGTCGCTTGTGGCAAATAAGCTGCGCCTCGATATCGTGACGATCGGCTTTGTGCTTCCTGTGGCCGCGGGCGCCGTACTGACAAACCTGCTGCTTGATTTTCATCTCGCCCTGGGCTTCTCCTTCGTCGTCAGCATCCTGCTCGGCATCCTGTTCCCGGGTGAACCGTTCCTCCCGGCCTACTACTTCCTGGGCAGCATCGCGGCCGCGCTCAGCGTTGTCCGGTGCAAGAAGCGGACGGCCCTGCTGAATGCCGGGGCGTGGACAGCGCTCGTCAACGTGCTGGCCATCATCGGCATCGACCTCTACCGGGGGGAGTTCTTGAACCGCGGGGCCTATGACCTTGCCGCGGGTGTCGTCTGCGCCATCGCCGTGTCCACGATCGTCTCGGCTTTACTGCCGTTTTTTGAAACGGTGTTCGACATCGCCACGGACATCAAACTGCTGGAATTTCTGGATCCCAACCAGCCGCTGCTCAAAGAATTAGTGTATAAAAGTCCAGGGACCTACCACCACAGTATTCTCATCGGAAATCTGGCCGAGGCGGCCGCCGAGGCCATCGGCGAGAACCCCACCCTCGCACGCGTCGGGTCCTACTACCACGATATCGGGAAGATCCATAAACCCGAGTATTTTATCGAGAACCAGCGGCCCACGGAGAACAAGCACGATCGCCTCATGCCGTCGATGAGCAGCCTGATCATCGCGGCTCATGTCAAAGAAGGAGTGGAGGTCGCCCGCGCGCACCGGCTTCCAACCCAGATCATCAACATCATTCAGCAGCACCACGGCACCTCGCTGATCACGTATTTCTACCAAAAAGCGAAAGAGCTCCAGCCCTTCTCTCCCATCGCCGAGGAAGACTACCGCTATCCCGGGCCCCGTCCAAGGACGAAGGTGGCCGCCATCGTCATGCTGTCCGACTCCGTCGAGGCGGCGTCCCGGACCCTCGACAATCCGACATTCGATCAAATCCAGACGCTCACGGACAGCGTCATCACCCGCTTTTTTCTCGACGACCAGCTAAGCATGTGCGACCTGACGCTCAATGACCTGAGGGTCATAGCCAGGAGCTTCAATCTCGTCCTGACCGGCAGCTTTCACCAACGGATCGACTATCCCGGCATGGATTTCAAAGGAGACAAAAAACACGGTGAACATCAGGATAAAAAACACACTGAGGAAAAGAAGGCTGCCGATAACATCGCTCGGGAAAAGGCTCGCGAAGCTGCTGCGAAGTCTCTGTCTTCCTGACGCCGAGTTGAGCGTCCTGTTCATCGGCGACCGGGCCATGCGCGCCCTCAATCACACCTGGCGCGGCAAGGACGGCGTCACGGACGTCCTGTCGTTCCCGCTGCGCGAAGGCGGGTTCCCTCACATCCAGCCTGAAATGCTCGGCGATATTGTGATCTCCATTCCGGTTGCCGCGCGCCAGGCGGATGAAGCCGGACATCCTCTGAACGTTGAGCTCGAACGGCTGCTCGTTCATGGGCTGGCACATTTGCTCGGCTGCGATCATGAGCGAGGCCCCTTGGAAGCCCGTCGTATGAAGCGGCTGGAGCGGCGGCTCCTGAAGAGGCTTGCCGCATGAAACCGAAGAACTGGCTGCAGCGCGCCAACGTGGCGATCGAAGGGATCATATACGTCGTCAAGACCCAGCGGCATATGCGCTACCATCTCTTTGCGGCGCTGGCTGCTCTCATCCTTGGCCTCGTCCTGAACATATCCCGGAGCGAATTTATCCTGCTCTGTATGTCGGTCGTGCTCGTCCTCGTCACCGAGATGCTGAACACCGCCATCGAGACGACGGTGGATATGATCTCCGAGAAATATCATCCCCTGGCCAAGAAGGCCAAGGACATCGCCGCCGGTGTGGTGCTCATTGCCTCCATCGGGGCGCTGATGCTCGGATATCTCATTCTGTACCCCGCGCTCAAGGCGGCGGTCACGGCGGAGAACTGGCAAATACGAAAGACGCCGAATGATGTTACAGCCGTCGTCGCGCTTGCCGTCGTAGTTATTCTGGTCGTCATCCTCAAGGTATTTTTCGGCAAGGGAGAGCCGCTCCGGGGCGGGATGCCGAGCGGACATGCCGCGGTATCCTTTTCCATAGGGACCGCCGCATTGTATCTGACGAACTCGGTCCCGATCATTCTCCTCACCTTTTTGCTTGCCGTCATAGTGAGCTGGAACAGATGGTCGTCAGGTATTCATCGGCCCCTCGAGGTGATTGCCGGCGCGCTGCTCGGTGCGGGGGTGACCTTCCTGTTTTTCCGGATATTCAGCTGATCGGCGGCAGCGACAAAGGTCCAGAAACCAGTGGTCGGAACGCGATACTTTGCGTTTCCGGAGGCGTGTTTGATCAAACAGATATTGAACGACCTGGTGGCCGCGGTACATGGGGCCCAGGCGGCGATTTTTCTTGATGGCGAAGGGGAAACCATTTCTCAGTCAGGAGACCGCGACTTTGATGTGCAACTGATCGGCGCATGGAAGGAGCTCGAACTCGACCGGACCAGGGAAATGAGTAAACGTTTCAAGCTGGGAGAGGTCCATGCAGTGCTGTTCTCGCTGGAGCATGTGCATGAAATAGTGGTCCCGGTAGGGGATGAGTATTGCCTGCTGCTCCTGCTGTCGGCCTACGCCGATATCCAGGATGCCATGACCAGTGTAAAGAACACCATCGAACGGTTGAAGGAAGATATCGGGTGACCCTTCCGCGGACTCTGCTATAACTGATCGTATATCCCTAATTTTCTGATCTTCTCATATCTGAGCTTCACGAGTTCGTCCGACGAGGTGTTTTTTATCTCCGACAGATTCCTCGTAATGGCTTCTTTGAGCAATTCCGCCGCTCTTCGAGCGTCACGGTGCGCCCCGCCGATCGGCTCCTCCACCACTTCATCGATCACTTTCATATGGAAGAGGTCCTGCGCCGTAATCTTGAGCAGTTCGGCGGCCTCGCTGGCCTTGGCGCCGTTTTTCCAGAGTATGGTGGCGCACCCTTCGGGGGAAATGACCGAGTAGGTTGCGTGTTCAAGCATGAGCACGCGGTCAGCGACTCCCAGTGCGAGCGCGCCGCCGCTTCCGCCTTCGCCGATCACCACCGCAACGATGGGGACCTTGAGCAGGGACAGGACATACAGGTTCCGGGCGATGGACTCACCCTGGCCCCGTTCTTCCGCGCCAATGCCCGGATAGGCGCCCTGGGTATCGATGAACGTGATGATGGGTTTTTTGAACTTCTCCGCGAAACGCATCAGGCGCAATGCTTTTCGGTAACCCTCGGGATTCGGCTGCCCGAAGTTACGGAACACCCGCTCCTTGAGGGTCCTGCCTTTCTGATGACCTATTATCACTACCGGCATCCCGTCCAGTTTTGCCATCCCGCAGACGATGGCCGGGTCGTCGGCAAAGCCGCGGTCGCCATGCATCTCCGTGAAATCAGTGAGCATGGCCTCAATGTAGTCAAGGGTATAAGGTCGGTTCAGGTGACGCGAGATCTGCACCTTCTGCCAGGGCGACAGACGTGAATAGATCTCAGCCAGCAGTTGGTCGGATTTCTTTTGGAGCTTGAGGATCTCCTCTTCGAGGTCGATATTCCCATTCGACGTGAAAAGCGTCAGTTCCTCGATCTTTTTTTCCAGGTCAGAGATCGGTTTTTCAAATTCGAGATATTCAGATGGCAAATCCCGCTCCTTGGCGTTAACTGAATGACTATAAAAAGACATATGCCGCTCATGATGACGCGGCAAAAGGACTAATCACATTTTAAGGCGACTTATTATCGGATATTAAAGGGCCATTGTCAAGGGTTTGTTCGATAAAGCCCCTCTAATATCTTGCCTTTTAGCCTCTTTTATAGTACCTTCATCCGTGACGGATACAAACACCATTCTGTCATGGATGATCCAACAGCAGGAGGATATAGCTCGCATGGAATTAGATATACGCATGGAGAAAGAATCACTTTCGATCACCATCGAAGACCCTTTTCGCATTGACCTGGATGTTCTTGTCGGGAAAATCGATGATTTTCTCGCTCCCAAGGGCGTGAAAATGGACACTCTGGACGTCCGCGGACTTTTGCCGCGGATGGTCAAGGGCATCGCGGGGTGCGAGGCGGGTTGCCCTTCTGATGCCAAGAGCGTTGTTAAAAAAGGGCATCATAATTTCAAGCTCGAATATATCGAAGGAGGCATTCTTTCCGCGACAGCGCAACTTGGGCAGGGGAAAACGATTTCTCTCAAGCTCTTCCCGAAATTTTAAAAAACTCAGTGTTCGCGGAACGCGCGATAAGAACGTTAAATCCACCCAGGCGTTTTCTCAATTCACAATAGACGCTTGAAGTTTGCATAAAACTTGTGATAAGATGGAACAACGTCGCATTTGAATTCTTTCAACAGGAGGAAAACGTTATTATGGAAAAGGTATCATACAAGGACATCGGCCTCGTCACGACGCCGGAGATGTTTGCGAAGGCGATGAAGGGTAAGTACGCCGTCCCCGCGTATAACTTTAACAACATGGAGCAGCTTCAGGCCATCGTCATGGGGTGCGTGGAATCGAAATCACCCTTCATTCTGCAGGTCTCGAGCGGGGCGCGGAAGTACGCGAACCAGACCCTCCTGCGGTTCCTGGCCATGGGCGCCGTAGCGATGATCAACGATGCCGGATCGCCGGTAAAATTCGCCCTGCACCTCGACCATGGCGACACGTTCGAGCTCTGCAAATCCTGCATCGATACGGGATTTTCATCGGTCATGATCGACGGGTCACATCTTCCCTACAATGATAACGTGAAGCTGACCAAACAGGTGGTCGAATACGCCCACGCCAACAATGTCGTCGTGGAAGGGGAACTCGGCGTCCTTGCGGGCATTGAGGACGAGGTTTCGGTGGAGAAGTCTTCCTACACGAGACCGGAGGAGGTCGAGGACTTTGTGAAGAAGACGAACGTCGATTCCCTGGCCATCTCGATCGGGACATCCCACGGCGCCATGAAGTTCAAACCATCGCAGTGCACGCGCGACTCGCGGGGGGTGCTGGTCCCGCCGCCGCTCAGGTTCGACATCCTCGAAGGGATCGAGAAGCGTATTCCCGGTTTCCCGATTGTGCTGCACGGGGCGTCGTCGGTGATCCCCGAGTACGTCGAGCTCATCAACAGGAACGGCGGGGCGCTGAAGGACGCCGTTGGAATCCCCGAGGACCAACTCAGGAAGGCGGCGCGGAGCGCCGTGTGCAAGGTCAACATTGACAGTGACGGCCGCCTCGCGATGACGGCGATGATCCGGAAGACCATGGCTGAAAAGCCCGCGGAGTTCGACCCAAGAAAGTACCTCGGCCCGGCACGCGACGAACTGATCAAGATGATCATCCATAAGAACAAGGACGTGCTCGGCTCGGCAGGGCAGGCATAGTCTCCGACACACGCTGAAGCGCGGTATTATGGTTTGATTTTCCCCATCAGGCGGGATGATCCGTATCGTCTTTTATGTATCCGATCATCGTTTTGACGATCTTTTCCACGTCCTTGAGCGGTCCGCGAGGTCCTGCTTGCGCGGATTGATTGTCAGCGCTGAGAGGCGCATCATGGGGCAGGGGAGCAAATCGAATGCCTGACCGGTACTGAGTCCCGACTTGTTTGCTCCAAAGCAGCACCCCGCCGTGTTGACCCCAGATCCGGTCCCTAAACAATACAAAGCCGGGTTCCATAGGCGTATTGGATTCGACGCCTACGCCGCTCCTGCTTATGTCCACGATGTGACCATGATATGTCCGGTCCAGCCGATTGAACTTGATAACGTCCATGGCACAGTCCCGATTTACCAGGATCGGTTGTCGCTGTGAATGCCTATTGCTATACATATGTTCTATTATACAGAAAAATTCTATAAAGTGAATCTAATTTATCATCTGTTCGAAATATTTGCGCTATAGACCAATCGACAACAACGTATCGATAAAAATGTAGTAAAATGATCATTAACAGCACAGCGAACTTTCGGATACTATTGACTTACCTATGAGCTGTTTCATGAGAAATATAAGGGGAGATATGATGAAAATCCTGCTCGTTTATCCACGCTACCCGGTAACGTTCTGGAGTTTCAAGTACGCGTTGAAGTTCATTTCCAAACGCGCGAGTCTTCCACCGTTGGGGTTGCTGACCGTTGCCGCCATGCTGCCCGCGGATTGGGAGGTGCGTCTCGTCGACAAAAACGTCAGAAAACTTCGGGACGCAGACCTTCGCTGGGCGGATTATGTTTTATTAAGCGCCATGTCGATCCAGCGGCAGTCCGCCGATTCGGTCATTCGACGCTGCAAGTCACTCGGCGTCAAAATAATCGCCGGCGGGCCATTATTCACCTCGGTCCCGGAAGAGTTCAAGGACGTCGACCACCTCATTTTGAACGAAGCAGAGATCACGCTTCCGCTTTTCCTCGCAGACCTGAAGGAAGGGAGGGCCCATCACCTCTATACGTCTCCCCAATGGGCCGATCTGGCCAGGACGCCAATGCCGCGGTTCGAGCTCCTGGACATGAAAAAATACGCATCCATGAACATCCAGTATTCACGAGGCTGTCCTTTTGACTGTGACTTCTGCAACATCACCGTGCTCTACGGCCGTGTACCGCGGACCAAGGACACATCGCAGGTCCTTGCTGAGTTCGATTCCCTCTATTTCCGGGGATGGCGGGGCAGCGTGTTCGTTGTGGACGATAATTTCATCGGCAACAAGGGAAAGCTCAAGAAGGAGATTCTTCCGGCCATTATCGCCTGGATGGAGAAACGCAAGCATCCCTTTATGCTCTATACCGAAGTGTCCATTAATCTCGCTGACGACGCAGAACTGTTGCGGCTTATGGTCAGGGCGGGCTTTGATCAGGTTTTTGTAGGCATTGAATCGCCGAATGACGCAAGCCTCGCCGAGTGCAGCAAGCTCCAGAACCGTAACCGCGACCTCATCGCCTGTGTCAGAAAGATCCAACAGGCCGGGCTTGAAGTCCAGGCGGGGTTTATTGTGGGGTTTGACAAAGATCCGGCAATGATCTTCGAACGCCTGATCGAGTTCATTCAGGAGAGCGGGATCGTGACCGCGATGGTGGGCCTCTTAAATGCGCCACAGGGCACCAAACTCTATCATCGCCTTCAGCGGGAAGGCAGACTGGTGAAGTCCACCACGGGCGATAATACGGACTTCTCGCTCAACTTCATCCCCAAGATGAACCCGGAAGCGCTCCTCTCCGGCTATAAAACAATCTTGAAAACAATCTATTCACCAAAACATTACTACTCACGAGTAAAAACATTTTTGAAGGGATACCATCCTGTACCGGTGCGCGGAAGACGTCTCCCGATTAATTATGTCATGGCCGGATTCAAATCCATAGTACGCCTTGGCATAATCGGCAGGGAGCGGTATCAGTACTGGAAGCTGTTCTTCTGGTCCCTTTTCAGAAGGCCCAGGCTCTTACCGCTCGCGATCACCCTCGCGATCTACGGGTTCCACTTCCGGAGGGTATTCAGAGAACACGAAAAAACTTTCCATGCGGGCATTGGGCCGTAGTCATTGCGGTCTCTCCGAATCTTTGCAGACAACTATTCCTGTCGATCAGGTCAGTGGATGCGTCGCCGCGCTTTGCTCATCTTTCTCTATATATCACAACATCTTTATGTTATAATCCCCCTCACGACTGAGCTGGAACCCTTATAAGCACGCATGATTCTTCAGTGCCTTATCTGTTTGCGGAATATGACAAAAACACTTCCTTTATCACAACCAGGAACAAGCGCTGAACAGAGCGCATGTCATATCCCGTTGTACAGGGTGTTGCTGCATAATGACGACCATACTGCCATGGAGCACGTGATAAAGGCGCTGCTGCGGGTTTTCAAATTCGATTTGAGTGTATGTGGGCGGATTATGATGGAGGCCCACCAGAACGGCGTTGCGCTTTGCGCGGTTGAGCCGCTGGAAAAGGCGGAACATCATCGGGACCAACTGGTCTCATTTTCACTCATCTGCACCATCGAACCGGAACAGCCATGATCAAGGGCAAACACTTCTACAAGGACGGCATTCGTTTCGAATGTCAGGGAGAAGGCAAGTGCTGTGTAACGCGCGGCGGCTATGGTTATGTCTATCTCTCGTTCAGCGACAGGCGTCGCCTTGCCTCCCATTTCAGGATGTCTACAACGGAGTTCACCGCCATGTTCACCAGAAAAGTGGATGGGCTCTATGAGTTGCGCTATGCCGGCGGGGATTGCCCCTTTCTTCAGGACAGCCGATGCCGGGTTTACGAAGCCCGTCCCTGGCAATGCCGTACCTGGCCTTTCTGGCCGGAAAACATGGACAGCATGGTATGGGAGAAGGAAGTGTCTTCCTGGTGTCCCGGTGCGGGCAAGGGCAGATTGTACACCGCGGCGGAGATCGAAGAGATTCTTGCAAAGAAAAAAGACGTCTCATGACGCGCGAGGACGTTTCACCCCTGAATTTATTGGCAGCCATGGCGGACATCTTGAAACAGACCCGCCGAGCGTAGCATGGGCCGTTCCCGACATTTTTCTTGACAAAAAACGGTATTTCACTAATATTCAGTCGTACTGGCTTCATGCCGCTGTGGCGGAATTGGCAGACGCAAGAGACTTAAAATCTCTCGACGGGCAACTGTCGTACCGGTTCGATTCCGGTCAGCGGCACCACAAACAACAAAAACCGGCTATTGTGCCGGTTTTTTCATATCTCAGCGAGGAATACAGGATCGACTTGC
>Ga0315281_10000656_pt1 | contig 48605 bp, 46 predicted proteins | sample YL17G07_0_MG_FD_204540 | JGI IMG/M metagenome (GOLD analysis project Ga0315281, IMG submission 204540) | Sediment microbial communities from Yellowstone Lake, YNP, Wyoming, USA - YL17G07_0 | ecosystem: Environmental > Aquatic > Freshwater > Lake > Sediment | place: USA: Wyoming | collected...
GGCAGCTGTAGTCATCTAAACACCTGTAACTCCACTCGACTCGGGTGTATTTAACCGTTGCCGAAAGACGCGCTCAGTTTCACCCTATTGGGTGATACTGCTCAGGAGCCATGCAGTCGAAGAAATCTCGGATGTCGGCATGCTCCGTCGTCTCGATCGCGTATATCGTGTAGGGTATCCTGCTCGCCTTGCAGTTCTGCGGGAGCTCCATCTTCCTGTCGGTCAGGAGCATCTTGCTAATGAAGAAGCTCAGCTTGGACGCTGTCAACTCCTCCGGGCTGAATACGGTCATCTTCACCTTGCACTGCCTGCCCTCCTGCTTGAGCATCTCGAAGCCTATCCTCTGCGGACCCGAGGTCAGGACGGCGTAGTTCTCCCCCCTGTCGCAGTGCATGAGGAAGTCTTTGGTGACCTCGTGGACGCGCCCCTCCTTCGGGTATTCGTAGGCGAACCGCGGGTCATCGACGAAGATCACGTCCAGCAGGCCGGACCTCGACATCTCTACGTTGGTCTCGTCGTCAGCGACGATCAACTTCACCTTCTTCCCCTTGATAATGAGCTTGGAGCAGATCCTCTCCGCTATGGACTGCGAGACGGAGGTGCATCCGACGGCGAGTTCCTTCTGCCTGTTCATCCTCCTGCTCATCGCATCGAGAACCCTGAGGATCTGCTTCCCCTCGGTGGTGAGCTCCGACCCCCTGCGGGTCGTCTCCACCAGGTTCGCCCCAGCCTTCCTCTCCAGCTCTTTCAATTGCCTATTCAGGACTGCGACCGATATCCCGAGCCTCTCAGCAGCCCTGTTCTGGCTGCTCTCTTTTGAGATTGCTCTTAACACCTCGAGCTGCCTCAGGGTAATCTGCCCTTGATCGGTGGTCAGGACTATCTCGGGCAGCAGGTGGCCTATGCCCTTCTTGCGCCTGCCGCCCGACTCCGAAGGCTCGCTAGCTATGCCCGCCCTCATCCCTGCTTGCCTCTGCCTTCCAATAGCAACCTATCGAGATGATATACATTCTTCGGGAGTGCGACTTGCATCTTACGGCATATAGCCATCAACTGTAAATATCGACCTGAGCATTGGCGTGCATCGAGGTCTTTGCAATGGGCGGAAGGTACGCTGTAATCGTTTGTCCTCACTGCTCCAAGCCGATCGGCGCGGACCTGCAGAAGCACACGATGACCTGCCTCTGCGGCCAGACAATAGAGCTCCTCAAGGTGAAGCCGAAGTACGTGTCCAACTCGCCGTTGAAGGTCGCCCAGGCTGTCGCCCTGGCGAAATCTCAGGCGACTGAGGGGAAGATGATCCTCCCGAAGCAGGCTCCGCCCAAGGGGAAGTTCGGGAAGATAGCGGTCAAGGCCAGGGGGATAAAGGACATGCAGGAGCGCCTGTCCCACATCGCGGCCGAGCTGACGAAGGCGAAGAAGGAATTCTCCATCGAGGACCTCGAGCGGATACACGAGCTCGTCGGAAAGGAGTCTGCCAGCGACATGCTCGTCGCCATGCGCGAGGGCGGCCTGGTCTATGAATGCGGGAAGGGGAAGTACCGCGCGGTGTGACGATCACTTCTTCGTCGGGTATCTGAGCCCGCGCTTCGCATCGTCGATGAGATTCGGCAAGTCTATTCTGTACACGTGCCAATAGGAATAGATGCATACCGCCCACATCATCAGCACTACCCCCGCGATCGCAAGTCCGTTCTCGGCAGCCAGCCCCAGGCCGTACAGCAGGTAGCTGTATGCGAAGGAGAAGATCATCGAGTACGCGAAGTAGATCCACGGGTGGCCCCTGGCGCATCCAACTCCGATCATCGCGGTGGTGCTCCCGAAGATGAGAATGATCTGCACGCCCAGCATCAATACAAGCGCGATAGAGGCGATGTCAGCGGTCTGGTCTGAGAGTGCGAGGAACATCTTCGAGAAAGCATAGGTTGCGGAAATGCCAAGCCCGAAGGCAAGGCCATAGAATGCGGTGTCGACCTTGCGCTGGAACTTCGGCCAGTTCAGTATGGCCAGCTTGATCAGCCCCTGCAGTATCGGGACGACCGCGCTCATCAGCAGCAGCATTGAAATGTCCTTGCTTCCGGTCGCCGCGTCTATGAAGAAGAATACCGTGCCGAGCACTATCCCGAAGGTCATGAAAGCGAAGACCTTCCTGTCGTCGAAGAAAGGCTTCTCGACCTTCGGGTGCGTGTAGTCGCTGAGGGTGTAGTACAGCAGCAGCACCATCGGCCCGAACGCCACCGCTGCCAGCAGTATGTCGCTTAGCGCAACCATCGCCCGACTATCGGAGGATGGCTATTTCAAGCTTGGTCGAGGCCGGATATCGCGCAGCTCACTTGTCCCTAACAGGGTATCGGAGGAACTTGATCACGGAGCCCTGGTCCCAGTCGAAGGACTTGCCGGGGTTCATGATGTTGTTCGGGTCCAGCGCCCTCTTTATCCGCTTCATGAACTCGAGCGAGTCGCGCCTCTCCTCCATCATGTAGGGGGCCTTCGATATCGCGACCCCGTGCTCCCCGGTGACGGTGCCTCCCAGGTCCAGCACGGCCTTGAATATCTTCCCGACGGTCTCCTCTGCGGCCTTCCAGCTCGCTGCCGAGGTCGGGTTGACAAGTAGCTTCGTGTGAAGGTTCCCGTCGGCCGAGTGGCCGTAGGTACCGAATATGGTCCCGGTCTCCTTCGATATCGCATGGAACCTGACGACCGCATCGGGGACCTTGGAGATCGGAACTGCCATGTCGTCTGCCAGGGCGACCGATACGAACTCGTCTCCATACCTGCTCAGCGACGGCAGTATGCTCTTTCTGCCCTCGGTCCACCTGTTCATCGTCGCTTTTTCGCTCGATGATTCCACCATTGTCGCATTGCTCTTCCTGCAGATTTCGTCGACGATCTTCATCTCCTGCTCGACGGTACACTGCGCTCCGTCTACTTCGACCGTGACTATCGCCTCGACGTCTGGGAAGCCCGTCTTCTTGCACTTGTTGACGGCCTTTATGCAGACGCTGTCCATTATCTCGATCGATGCCGGGATTAGCGGCTTCGAGATTATGTTGGCGACGCACTGGCCGGCGTCATGTATGTTCTCGAATGCCGCGAGGACCATCGCGTTGGTCTGCGGCTTCATAGTGAGCTTCAGTATGATGTCGGTTATGATCCCCAGCGTCCCCTCGCTGCCGACAAGCAACCTGTCGATCTGGTATCCGGATGAGTTCTTCAGCGTCCTCGTCCCTGTCCTAATTATCTCGCCGGTAGGGGACACGAACTCCAACCCGAGGACATGGTCCCTGGTTGCGCCGTACTTGATCGCCCTCATGCCGGACGCGTTCGTCGCTACCATTCCACCGATTGTGGCTATCTCTCCGCTGCCCGGGCTCGTGGGGAACCAGAACCCCTTCTTGCTGAGAACCTTGTTGAGCTTGTCGTAGATGACGCCTGGCTGGACCCTGCAGTAGAGGTCCTCCACCTTGACCTCCTCTATCTCGCACATTCTTGTGAGATCTATGATTATCCCGCCCTTGATGGGGACCGTGTGGCCGCACATCGCGGTGCCGGCGCCCCTCGGGACAATCGGGATCTTCTTCTCGTTCGCGTACAGCACTATCTTCTGCACTTCGATCGTGCTGCTAGGCCTTACGACGTAGTCCGGCCTACAGCCATGTATCGACGAATCGAACGAGTAGTCGTACAGATCCGCAACGCTCGTCGAGCACCAATCTTTTCCGACAATGCCCTTCAGCTCGGATAATGCTTCATCGGTCATATTGCTCTGTTGTGCAACTATGTTAGAAGTGTTTTATTATCTTTTCGAGTGCCAGTTTTTTCATAGCCAGGTGGTTCAAAACTGGCATAGATAGTATATAGCACGATTTTAATAATTATAGACTAGATGATATCACGCCTTGCGCCTCGATTTCGTCTTCTCCCAATCTTCTTTGAGAATCCCCATTATGAGTTCGTCGCAGTATCTTCCTCGGTAGAAAATCTGCTCCCTCTTCTTGCCTTCTAGCTTGAAGCCGCACTTCTCGTAGCATGCAAGCGCCCGCTTGTTCTCGACATTCAATTTGAGGTCGACCTTGTTAAGGCACAGCGTGCCGAATGCGTAGTCCAGCAGGGTGCAGATCGCGTCCTTCCCGTACCCCTTGCCCCAGTGGTCTCTCTCGCCGATCATTATCCCCAGCTGCGCGTTCCTGTTGAGGTAGTTTATGTCCATCAGCGCGATGTTGCCTATGGGCTCCCCGCCCTTGGTGACGATCGTAAAGTGCGTTGCGCACTCACCCGAGCGCCTCATCCTCTCGAGCCACTGCCGCTCCTCCGCCAAGGACAGCGGGAATCCAATCGAGGAGAGGAAATCCGCCACCTCTGGGTCGTTGATCCAGCGTCTGTATTCCGGAAGGAACTCGGGGCTCAGCGCTGTAAGCCTGACCTTCTCCCCCTCGATCATCGCTTGCCCTCCTTCAGATCGCCCGACAGCAGCGACATAACGAGCGAGTTCTTCCAGCCGCCGTTCCTGATGTGGTCCTCCCTCAGGACGCCCTCGAGCACGAAACCGCACTTCTCATAGCACCGTATCGCCCTCGCGTTGTCCTCGTCGACTCGGAGCCAGGCCCTCCTCAGGTTCAACCTTTCGAACATGAATCTCGCAGTCTCCCTGACCGCCTCCGTGCCGTACCCCTTGTCCCAGCTATCCTCATCCAGTCTTATCCTCAGCGCGGCCGAGGCGTTCCTGCCATCGATCTCGTTCACGGAGATTATCCCGATCGGCCTGTGCCCCTTGCGCATCTCAATGATCATGTGAGCTTCATCACTCCGACCACCTATCCCGGAGATCCACTCCTCCTCCATCTCCTGCGATAGCGGATAAACAAGGTCATACGGCGCGCCGCTGTCCAGCGGGTCCGAGTTGTTGAACAGGTCTGCGAGGAATCCCGCATCTACGGGCTCTATGGACCTCATTACCAGTCTCTTTGTCTCAATCAGCATCGCAACCGACAGGGGATTGACAAGGCGTATTCATATTATATTCCCCCCTGCCTCGGAAAATGTGTAACAAAGTCTAAAGCACTCCTCCCCTGTTCCGCCCTTGATACTATGAGGCTTGTACTGCTTGGTCCTCCTAGCGCGGGGAAAGGCACCCAGGCTTCCATGCTCTCCAAGAGGTTCGACCTCCTTCATCTCGCGACTGGCGACATCCTCCGTGAGGCCGTCGCAAACGGTTCGTCGCTCGGCAAGAAGGCAAAGAACTACATGGATTCCGGTGCGCTCGTACCTGACGCTATCGTTATCGGTCTTCTAGAAGGCAAGATGAAATCGACGCAGTCCCAGACGGGCTTCGTCCTGGACGGGTTCCCGAGGAACCCCGATCAGGCGAAACAGCTGGAGGAGTTCACTGACATCGATCTGGTGCTGTGCATCGAGGTGGACCCACGCTTGTTAGTGGAAAGGGCCACCGGCAGGCGCGTCTGCAAGACCTGCGGCGCAGTGTATCACCTGAAGTTCAACCCGCCGAAGTCGGCAGGCATCTGCGACAAAGACGGCGGGGAGCTCTTCCTCAGGGACGACGACAACGAAGAGACCGTGAAGAAGCGTCTTCGAACATACGATGACCAGACCAAGCCTGTGATTCAGCACTACGAGTCTACTGGAACGCTGAAGTACGTGGAGGGAGCTGGATCGATCGAAGATGTCCAGAACCGTCTGCTTACCGCTATTGTCGAGCAGTGGCCGCAGCTGAAAGGACTCGCATTCGGGCCAATGCCCACTTCAAGACCCGCAACCGCTGCGCCAACGAAGCCCGCTGCCCAAACGCAGCAACCCCGATCCCAGACTCAGCACACGCATACCCCCCACCCTCAAGGCGGCCAGCCCGGTGGCGGACAAAGGGGGAAGAGGCGCAGAGGCAGGCACAGGAAGCGCTTCGACAAGTCCGGACCAAGGCCGCCTGGAGCTAATTAGGAAAGAGGCGGGCCGCAACCCCGCCAATTTTACCTATGTTGATAGACTCTAAATACGAGCAAGCAGAATCATCGGTTCCCAGAAGCCCCGTAGTGTAGTGGTCAATCATGCGAGACTCTGGATCTTGCGACGCTGGTTCGAATCCAGCCGGGGCTACTCTCTATTTTATGGCAATGCATCTGTCAAAGGATTTAACTCAGCTGATTGGGCCGCAAAAAGTGCCGGTTTCAGTCCTCTAAAGGACAGACGCCTCCCGGGGCTATTCATTTTTTTATCCAATGGAAAGTCATTCGAGTCGGTATTGGGCGATCCACATTATCTCCCCGAACTTCTTGAACTTGAACAATAATCTGTACCAGCCCCACTTCTTTTCCTTCCGTTTGAAGTAGAAGAACTCGTTGAGCAGCTTGATTCCCGAATGCCAACTCTCAAGCACGAGGCTGTTCTCGATTCCCCAGTTGAATATCGCCTCCTTGCCGAGCTTGAATCTTCGCTGGAACTTCCTCCTTCCCAACTTGCTCTTCGCCATTCTGACTCCGAAAGAGCTGCAAGCCTCGAAGGCGAGCTGCGAACCCGGGAAGAGATCCCTTAGCCTCAGCACGATCGATTTCACCTCGTTTCCCTGGAGGTACATGAAAAGTCCCTCGGCTAGGAACAAGTAGATCTTGCCTGGATGACTCCTCCGCACCTCATCCATCCATTTGAAATCCAGCACCGAGGATGCGATGGTACGGTGGCGTTCGTTCTCTTTGAAGAAACGCTTCCTGATCTCTATCACTTCGGGGAAGTCGAGGTCGTACCAGGTGCATCTGCCGTTGTCTATCCTGGAGAACCTCGTATCCAGACCGCATCCCATGTTCACTATGATCCCATCAGGGGCACGGGATAGAAACGCCGACACTATCTCGTCGAACACCTTGGTTCTAGCAGCTATCATCACCAACAACTGCTTTCGCTGAAACTGCGGCTTGACATTTAGCTGTTTGAATATCTCAACGGCCTTTGGATCACTTATTATCGGATTCTCAGATTCCGTCTCCAGAGCCCTGCAGTAAAGAGGAATGAACAGGGTCTCCGCCACATCCGTGAGCTCCTTGGAATTCGAATCCCTTTGTGCCATTGGACCAGACCTTCGGTCGGCATGCCTTTCGGAGATATGATGTTTTTCGCGGAAGAGATATTATCGTCACCTTTGACATAATTGCCAGTTTCAACCCTCCAGAGGAATGACACCTCCCCGGGGCTACTTCCTCATTTCCTTCTCTTTAGCATATATGTGCTGAGTACCAGCATCACGATCGCGAACAGCGTCAGCACTGTAACCTGCCACCAGATCTGGTCTATCCCCCAGCCTCTGATCATCACAGACCTCGCCCCGTCGACCGCATAGCTCAGCGGAATGAATGAGGATATCGGCCTAAGGAGCTCTGGTATCGCCTCGATGGGCCAGAATATGCCGCCGAGCAGGATTGACGGTATGAACACCAGCGGGATGAACTGCACCGCCTGCAGCTCGTTCTTCGCCACCGACGATAGCAGCAGCCCCATCCCCATGCTTCCGACCCCTAACAGGAATATGACTAGGAGCGCGAGAAGGAAGGAACCCTCAATCTGTATGTTGAACAGGAGCACGCCTGTCACAAGTATCACCGAGGACTGCGCTAGCGCCAATATCCCGAATGAGATCGCGTAGCCGGAGACAATCTCCCCCTCGGTCGCCGGAGTGGTCAGAAGCCTCTCGAGCGTCGAAGACGACCTCTCCCTTACGAAGGTAACGATGGTTAGCATGAATGTCACAAGTAGCCCGGCGAGCCCCATTATCCCGGGGGCGAAGAAATCAATGAACTGGGTGTTCTCCCCGTACACCATATCCTTCTCGACCGCAACCGCCGGCGTCGCGCCGTACTTGTCCTTGAGCACCTGCTGTATCGCGACGTTGACCGATGCGTACAATGCATTGGCCACATTCGGGTTGGTACCGTCGAGGTGCAATTCCAAGTTGCTCGGTTCGAACTGCTGCCCGTGCGCGAGCAGGAAGAAGTTGGCGAGCGTTTCGTTCGTGAAGTTCTTGCCGAACACTATCGTGCCCCAGGCCTCAGCATTCTTGACTTTGTCAATGGAATGGTTCACCGGGTCGAGGGCGATGTCCTTCGCCGTGTAGATATCGACGATGTTCATCGTCTCCGTTGAGTTCAGCTCATTGATGATATCCCAAGACAGCGATCCAACCGGCGCCCCCTCGTCCAGGTTCACGATGTAGACCTTGAGGTCCTTCACCTCTCCTCCGAAGGTGTACCCGAAGAGCAGCATCATCATGAAAGGGACCATGAATATGAACGCGAAGGTGCGCTTGTCGCGCCTGAGGGACTTCAGGTTCTTCTTCGAGATCGCGAGGACCCTGTCCAGCTTCATGCCTTTCCCTCCCTGGAATAAGAGAGGAACGCATCCTCCAGGTTCTTCGCCGAGGTCGCCCGCATGAGTTCCGCCGGGCTTCCCTCGGCGATGAGCTTCCCACCCCTCATCATTCCGACGACATCGCACCTGACGGCCTCGTCCATGTAGTGCGTCGTCATGATGATCGTTTTTCCTTTCTGCCTAAGCTTTGAGAAGTAATCCCAGAACCCAACCCTGAGCTCAGGGTCGACGCCGACGGTCGGCTCGTCCAAGAACAGTACCTCCGGGTCGTGTATCAGCGTGCAGGCGAGCGACACCCTGTGCCTCATGCCACCGCTCAGCTGCGAGACCGCGCTGTCCCTCCTCTCAACAAGGTCTACCATCTCGATAAGCTCGCGCTCCCTTTTTGCGAAGATTTCCTTCTTCACGGAGTAGAGCTCGGCGAAGAGCTGTAGGTTCTCGTGGATCGAGAGGTCGTTATAGACTGCCATCTCCTGCGGCATGTATCCTATCCTAGCGATGTTCTTCTTCAGGGGAACGCGCTCCCCTAATATGTAGCCGGAGCCAGAGGTCGGCTTCAGGAGCCCCATCAGGACCTTGATCATCGTCGTCTTGCCGGAGCCGTTCGGGCCGATCATCCCGTACAGCACACCCTTCTTGATGCGTAGATCGAGGTCTCTGACAGCCACTAGATCATCGTACTCCTTCCTCAGCTTCTCTGTAGAGACTGCATCGTCGCCTGAATCCGAACTGCCCTTACTATCTGCCATTCACAACCGACTACAAATCCCCACACAGGGTAAAAGGTCTTTTCCAACGGAAACGACGCTGAAGTCAGCCCACATGCGTTCGATAGCCTTAAATCGCCTCTAAGGGATTGTGCGCCAGAAACTGAAAGGTGAGATGAATGAGCGTTACTATGTTCATCAAGGAGACAGAATCAGACAAAGCGCTTTGCCGAGAGAAGAAGGGGAAGAACGCGCAGTTCAACCTCAAGGAGTTCGGTAAGTTCAAGGAGTATTGCGAGAGGAAATTCTTCATCGACCTGGCCGCGGCTGAGGCCAAGCTCGGCAAGGAGAAGGTCGCCGAGATCAAGAAGAGGAACAAGGTGCGGAGCAAGGGCGAGATCAAGGCGGAGAAGATAACCGACAAATCCGACCTTGCCGCGCTCAAGCCGTTCACCCGCGAAGAGGTGACGACCTGGGTCAACATCCTTGTCCTGCAGAAGAACGTGATAGACGAGATTTCCGCTAGCGGGCTGGTCTCGGACGTAATGAACGCATGGGACATGATAGACTTCGAGGAGATGGGCGAGATATGCGGGAAATGCGCCCTCTCATGGGACAAGAAGCGCGGCTGCGTAGCCAACCTGATGCCCGGAGGGTCTCCATTGCCGGATATCGCCAAGAAGGCAGGTTTGAATTTCATAGCCAGCATCCCGAAGTACGCCGAGGACAGGACGGTCTTCGATGGAGCGAAGGCCAGGGAATTGCTGAAGGAGATAGAGAAGCTGAAGCCGGCTGTCGAGAAGGAGGGCAAAGGGATCGCCTACAGGCTCTCCGGAGTCATCGAGCGGCTCGAATCGATGGCGAAGGCCTGCGCCGAGAACAACGTGCAGTTCTACTTCTCATCCTAAACGCAACACCCCTCCGGCCGACGGACGGCGCAGCCGGAGGTCGCAAACTCTTTTCTCTGAGCATCCGATACGGCGCTAGCCGGTCGATCATTTGGTTTTCGATTCAAGAATCCCAGTTCTCGTGATGCAAGACGCCAAGGGGAAGGGCAGCGTCTCGCTGGAGCCAATGCGCCAGGAGGACGGCGACCTGCGTCTTTTCAAGGAGTTCTCCGGCAGCAGTTTCCCTGCCGACGGTGAAACAATCGGGGGTCTCAACGCGTTCCTTTCTCCGATGCCTGCGAAAAGGTTGATATTCGAGGACTCAAGGAAATCGCTGCTTGCAAAGCTGCTTAAGAAAGCCGGCTACCAGCTGGTCAAGACCTATGAATTCCAGAAAGGCGCGAAGGTGAGCCGGCCTTCCTGGACGGGGCAGGAACCGCATCCTGCAGGTACACGATTCGGAACGGATGGCGATTGGCAGTTGTCTCCAAACCGCGCATTCCGCGTGATGAGCCTATCCGACAAGAACGGTCTAGTCGGGGAGATGATGTTCTCCGACTTCGGCAGGTTTGCGAGGGCGAAGGCGAACCAGTTCGGCTCGGACGGTTTCGGTTCCGTGCAGGGGGGCAGGTCGCCCTCATCGCTTCTGGTCGCGCTCGTCGGCGAGCTCATCAAGGAGCACAAGAGATACCTCATCCTCGGCCCGGAGTACGCGGAGCATGTCGCCCCCGTGCATCCGTTCCCCCTTTGGCACATGTCCTCCAATTCGCAAAAGGATTACAGCCACGGCTGCAGGCAAGCTTCAGCCACGGATCTGAAAGCGATAGCGAAGCTCGTCTCAGAGTATGAGGACATCGACAGGAGCACCGCGCTCAAGAACGTGGCCAGCACTTTCTACAACCCATCTTTCAAATTCATCCTTCCTCCGGATGGGGGCGGCTTCTCGCTGATCAAATTCATGGACGGAGCGATGGGGATGATCAACGACATCTACATAACGCCAGCTAGCCAGGGGAAAGGGATCGGCGACGAGCTGACCCGCGCGTCGCTCAGCCTCCTCTCCCAGAGTTGCCTGAACATCAATCTGAACACGATCTACCCGAGGGCGAAGAAACTCTACGAGAAGTACGGGTTCGAGGTCGTCTACCAGGATTACTGCGTCGCACTTAACCAGAGCCTCATGCTCAAACAGGACTGAAGCCTCCCGTGAGACCGAATTGCTTATACCCCGTCAGCCTGTTCCCCATGACAACCTCGGAAGGCAGGCATCTTCGAGGGCGGTGACCTCCCATGCTGGAAAGAGAGAGGATAAAGGAGATCGTCGAGGGTTATGACAGGTCGAAGCTGACGGTCGGCGTCATCGCTTCTCACTCAGCGCTGGACGTATGCGACGGCGCTGTCGAGGAGGGCTTCAGGACCTACGCGATCTGCCAGAGGGGCAGGGAGAAGACCTACACCGAGTTCTTCAGGTGCGAGAGGGACAAGAAGGGCAAGCCGCTCAGGGGGATGATCGACGACTTCTCCCTCATGGACAAGTTCAAGAACATAATGCAGCCCGCCTTCCAGCAGAAGCTCAGGAAGAAGAACATCCTGCTCGTCCCGAACAGGGCGCTCAGCTCCTATGTCGCGCTCGACGACATCGAGAACAAGTTCGAGATCCCCCTCGTTGGGTCCCGCAACATGCTCCGGAGCGAGGAGCGCGGAGAGCAGAAGGATTACTACTGGCTTTTGAAGCAGGCAGGCCTTCCGTTCCCGGAAAAAGTTGACTCCCCCGAGGATATCGACTCGCTGGTCATCGTCAAGCTCCATCACAAGGTCAAGAAGCTCGAAAGGGGATTCTTCACCGCTGCCTCCTTCAAAGAATATCAGGAGAAGTCGAAGGCTCTCATCAAGCAAGGTGTCATCGACAAGGAGTCCTTGGAGGGCGCTCGTATAGAGAGGTATATCGTAGGTCCGGTGTTCAACCTCGATTTCTTCTATTCTCCGATCGAGAAGAAGCGCAGCCCCATCGAGCTCATCGGCATTGATTGGCGCTTCGAGACCTCGCTCGACGGGCACGTGCGGCTGCCGGCCCTGCAGCAGATCACGCTCAACGATGAGCAGAAAGTACCGGAGTACACGGTTTGCGGCCACAACTCCGCCACTCTCAGGGAGTCACTCCTCGAGAAGGCGTTCGGGCTCGCGGAGAAGTACGTCAAGGCGACCCAGAAACACTACAAGCCGGGGATAATCGGGCCGTTCTGCCTGCAGACCTGCGTCGACAAAGACCTCAACTTCTATGTGTATGATGTGGCCCCGAGGACCGGCGGAGGCACGAATGTGCATATGGCAGTCGGCCATCCGTACGGCAACGCCCTTTGGCGCTCGCCCATGAGCACCGGCAGGCGGCTCGCTCGTGAAATCAGGCGGGCTGCCGAAGAGGACCGTCTCGCAGAGATTGTCACCTAAGACGCCCAATATTGCGCCAAAACCGAACTTTTGGCATGCTGGCTCAATCATCGGCGAGAACCTAAAAATCCCAAAGGTATATTAATACCAAAGTTATTGGGCGGAATACTTTACCCGCCAAAGGGGTGCTTTTGAGAACCCCCTACGATTCGGGAGGATTGACAAATGATTGAGAATCCTATGAGGAGAGTCGCGGCTATTCTGTTGACTGCACTGATGGTTTTCTCCACGATCATCGTGGTGATACCGCAGGGCGTAGCCTCGGCAGCAAGCGAGACGAATGACATACAAATGCAGGTTATTAACCTCGACACCCTCGAAACAATCAAAACTGCGTTTGTTAATTTCACGGAAGTTCATACAGGTCAGGTTATCAAGGCAACATATTCTGCTGCTGATGATTTCTACCATACCGGAGCTTCAACTCCTTCTGGGTACTATATGCTCAGTGTCGAAGCAAGAAGGTTCTACAGCTCCCCGTCGGTCAATGATCCGACACGCTACAACGGTTTCGCGTTCGATGGTGTGTCCTCCGTGAAGCTCGCTAGTATCGGCCTGGTGCCTTTCGGTATTGATCAGTACTCCTACACTGTGACCGTAAAAGACAAACTGACCAACAGTCCGATATACGGCGCTACCGTCAAGCTTTATAACAATACAGAGCGCCAGATTATCAACTCCAGCACGACCGGTTCAAGCGGCATAGTCGTTATGAAGGCATTCGGACACGCTAGATTCGATCTAGTCGTGACATCGAAGAACTGCGAGATGAATGTCACCGCAATCGGCGAGATAAACTCACCCGGATCTATCACTGTTCTTTTGAACAAGTCGCTGATAGTCCGCAGAGATGTCAGCAAGACATCCGAGAGCGGCGGAGAGACAACTGTCTCGAACATTGTTTCATATCTATACAACAAAGACACTTCGCTCCCGTGGGAAAAGAGGATATTGAATTCATCCAGCGGTGTCAGATTTGACGCTTACGCGGGCAACTGGGTTCTTGTCATCGATGGATCAAATGTTAATCCCTGGGTGGAGAACATAACACTTACAACAGCTAACTCATACACGCCCATCCTTCTTGAAAACCAGACGCAATCCTACGAAAACCGCACAATTACATGGCCGACATGGAACTCCCTACAAATCGACACCAACTCAATGTGGAACGCAGACAAGACGTATTTCGGCCTTGATTTCACTGACATTGGTTGCCTGAGGGCACAGATTGACCTGTCACTGGGAAATGCCAACGGCACAGTCGAGGCACAGGAATTTTGGGACTTCCAAGATCTCCTCGAACTAACCCACGAACCCGCTTGGACGACAACGGGCTCATACTTGCATGTACAGGAGTCGTCTACTGGTACCAACAGAACGCAATACAAATCCTCTTCAATTGTCCTAAGGTCAATCGGTGATTTAACGGGCCCAATCGGTATCAGTTCTAGGGTTAACTACCACAGCCAAGTCAACTATGTCACACAAGTAACATTGAGTTCAAACGGTGACTACTATCAGGTATCGTTAGTATCCCCGCTGGACACGATTACAGATAGCAGTAGCTACAAGTTGAACTTACTGCAATCGCCAAATGGTTATGAACTGGTCAGCAACACATCTACATCGTCCATTGTTTCGGTTAAGGGCTACAAGACGGTCACGGTGAATTCGTCAATCACAACCGTTCCGGGTGTTGCGACAACTACTCTGACCATCGAGAAGTCCGAGCCGCCAGTGGCAAAGGGCGAGATATCTGATATGCCCAACACCTACTCTAAGATGGCAGGTTCCAACTTGTCTTACTATGTCGTTAAGGCAAACTCGAATGTCACCTTCAGCTCATTGAAGACGACGGATCCGAATGGCGGTGTTCTGACCTATAATTGGACCTGGGGGGACGGCAAGTATAATGAAACCAAGGCCAAGGCCTTTGTTCATAACTACACTGCGTCGGCCAACCTTACCGTGAAGTTGAAAGTCACCGATATCGTCGGCAAATTCAATGAAACGACTTTCAACGTCCGCGTGGACGGGCGCGTCCCGAGACCAGCCGTAAAAGTCTTGAACGCGACTGGTGGGAATGTCACAGTGCTCACGGTCAACCAGGGCGAATCGCTCAAGTTCACACCAACGGGAAGCGTCGATGATATGATTACTGTAGGTGATGGATTGGGCATAATCGATACCTATTCCTGGAAGTTGGGCAACGGCACTCCAACAGCGATAGCAGCGAGTGCGACTGACAAGAATGCGACTTTCGAATTCACCTCTGCAGGCGTTACAAAAGTCGTTCTCAACGTAACTGACGTAGTCGGGAACTGGAAGAATATGACGATCTCGGTCAAAGTCATGGACAAGACCGCACCGGCAGTCAACCTGCTCAAGACGCTAAATGCGACTTGGGGGGTCACTCTGATCGAGCGGTCGGCCATATACTTCGACGCCTCGAGCACTACTGACAATGTCGACAACATTTCTGCGCTTAATTTCAACTGGACCTTCGGAGACAACAGCGCGAAGAAGGGTGGCATAGGTCTTACAAACGTGTCCCACAACTACTCGTCCTATGGGCAGTATGATATCACACTGAATGTCACGGACACCTCCGGCAACAACCTCAGCATGACTCGCACGATATACGTCGGTATGGGTGACAGGCCGAACGTGTATCCAGACCTGATATCCTTCGATCCGAAGACTTTCGAGGAGGGAGTTAGCGGCAAGATAACCGTCAACATCACCAACAAAGGCACCAAGATCGCTAACGATGTGACGATTGAAATCTGGTGGTACTCCGGAACGATTGCCCAGAAGAGAATAGGTAACATCTCAATGATCTACGACGCCAACGGAACGCAGATATCCTCGCAATCTTTGGCTGCCGGCCAAACTGGTCACGCCTCTATCGACTGGACCCCGGATGCAAAGGGCAACTACTCGATAAGGGCCATTGTAAACTCTACCGACCAGCCGTCGAGCAACTGGGGCTCCGGCACAATAGATGTGAAGGAAGCCTCATGGAAAGGCATCGCAGTTCCGGTGTTCATAGTGATCCTGGTCATCGCGATACCGGTCATCATGATTGCCAGAAGGCGGATCGGCTCAATGGGTTCCATGAGACGGCCGAAGAAGGAGCAAGAGGAAAAGGTCAAGGAGAAGAAAGAGGCGAAGTAGCCGAGGACCGGTTTCGCCTTTCCCTCAAACCCCAATAAACCCCTTCCCCGTGATTCTTTTCATTATCCTCTAATGCATTCCGCATCCCGATGGCAGAAACAGCTCAAGCATCCTGGCGGCTTGTCGATTCTGGGACAGTCTCACCGGCGCGCAGCGCTGCCACAGATGAGGCGATACTCAATGCAAGGATTAGCTGTACGGTTCCGGACACTCTGCATTTCTACATCAGGGACCGTCCTTCCATCTCGATCGGCTACAATAAAGCCGTTGCCAACTCGGTTTTCATGGAGGAGGCCGAAAAAAGAGGCGTGGAGATTGTCCGAAGGCTGTCCGGCGGAAGTGCCGTTTATACTGACCAGGGGCAGCTGGTATTCTCGATAATACTCGCCGACTCGCTTCTCTCATCAGACATCGTGAAATCATATTCGGAGGTCTGCGGTGCGGTAATTGCAGGTCTCTCCATACTCGGCATAAGGGCTGAGCACAAACCCGTCAACGACATCCTCGTTAACGGCTCGAAGATATCCGGCAGCGCACAGCTGCGCAGAGGGGGTGCGGTGCTTCATCACGGCACTCTGCTCGTCGATACGGATGTCGATGCCATTTCATCGCTGATCCGACCCTCAGGCGGGGCAACAGGTTCAAAGAAACTGATATGTCTGAGGGATCTGCTGGGCGCACCCCCGGGAATGCAGTCAGTCAAGGATGCCATTGCAAAAGGGGTCGGGGATTCCTTCAATGCTGCAATCGCACCAGGGCGACTCACTCTGGATGAGGGAGCGGAGATACAGAAGCTCGTTGGAGAGAAATACGGATCGCGTAGCTGGAACTACAGGCTCTGACTCACATCTCTTCAGGAGATTCGACTCCTAGCGCACGGAGTGAGTTCTTTATACTCCACATCGCTGCCTCAACCAAAGCCAGGCGTGCTTTCTTCTCGTCCCCCTCGGCCTTGAGCACAGGGACGAACTGATAGAACTGGTTGAACAGCGTAGCGAGCTCCAGGGCGTACTGCGCCATCGGATGGACCTTCCTGTCCTCCGCGCAAGTGTCGACGAACAGCGGCAAAGTTCCTATTGCCTTTATCAGCGCGAGTTCCTGAGGCTTTGTGAGCGCAGAGGTAGCGAAATCATCCCATCCGGAGCCCTCATCTGCGGCCTTCTTCAGGATCGAGCACGCCCTCGCATGTGCGTACTGGACGAACGGCGCGCTGTTCCCCTCGAAGTTCAGTGCGTCCTCCCACTTGAAGACGATCTGCTTCTCCCCTTGGATCCTCGCAATGTTGAACCTTATTGCTCCGATCGCGACCATCCGCGCGATGCTGATCTTCTGCTCCGCAGTCAGGTCCTCCCGGCGCTTCTCGACCTCCGATAAGGCTCGGGCAATGCCCTCCTCTATCAGGTCATCCAGAGAGACGACGGTCCCCTTCCTGGTGGACATCCTCCCCTCGGGAAGCGATACGAATGCATAGAAGATGTATTCGGCCCTCCTCTTCTCGCCCATTATATCCAGCGCGGCCGCCAGCTGGTGCTGCCCGAGCTTCTGATCCTCTCCTAGGACGTCTATCGCCAGGTCGCACCGTTTGAACTTGTCGAGGTGGTACGCGAGGTCTCTCGTGGTGTAAAGGGACGTGCCGTCCTTCCGAGTAAAGATCCAGTCGGTCTCCTTGCCTTGTATGCCGTAGGATTCCAGGTCGAGCGCATATGCCCCGTCCTCCTCCTGCTTGCAGAGCGGCGACTTCTTCAGCTTGTCGATTATCCCGAGGACCTGCCCCTCCTGAATGAAGCGCGACTCCCAGGTGAACTGGTCTATCGCGATGTTGACGGACTTGAGGCTCTCCAGCATCGCGGCCAGCATCTTCTCGCAGACGCTCCTGACGAAATCGATGGTAGCCTTGTCGCCATGCTCGAGGTCGTAGAGCATCCCGTTGATCTCGTCGACCACAGCAGGATCCTCCTCCATCGCCTTGTTCGCCGCCTGGTAGTTGAGCACCATCCGGTGGTCGTCCTTGTCCCTCTCAGGCTCAGCCTCCGGCTTGATGTTCTTGACGCCGTACGAAAGGACGGCCACCTGCTTGCCGACGTCGTTGATGTAGAACTCCGATGCGGCCTGGTATCCGGCCATCCTAAGTATCCTCGTGATGGAATCACCGATGATCGGGTTACGCGCCCTGCCTATGTGCAGCGGGCCTGTCGGGTTCGCGCTCGTGTGCTCGACCAGCACCTTGATATTCTTAGGCGACAGGTTTCCGTAATCCCCCTTCTTGGACAGCACCTCATGCAGCACTTCTGCCTTCAGCTTCTCCCTGTCCATGAAGAAATTGATGTAAGGGCCATTGCTCTCGACCCTCGATATGAGCCCGCTCGGACTTATCGACGACGATAGCTCGCCGGCGATGGATTGCGGGCTCTTCCTTAGAATCTTCGCGAGCGGGAAGCACGGGATGGCCAGGTCCCCCATCTTCTCGTCAGGGGGGCTCTCAATCGCCAGCTCGACACCCTTCCCTCCAGCCTTCTCGACCGCGATGAGAGCGGCCTCCTTGACCTCCTTCCGGAAACGCTTCAGAGTATCGGACATATTCTAACTCCCCTGCCTTCCAATGGGGAATCTCAGGATCGCCGCCAAGCCTCCGAACGCCTTCAGCAGCAGCTCCCCTTCCTCTGAATCGCCTGAGATGAGTTCAACCTTTGTGCTGACCGATTCGGCGAGCTTGAAGAGCTCCCTCACCAGGTCTATCTCCTCGACTACATCCATGTCCTCGCCGCACTTCTCGCACTTCATCTCGTCCGGCGTGGTGATGCATATCTTCTCTTGCTCGAATCCGCACTTCGTGCACTTCCAATCGACCTTCGTCCTCTTCATGTCCTCGGAAATTATCAGCGTGTCAACTGCGCCGATCATCAGCGCGTGCTTGACCTGGTTCTCGCCGTACGCTGCCAGACCCCCTTCGTCCTTGCGTATCTCGTCCAGAAGCTTCTGCACGAGCTTCTTCTCCCTCATCAGGTCGATGTCTGTGAGCGAGTCCCTCGCCTTGTCGATAAGCTCCTTCAGACCCTGATCGTCAGTATAGCCTGTATCGAAGGTATCGACTATCTTCTTTTGGAGTTCATGATTCAGGTACCCCTCCTTGACGAAGAAATCCTTCGTCGCTCCAGGTCCGCCGACGAGGATGCCCTCCATCCCTTTCTCGTTGGCGAATGCATCTAGCGCCAGGCCAGCTACCTTCTTGAAAAACTCATGCGCGGCGATCTCGATGAGCCTCTCGAACCTCCTTGCGGATTGCCCTCCCATGCGGTGCTTGCTCGGCACCTGCGACTCGACGTTCTTGATCAGCTCTATCCTCTTCCCCCTCAGCATGCCGATGGTGGCCTCGGCCCTATCAACCACTATCAAACCGTATATCGCCTTGTCCAGCAGCATGCCGTCGAGCGGCTCGGTGAAGAACTGCGAATCGCATCGGTAGATGAAGGTGGGGAACGCCTCCGGGGGCTCAAGAACGAACTGTATCATCCTCGTCTGGTCGGAACCGACCTTTCTATGGCCTATGAAGAAGACGAGCCCGTTTTCCGGGACGCGCTTGTAGGTCCTGAGGCGGGCAAGGATGGATGATATGGCCGATTGCACATTCTTCTTCGTGCTGGACGACTTGATATTGGATGACTGCGAATACTCCCCTTTCAGGTAGTTCGAGACGTCGGATATCTGCCTGGTGGGCGGCACGTATAGTGATATGAGCTCGGTACCCTTGCCCTGTAGCTCCTTGACCTTCTCGAGTGCCGTCTTGAATTCGTACCTCTGCTCGTTGTTCAGTTCCATGGACTATCAGTTCCGCTGTGTATGGCCATCTGTAATGATTCATTGTTTAAAAATATGGTTCTCTGTTGGGAAAGAATCAGCCCCTCGCATCGAATACGAGGATATGCGATAACCACAAGACAACGATTAATACCGCCTTTGTTTCTATCGCTTCCAGAGGCGCGTAATCTATGGATACCGTAGTGATATCTATCGGTGGATCGATTCTCATCCAGGAAAAGGACGATATCGCGTTCTTCAAGAAGCTCGCCAACGTACTCTTGGAGAAATCCAAGACCCACAAACTCTACGTCGTCACCGGTGGCGGAAAGATTGCCAGGGAGTACATACACATCGGCAGGGAGCTCGGCGCGTCAGAGACCTACCTCGACGAGATCGGTATAGATATCACAAGGCTGAACGCGCGGCTGCTAATCACCTCACTCGGTGAGACTACCTATCACATGCCAGCGCGAATCATCGAGGAGGCGTTACAGGCCGGGAAGACCCATCAGATAACTGTCATGGGGGGTTTACATCCAGGCTTCACAACGGATGCCGTCTCGGCGATGATGGCAGAGCGCGTGAACGCCGTTAGACTGGTAAACGCAACATCCGTTCCCGGCGTGTTCACGGCAGACCCTAGAAAGGACCACAACGCTAAGATGATCAAGAAGATGAGCTACGATGAGCTGATCGAGATCGTCGACAAGGGGGAGCGAGGAGCCGGCCCCAACATCGTCTTCGATCCTCTGGCGGCCAGGATAATAAAGAGGTCGCACATCAAGACGATCGTGTGCGACGGCAGGAACCTGCAGGCGCTTATGAGCGCCATAGATGGGGATGTCAACGCAGGGACTCTGATATCCGATTGAAGTTCATGCTCGCGATTAGTGGATTGTTAGTATGGACATTGTTACAACTTGAAAAATAAACGATATTAAATCGTGGCGGCATTCAATCGAATTAGAAATATGTATTACTCACAGAAGAATGATGAGTTTCAATAAATTATCTCCTCAACAAAGAACATATGGATGAACGGCAATTTGGCGGAGGAGCGTGCAGCATTCTATGAACCGACTTATTCAAAGAGTGGTCTCCGTAGCCATTCGATTTCTGAGCATGGTGCGGCTATTCCCGAATAGACTGATGCTCGTTACCATAGGGCCTGAAAAGGTGATAGAGTTCGACGAGATTGTTCGAATGGCTGACCTAATTCCAGACGACACTGTACTCGATATCGGCTGCGGCTCAGGTCAACAAACTCTATTACTTGGTCAGAAATGCAAACGGACTGTCGGCATCGACATCTCAGACCAGGTAATCAAGAGGGCTAAGGACATGGCTCGAATCTCTGGGCTTTCCGGAAAGGTTAGTTTCTTGCAGGGGAATGTAGTCGATGCAGATTTTCCTGATGGTAGTTTTAACAAGATCGTGAGTTTTTGCGTGTTGGAGCATATTCCCGAATGGCAAGCGGTGCTGAAGAAAGCCCATCAGTGGCTCGCCCCAGGTGGGCGATTGGTGATTTCCGTAGATAGTCTCGCACCAATCAAAGATGAAGCTCTCATCAAGATGCACAGGGAGAATTACTCAGTCGCCATCTACTTCGACACTCAAACATTGGGATCCGGTCTTAGAGACGCTGGATTTTCTCGCTTCGATATCCATCCGATACTCAGGAGCGCTCAAGCGAAGAAGACCTTCGTTGAGGCGGTGACTAGCCACAAGTCGGGCGGTTTCAATTTGCTGCGGTTGATTGGCGAGTACAACCGACTTAGTGAAGCCGAGAACGAGCCTGACAATAAAGATGAAGGCATATTCCTGGTCGCCATGGCATATTCTTAAGATATCATTTTGTCGAGAATTAATAGTCAAAAGGTCATTTCGTTGTCTGATGTGCTTTTATATTGATTCACCATTACGAAAAATTGCATTCTATTGCTCCTTTCAGGGAGTGAAGGCTAGGGACTATGCCGATGCGTGAGATAATTGGAGCCACTTTCAAGACTGGTATCGGATCGGCTATCTCGATGATATTTAGCGCAATCTTCTCCAAGATAATGGCTTTGATCACTGGTCCTTTCGGCATCGGCTTGTACTCAATGATTCAACAGCTTGTCACCACCTCATCTACTGCAGGAACGGTCGGTGGAGGCCACATCGCCTTGACTCAAGGGGTCGCATGCCGGAAGGACCGAGATCGGGATGAGTTCATAATAACAGTATTCTGGATATTTACCGTGGGCGCTCTTGTTTCCGCATTGACTTTAATCTTCCTTGCGCCATGGATAGCACCTTTTGCATTTGGAATGAATGATGAAACGACCATTTGGATGGTTCGCTGGATAGCTCTTCCGACCACTTTGATGATTGGTCTCTTCTATTTGTACGGAGTATTGAATGGCTTCAGAGAAATCGGCAGACTCGCCATCATGCAGGTTGCAAGTTCGGGAGTGAGTGCAATCCTCGCTTATCCGGTTTCAAGTTTGGCCAATACAGGATATTTCGTGGCTTTCGTCGGCTTAATGTCCGCTTCCATTTCAGCTCAGATTGTCGTTGGATTCGCCAAGGCATACAGGAGCGGATATCTCCGTCCGGTGATTTCAAACGGATTCCGTCCGAAGATAAAGTGGGAGATGACCCGCTCGTTTTTCGTTTTATCCGGAACCTTGCTTGTCACAGGAGTCGTTGGGACCGTCAGCATCCTAATCGTACGGGCGCTGATTGTGCAATACGGCGGGTTGGACGATGCAGGTATTTTCAATGTCGCTTGGTCTATTTGCATGATGTATCCGACCATTATCCTTGGCTCTTTCGGAACATATTATTTTCCCACGCTGAGCCAGACAACCTCTCGGGAAAGAAGAATAATGCTAATGAGAGATGTCTTTAGGCTGTCCACACTGCTGACGGCGCCGCTCTTACTATTGATGATAGTCCTAAAACCTCTCATAATCAACTTACTCTACACAGAGGACTTTTTACCCTCTCTCGAAATAGTCAGATGGATGCTGATCGGCCTCTATCTCAAGACTGCGAGTTGGGTATTCTCAATGCCGATGATAGCTTTTCCAGATATGAAGGTATATTTCTGGATTGAGAATCTATGGTATGCCGGATTCATGATTTTTTCATTGCTATCTATAGTATTCTTAGGCAATCCTGAGATCATCGGGTTGGGATTCATGGCGCTCTATGTGGTCTATCTACTCTACACAATATATTATGCCCGTTCCAAGCACGGATTCACATCGAATAGACGCTTGACGACAACTTGGGTGGCCGGTCTTGTGCTTATAGTCATAGCATCCGCTCAGACATGGTCATGGCTGGAGGTCGATTGGCTTGTTGCAGTTATCTGGATTGCCGCGATTGGAACCTTCTTAATGTTGGCGACAACAAAACAGGAGCGTAAACATCTGAGAACACTCTTCACTCGGAGAACGATGCGTTCATAACTACATCTATACATCAATTAATCATAGAGTTGAAGGCACTGAGCATATTCCTAATGAGTAATTATGAAAAGATCCAAACTACTTTTCGGGAAAAGACCATATGGATGGAGGCAGTTTTTGTATTCATATGGGTAGCGTGCTTAGCAAGGTGAAAGTACCGAAGAGATTGCTTTCATCTTTTCATTTTTCGCTAATTCGTCGTAGTTACTACGATCGCCCTTTTACCATGCTCGATGTCGGCTGTGGTAATCATTCTGCATTTCAAACTAAGAGCTTCTTTCCAAAATGCAGGTATTATGGTATTGACCTGTCGAGAGAATATGGCAACGATGAGAATGACTTCAAGAGCATGTCTGGATTCTATGAAATGGATTTGACGAAACTCGACTTCGGTACAATTCCCGATGCATTCTTCGATGTTATGGTGATGAGACATGTCCTGGAGCATCTGTCAAACGGGGACCAGGTTCTTGTCGGCCTTCTTAATAAGCTCAAAGTCGGCGGGCATCTGTATATCGAGTGGCCCTCTTCTAGGAGTATCACTTTCCCAAGCAGAGCAAATACGCTGAATTTCTTCGATGACCCAACTCATTGCAAGCAGTTCTCTGTGGCCGAACTCAGCAAGATCTTAGATGGCGGATCCTTCAAAATTATTAGATCTGGAACAAAGAATGATCCAAAGGCAATATTGCTGACTCCCGTCCTCGCTTTGAGAAGTTGGACTGCTCATGGGCGTGTTCAAGGTCCAATTCTATGGGACCTCTTGGGATTCGCGGAATTCATATACGCGAAGAAAGAATGAACGCGGAGGTTTTATTGTTGATACGAACGCTTTCCCGCTAAAGTGAAAATAATGGTATTTTGTCTATCAATTTCTTTTGATTTCAAAACGAATCGTCTAACAATCTTCTGGATAGATGAGAGATACTTGATATTCCCCCAGTTTCACTGGCTTCGTAATGAGAATCGATTTCGTAATCTTGGGCGTTAAATGATGGCATTATGCCAGAACGAGAAGCTTAAATCCTTGCTCGTGTAGTCTGGAAATGAGGGCCCTAAGTTGAAATTGAACATTAACGAATTGAGTTCAGGAATATTCACAAAAGGTCAGCGAAAAGCTTACTACGAGAGATGGCATAGAGAGGAATTGTTCTATAAATGCATGAAATTCATAATGGCAAATAAGATTGAAGGGGATTACCTAGAATTCGGATGTTTTGGAGGAATGACCTTCAGACTCGCCCACAAATATGCTCGCCTGCTCGACCTCAAAATGCATTTTTATGCCTTCGATTCTTTCCAAGGATTGCCAAAACCCAAAGGTATCGATGTTCATACTCAATGGGGGGAAGGAGCAATGTCCAACAGCATTGCTGATTTCAAGAAGATTCTCAGGTCTGCCGGAATAAAAGAGGTGGAATATACCCTTGTACCAGGATTCTATTCCGAATCCCTATCTGAGGATAAAATAGCAGAATTGAAGCTTAAGAAAGCCGCTTTCATCTACGTGGATTGTGATCTGTACGAATCCACCGTGCCAGTGCTGAAATTCATATTGCCTCTTTTACAAACAGGTACCGTGATTGCTTTCGATGATTTCTACTGTTTCAACGGAGACCCGGATTGCGGGGAACAATTGGCTCTGAGGGAATTTCTAAAGCAGAATCCGGAGGTTGAGGTGGTCGATTACACGACTTTTGGATGGCACGGAAAATCCTTCATAATTAAGAAACGCTCATACAATGGTAGCTCTTGATGCGATGCTCAGATGAAGTTCTTAGTTCTCAGCGTGCTCTTCTCTTAATGTCCTCGAGAATCCAATCTACGGCATCGGCGAAGGTCTCCTTTCGAATGTCGGGTTTCTCCATAGAGGCCTCAATCTCGTCGTCTATGTGGTACTGGTCTCCAGGTTCTGGCACGAGCACCCCCTTTGCCCCGACCCTGTGCGCCAATTCGATGTCAATAATACGGTCTCCTATGACATAGGACTCTGTCAGATTGATACTGTGTTCCTGACTCGCACTTAGAAGCATCCCGGGCGCTGGCTTTCTACAGCCGCACCCTGTGTCTGGCAGGTGCGGGCAGTAGTAGATATCATCAATCCTCGCGCCGCGATTTTCGAGCATCTCGATCAGGTGCCGGTGGATTCCTGCCAGCGTAGTTTCGTCGAACCGCCCTCTGGCTATACCTGATTGGTTCGTAACAGCAATGACAGGGATTCCAGCGTCGTTGAGCTTCTTGATTCCCTCCGGGACCGTGGGGATAATACTCAACTCTTCTTGGTCGGCCAAGTAGTGTTTGTCAAATACAACGGTTCCATCCCTGTCGATGAAAACGGCGAAATCAGTTCTCCCTGCCATCTCGATGCTCACCTCCCGCACTCCGGCGAGTCCCCGAAAATCGCGTAAAGCATTTGCTCATCTATGGTCTTCTGAAGATATTTGGAGATTGCTATACTCATTGTTCTGGAATTCGATGCCATACAATCATGAAAAGGCCAATGAGGTAATTAAATTGTCTCGATTTCGACAATATACTGGTTGGGTCGAGATACTCAGAAGGACGGGAGACCGGTCATATGCGAGAATACATCTATTCGTTCCGATTCGATCTCATATTGACCCCCCCAAGAATTAATATGGTCATCATCATTTGGCTGTTCCATGCGAAGGCGCGTGCCGAAATCTCTGCTAGGATATGATATTGGTAGCCGTGGGAAAGAGAATAGGCTACGCAGATTGCTACAAATCATACAGGACAAATATCTAACCTTGATCGTGAGTTTTCCATTAATTGTTGAGAAGCTTCGCTCCCCGATTTCATATGCGCTTGCGTTCGTAATAGGCTTCAGAAACCCCGAGTTGAGGACGCTTGAATTCCGTGACGGAATGAGAATAACTCTTCGCGGCGCCTATTCCGATTATCGGGTCGTACTGGAAAACGCAATATGGGATATCTATGGATGGGACCATCCGTTCGACAAGAACCGGGCTCTGACAATAATCGACATCGGTGCCCACATTGGAACCTTCGCCGTTGTTATGGGGAAAAGATATCCCAATGCGACAATATATGCATTCGAGCCATTCATAGAAAATTTCAAGCTTCTTACGAAGAATATACAGGACAGTAAAATCACCAATGTGAGAGCCCAGATGAAGGCAATAGCGGGTAAGAGGGGCGAGGTGAATCTGAATATCTCAAGCAGCAATACCGGTGCTCATTCAATTATCTTTCAGCAAGACGGGTTGACCTCCGTGGAGGCAATCCCTCTTTCCGATGTCTTTGCCACTTACAACATCTCAACTTGTGATTTTCTGAAGGTCGACTGTGAGGGAGCCGAATATGACATACTGCTCTCGACCCCTGGGGATGTTTTGAATAAGATTCAGACAATCGTCATGGAGTATCACAATTCAGACAAGCACAATCAATCAGAAATCGTTACATATCTTAAGGGGCACGGATTCAAAATAGAGTACTTCGGAGAATCGGTCACAGAACCGTTAACGATAGGAGTCCTTCGAGCGGAAAAGAAGTCAGCTTAATTCAGCTTGTACCCATTTAATTACCTTTACAGCACAGACAGATTCTTCAGAACGCTTTCTATTGTCGTCCTTGCTGCTTCTGGTGAGAAATTCTTCATGGCATATTCTTTTGCAGATTTTCCTATGGATGCAGCAGTGTTCGGATTATCGATGAGCTTTAAGATTTTGTTGGCGAAATCCTCATCATCGTCCGCTATCAAAACATCTCCTCCATCTGTATAGTTGATTCCTTCCATGCCCTCCTTTGTGGCAATGACAGGTAACCCCCTGCTCATGTAATCAATCATCTTTACTCGGAGTCCTCCGCCTATCTCCACCGGAATTATTGCAAGATCCGCTGCATCCATGAGCATGAGTAGATCGTCAACAAACCCTATTGATCTAACATTACCCTCAGAAAATGTCTGAACATCAAGTCCCGCAATGACGAATTCGATATTCGGATTTCTCTTGGCAATGATTGGAGCGATATTCTCAATTATTCGCTTGATGGCCGTTTTATTCGGTGGATGGCCATAGGATCCATGGAAGATCACAAGTTTCTTATCCACGGGAAGATTGAGGCTTTCCCTCGCCTTATCTTTTCGAACTGGCTCCCTCCGGAAGAAATACTCCTTGCCCAACTGCAGAACTGCGATCTTCGATGGAAGAACACCATACTTTTCGTTAATGTTTTTCCGATCATCATCCGATACCGAGATTATCTGGTCGCTCAATCTGCAGATCAGTTTCTCGCGAATCCAATAAATCCCACCAATGAATAGCCACGATCCTTTTGAGCTCATCTTCCTAAGGAATTCGTATTCGAATATGTGGGCAAGATAAATCAACTTCGAATATCTAGGTGTCAGGAGCACGAGCGGGAAATCACCAAATGAGAATGAGTATATGATTATGTCAAAATGTTGATCCCGAATCGCTCTCATAAAAGTCCTGATATAATCAGGTTGAAATCCAAGTGGTATTCTTAATACGGTCTTGAAGGGATAGATTGATTTGAATTTCCCGAGAATAACTTTACTCTCCTCAGTTGCCTCCATTCTTTTTGGAATCATCAGGGAGACTTCCCCCATCTGACACATAATGTTTACAAGCTGACTTTCGGTTGAGCCAGTTCCGTTCGGCAACACGACTTGACCGAGTGTTGATACCAGAAGGACTTTCATGGATGATTGTCCACTCAATCCATCAAATCCAATATATAAATGATTGTTTGCAGGTCACATTGCAGCAGAAAGGATATATCTCATTGCAGCCTCTCAACCTCCCCAATGGTGTTTAGGTCAATCGCTCCACTCAGGATAAGCTTTGCCGGCGGAGGAACTGATATCTATGAATATTTCACAGAGTACGGCGGGGCTGTCATAAACTCTACTATTAACTGGTATGCTCATTCTCATATCACGCCCGTAGATGGACCACTGAGGGCGGTCTCCTTGGATTACGGCATAGACGAGAAGATTGAGCATTTCGGATATGATGGAAAGAACAATCTTCTGAAGGCGACAATCAACATAATGAGCAAGGAAAAGCAGAGCGGCGGCGCTGAATTCTTTATGCACACAGATGCCCCGCCTGGAAGTGGACTCGGCTCATCATCTGCAGTGGTCGTATCCTTGATTGGCGTGATCAACGCCTGGTTGGGCAGGACAATGGATCCCTATGAGATGGCGGAGCTCGCCTATGAAATCGAGAGGAAAGAGCTCGGGATAAAGGGGGGATTCCAAGATCAGTTCTCCTCCGTGTTCGGCGGTTTCAATTTTATCGAGTTCATGCGAGACGGCAAGGTAATCGTAAATCCCCTGAGAATAAATAAAGACAGCATCAAGGAACTGGAGTGTCATCTTTCACTATGCTTCATCGGTTCAACTCGTCTGTCCGGGGGAATAATCGAGAGGCAGGTCAGCGATTTCAAGAAGGGGAAAAACACTGATGCACTTCATGAGCAGAAGAGACTCGCCTTGGAGATGAAGAATGCCCTCGTCAAAGGTAATTTTGATGATTTCGGCAATCTGTTGCACATCGCATGGGAATCGAAGAAACATATGGCGTCGGGCATAACCAACCCTCAGATAGACAAGCTCTATGAGGCGGCAAGGCAGAATGGAGCGATAGGCGGCAAGATTCTAGGGGCAGGCGGCGGGGGTTATATCCTACTCTACTCTGATTTCAGAAGGAAACACGAAGTTGATCGAGCAATGCGCGATTTAGGAGCAGAGGCGAAGGCATTCTCTTTCACAAAGGAAGGATTGAGCGTCTGGAGGACTAAGAATGAGCACTAGATCGGACCTACTTCTGATCGAGGAATCACTTGAATCCAATGCTATTACCGTACGCCCGCTCGATAAACAAAAGCTACTGGACATGTCACGAATCATCGCCGAATGCCTGAAACGTGGGGGCAAAGTGATGTTCTGCGGCAATGGTGGGAGTGCATCTCAGGCGCAGCATTTGGCAGCCGAGCTTGTCTGCAAGTTCCGAATTAACAGGAAAGCGTTTAATGCAATGTCTCTCACGACCGACACATCTATTCTCACGGCACAGTCGAACGATTACAGCTTCGATACTGTTTTCTCGCGTCAGGTAGAAGCACATGGGCGTAAGGGCGATGTCCTTGTCGGGCTTAGCACTAGCGGCAACTCTCCAAACGTGGTCAAAGCCCTTCAGGCGGCAAAGAAGATCGGCATCACTACAATTGCAATGACCGGCAATGATATAAAATGCAAGCTCGCCAAGGTATCTGACAACATCCTATTCGTCAATAGTTCGGACACCGCAAGATTGCAGGAGGCCCATCTAGTCGCCGGGCATATAATCTGCGAACTCGTGGAGAAGAGATTAGGCAAATCTTAGAGGGCGCGTGCTGGGCACCCCACTCCCCTCTCATCCGATCTTCTTCCCACAAACACATGTGACTCTATCTGTCTAGATCGCCCGTTCGTATGCTCTCAATCCCTAATGCAGCGAACTTCTCCTCGAGCGCGCGATACTTCGGCTTCGGCATCGACTTACGGTGGAAGTAGACCATCTTCGGGTTCCCTGACTTCGCAATCATTTCCTTGATGACATCTTCATCCGCAAGTGCATCCAGCGCGTAGTTCGCCGCCATGTGCGCGATCGACACATCATTCTCCATGGCCAGGTCGGTAAACCTCGGGGCGTAGTGTCCTCCGCCGGCGCATAAAACAACTTCCCCCCTCCTCTCCTCGGTGCCCATTATCACCTCGGCTATCTTCTCAGCAGCCTTTTGGTGTGTCCAGAACGACTCGTCGCTGCCTATCTCTATGAAGAAGCTCGGGGTCTCGAGGTATGGTCCATGGTGTGTGGTCTCGAACGATATGTCGAACTCCAGGTCGGCTGCCTTCTCTCTTAGAGTTCTGAGGGAACAGGTCATCAGGTGCGGGCTTGCCCTCACGAGAGATCCGTCTAACCCCCCGAAGTCCGATTTGGAGAAATTGCCGATTGGATGGACCGTAAGAGTCGGTATCTTCGATTCTGCCCTGTGCCTTGATGCGAATATCGCGACTTCGAATTCTTTGCTAGTAACATCTCTGACCTGCCGGTCGATATGGTCTCGGTCGAGATGAATATCCTTGATCATGATCATCAAGAAATCCTGGAACGTATATATCGGGGAGTTCTCGAACTCTCCGCTCTCTTTCCAACTCCACCCGCGGAGGAGATGCTCCCGGATATTCATGGACGCGATGTCTTCCTTGGATGTTACTATCAGTCGCATAACAATCCTCAAGTCAAACCAGCCCTATTAGACTAACGAAGCGAAGGTGAATTGATGGTGAGAAAGGACGACGAGATAAGGAAGTCGGTGCGGGAGAGGTACGGCGGCATCGCCAAATCTGACGATTCGAAGGGGTGCACCCCATCCTGCTGCTGCGGCTCCCAACCGGAGGCTGATGTCAGCACGATGATAGGCTATTCACTTGAAGAGCTGACGGCGATCCCGCAGGGGGCGGACCTAGGGCTCGGTTGCGGCAACCCCACGGCGCTGGCATCGCTAAAGAAGGGTGAGGTCGTCCTCGATCTCGGCTCAGGTGCCGGCATCGACTGCTTCCTCGCGGCTAAGAAGGTCGGCAAGAGCGGCAAGATCATCGGTGTCGACATGACACCAGAAATGCTGGAGAAGGCGAGGCGGAATGCCGATAGAGGCGGCTTCTCAAACGTCGAATTCAGGCTCGGCGAGATAGAGAATCTGCCAGTCGCAGACAACTCGGTCGATGTCATAATCTCGAACTGCGTCATCAACCTCTCTCCGGACAAGAAAAGAGTCTTCAAGGAGGCTTTCCGTGCACTGAATCCAGGGGGCAGGATCATGATATCCGACCTCGTGACGCTCAAGGCGCTCCCGAAAGCCGTGAAGGAATCCATCTCTGCGTACATAGCATGCATCGCAGGAGCGCTCATGAAAGAAGATTACCTGACGGCGATCAAATCAGCCGGTTTCAAGAAAGTGAAGGTCGTCGAGCAGACTGCCTATCCAATCGTCGACTTCGCGAGCCTTGACGGTTCTGCAAGCAGGATTATCAAGAGTATGGGGCTGACGCTGAAGGACGTGAAGAACCTTGAAAGCGCTGTAGCCAGCATAAAAGTGTCCGCGTACAAGCCCGAATGAAGAATCTTCCGAGCCATCGCAAAAGATAAGTACGATTCGGCCACTGCTAAGCTCTCACTATGAAGGTGCTGAAGACAGTCATCGGAAGTCTCCCCAGATTGGATTCAAACGACCTGCGGGCGTTCGATGAAGCCGTCAAGCTGCAGGAGAGGTGCGGCATAGACCTCCTGAGTGACGGCGAGCAGCGCGGGGACATGATATTCTACCTCGCCCAATCGATACCAGGGCTGGCTATAGATGACGGGCATCCGATCGTCTCTGGCAAAGTATCGCCGCCGGAAGATCCGATGAAGGTTCACAAGGTCAAGGACTACTTCATGCTCAAGAGCAAGTACCCAGATGTAGCATTCAAGGTTTCGCTCACTGGACCTACGACGCTAGCCATCGGTGCGGGGAGCAAGAAGATTGCAGACTGTTACAAGAACTACGTAGACCCGGTGCTGACGACCGACCTCGCCGCGGCACTCAAAGAGATCGTGAAGCCGCTCAAGAGGGCGAAAGCGTTCCTGCAGATAGACGAGCCCTTCTTCTCTCAGGGCTTCAGGGACCTGGGCGAGAGGATCAGGCTCGTCGACAGCATCCTCGAGGGCTACCCGCGGGAACTGTGCTCGATTCATGTATGCGGATGGTTGGGCAGGCAGCCAGTGCTGCAGGAGCTCGCGAAGATGGAGAATGTCGAGATACTCAGCCACGCCTTCTCGACCGGCCTAGAGAGGGACAATATCAAGCTTCTGAAGAAATCGTTGTTCGAGGACAGCGGGAAGAAGCTCGGCGCTGGGATTATCTCCGTGTCGCCGCTCAATGAGGAGGACATCGAGTCGCCCAAGACGGTCTCGGACCGGTTGGGATCCATCGCATCCAAGATCGGCACAGATAACATCGGATTCGTCCACCCAGACTGCGGCCTGAGGGCGACCAGGAGCGACCTCGTAGAAGGCGTTCTCTGTAATTTCAGCGAAGGCGTCAAGCTATTCGAGAAAAGATAAATCAAAGGCGTTTTCTAGTCATTAGATCCGACGGAAGAGGTTCTGCATCAATTTTAATTACTACTTCATCCAACTTCACAGGCGTGACGAATGCGAAGAAGACAGTTGCTTTGGCCAGGTGCGATGATTATTCGCGCGAACAGGTCCTTGCCGCCGTGACCAAAGCCCTAGGCCTCGTCGGTGGAATAGGCAGGTTCGCATCGCCTGGCCAGAAGATTCTCGTTAAGCCCAACCTCCTTCACATCTCGGAGATTGACAAGGGCGTTACCACCCATCCCGAAGTCGTGTTCGCTGTCTCGAAACTCCTCATGGGCCATGGATGCAAGGTCGTGATCGGGGACAGCCCTGGGGCCGGAGCGCCTTATAGGGTTAAGAATCTCAAGAAGTCCTATGAGGCCGCTGGCCTGGACAAGATCGCCAAGGAGCTCGGAGCAGAGCTGAACTTCGACATAGGATATACGAGCGTGCCGAACCCGCAAGGGAAGCTGATCAAGCGCTTCGACATAATCGATCCCGCGATTGCTGCCGACGCGATAGTCAGCGTCTCGAAGATGAAGACGCACCTTCTGACATACATGACCGGCGGGACGAAGAACCTCTTCGGCATACTTCCTGGCATGGAGAAGCCGACCTTCCACGGCAGGCTCCCAGAAGCGTGTGACTTCGGCATGATGCTTATGGATCTCAACGTCCTCATGAGGCCTAAGCTCCAGGTCATGGACGCAGTCATGGCCATGGAGGGGGACGGCCCGACTGGTGGGGAGATGCGAAAGGCCGGATTGATAATCGCCAGCGATGATTTCACGGCAATAGATGTCGCGGCCAGCAGGATAATGACGATCGAACCGAGGAGAGTCTGCACTATTAGGGCGGCGATCGAACTAGGACTGATCGATGAGATATTCGGCGATGTGTCTTTTGTAGGCGACAGCATAGATGATTTCGTTTTGCGAGACTTCAAGAAACCTCAGACCTACACCAAGTCGAAGCAGAAGCAGGGAAGGGCCTGGCAAGTCCTCGGGAATGTGGCGAAGTCCTATGCACTGAGGCCCTCGATGATGAAGGAGAACTGCATCGGCTGCGGAGAGTGCGTCCGGATATGCCCGAAGCAGGCGATAGCGTTGAAGGACGGGAAGGCGCGTATCGACTACAAGAAATGCATAAGATGCTATAGCTGTCACGAGACATGCACGAATGATGCTGTGAGGCTGGCAAAGAGCCGGGGCGGCAGGATAATCACGAGGGTCATGCGCTGATCCGATAGGATTGACGGAAATGATATTGTAAATGAAACCCCATCCATGGGCGTTATGTCTAATTGTCCGGATTGCGGAAAACCCATGGAAAAAGGCTTCCTCGGGTCCGAGAGCATCTTCAGCGAAGTCAGATGGTTCGAGGAGAAGAACACCTTCGGCACCGGCGGAGAGGGCCTTGGATCGAGGGGCAGGCTGATGACATACCTTGAAGGTTACCGCTGCAAAGAGTGCAAGACCCTTATCCTGCAACATTAGTATGGCCGCATTTTCAAATCAAAGCATTTTCTTTGTATTTCCATGCGAACAGATAGACTGCCCAGACCATCTCGATTATCAGGAGCATGGTCGCCGGCAAAGCCATCTCATCTATTCCAAGGGAAAGCGCGACCGCAATGGCCAGTCCGGTATTCTTTAGCGCCGAGAACATCGTCAGAACCCTCCTATCTCCAGTCGGCTTGTTCCTCAGTGAGAAATCAACCAGATGCCCTACGATGAAGACCGCTGTGAACGACGCTGCTGCAAGGACGAACACCGTCATCGGCTCGCCGAAGAAAATCCCCCTGTTCGCGCCGACGACCACCATGAAGAACATCATGAACGCAAGGTTCGTAGCCATCCCCTTCGTCTTTGCGCCAAGCTTCAATCTCCTTACAATCCTCGACAGCCCCATAGGGATCAGTATCAGTAGAAGCAGCGTCTTCAGAAGTTCGAAAACATCTACGTTCGCACCGAGCGTGATCACCGCTATCGCCGGGGTCAGCGCAATCGCGAGCAGGTATATCGCTATCTCTCCGTGCAGCGCGATCCGCATGTTCCCGCTCATCCGCTCCGAGTAGGGGACTATCGCTATCGCAGCCGGCACCGAGGCGACCAACATCCAACCCATCCCCAGATCGCCGCCGAAAAGGAACCCCATGGCCAGCAGCACAGGGGTCGCCAAGCCGAAACTTAGGAGAACTGGAGCAACCCACTCTCTGAAAGTGCCCTCTCCTCTGCTGAACTCGAAAACCATCTCGCTCATCGAGAAGGTCATCATGAAGCCGAGCGCGAGCAGCGAGACCGTCGCCGACTCGCCTGTAGGGTCACCGAATAGGAGCCCTAGGAAGAACCCGAGCATCATGTAGGGCGGCAAGCTCAAGAGTACGCTGTTTCGCTTCATCTGGTAGTATGAAAGATTGGGCAATAGATAACGCTTTACCTGAACCCTTATCCGAGGTCAGAATGCAACTGGACTATAGCCCTGAGAAGTCGAAGTCCACAGCCTTCATCCTGCCCTTGAGCCCCTCGATACTCGCCCCGTCCTTGATCAGCTTCGTGACGCGCTGGATCTCCTTGCGGCTGCCCAGCAATATCGCCCCTACCATCTTCCCGTCCTTGATGACGAATTTCTTGTAAGTGCGACCGTCGTCGGACTTCGCGCGGATGTCTTCGTAACCCTGCCCCTGCGGCGGGTTGATCGTGCCGATCGAAGTCAGGTCGACACCCATTACCTTCAGCGTGTTGGAGACCACCGTCCCATGGTACTCCGTAGGCTCATTGCCTATAATCATCCTGGCGACGACCTTCGCCTGGTCCAGCGCCGCCGGTATTATCCCCCAGACAGTGCCCTCATACTGCACCACATCTCCCGCAGCAAATATCGCCATCTCCTTGTTGCAGCAGAGGCCGCTGTCCACGATGAGCCCCTTCTCGACCTTGAGCCCCGCCTCTTTGACAATATCGAGGTTCGGCCTGACGCCGGCTGATATTATGACCATCTGCGCATCGAGCTCGCGGCCATCCTTGAGCTTGACCTTCTCGACCTGCTGGACTCCCTTGATCTCCTCGACCTCGGCGTTGGTTACGACATCCACTCCCATCTCCTCGATGAGCGCCCTTAGTAGGTTGCCGCCCTCTTCGTCGAGCTGCCTCGAAAGCAGGTAGTTTGCTTTCTCTAGAATCTTGATGCTCAAGCCCGCCCTCGCCTGGAGTATAGCCCTCGCCGACTCAAGCCCGAGCAACCCGCCCCCGACGATCACCACGGATTTTATCTTCGGGATTAGAGCCTTGATGGCCTTGGCATCGTCCAGCGTCCTCAGCGTGAAGACGTTCTGCTTGGGCATCCCCTTTATCGGGGGGACGAAAGCCCTCGCACCGGTGGCGATGACCAGCGCGTCGTAATCGTGCCATTGTCCGGCGGCCAGCACCTTCTTTCCGGCCGGGTCGATCTTCTCGACCTTCATTCCGAGATTGACCTTGATCCTGTTCTTGGAGTACCAATCTTCGGGATAGAATAAGAGTGATTTCTCGTCCGTTCTGTTCGCGATGAATTCTATGAGCATCGGTCTGGAGTAGTAGTGGTACCTCTCCTCCGCGAAGACGCTGATATCGACATCAAGCCTCATCTCCCTCAGAGTCTTGGCGGTCGTTATGCCAGCGACATTGTTGCCGATGATTACTACCTTCATCCCAATCGAGCCTTCCCTTGGTGCCAGGCCGCTCTGCGCATCCAACATCTACAATTCTTCGTAGGATTAGAGCTTTTCTGCATGCATGCTATCTACCAGGGGAGGTAAGCTCCTCTGACCGATTGGTCGATTGTATTCGAATCTTATGTCACCTCAACGGATTCATCATTGTATCCAGTACTCTATCAAAGGCGCACTCTGCCTCCAAAGCCAGGTCAAGCCAGGGTCTGTGTAATAGTTTATCTTCGGTGTGAACGGCCCGACGATCGTCAGGTCACCGGTGCCCTTATCGATTATCGAAGTCCCTGGGTAGCAACCAATCGGGTGGACTGTCGCGTTGCCCCACTTCTCATTTATCAGTATCCAGTTGATGTAGCCCGAGCCAGTACGGTCGTTGGAAAGGGTCGCATCGCCAACGAATGGGACGGGCAATATTCCGGACACTACGGTTCTGGGCCTCTCTATTATCAGGCTCTCCCCGACATCTAGGTAGATCACATTGGGGGATTGGTCAGGATTTATCGTTGTGCCCCAGGCCGCTCCTGCCGGATCCCATATATCGAAGGTTGCGCCCATACCAACTCTGTCCGCCCAGAGATCCATCTCGGACCGGTTGTTGGTACCAATGTGGGTTGATGCGGCGTAGTCAATGCGAGTCTGTTCCCATCTCCATACTGCCGTATCGGCGGGTACATTCGGGTCGCCCGACTTCTGCGCACGCCATGCGTTTATGTTAGCAGCGTCGAGGGTGATGTTCGCGCTCTGGCTGTTTATGTCTCCGCTCAGGTAGAAGTCATCGTAGTATGGCTCCCAAGACATTATGCCCCTCGGAGTACCGTTCGGGTAGTTCCAGCCACTTGAAACACCACCCCAATATAGCCACCGGGCCAACAAGGCATCTTCACCGTAGCCGACGCGGTTTATTGTCAAAGTAATGGTTCCGTCGTGGTTGTCATCAAGGAAAAATATCGAGCCATATAGGCCCATTGACCATGCATAGGAATCATCGCAGGACTTGATGTCCAATCTGCCCGCCTTAACATTACTACCGCCTTCGTTGGTCATGAAGCCTTGCTCCCAGAGTCTCTCGACGGTCATATTCTTACTCTCGTATATGCCCCAGTCGATTTCATCCCACCAAGCCACTGGATCGGTGGTGAAGTGACTGCTGGGCATTTGGAGGAGCTGATAGGCGGCAGACTGATCCATCGTGACGCTTATCGTCTGCATAGTCTCCAAGCCGTCATACGAAGACCAGGAATTGGAGTACATGGAGAATTGCTGTGGCTTGCCCCAATTGTCTATGTCGTATTGTCTACTCGTATAGGGATTCTGTGGCAGGGTGGGGTCTCCGCTCGGATTCGCGTTCCACCACCAGTACTCGGACAAGTTCATGTAGTGGTAATCCCAAGTGAATGATACGTGCCCTCCCGCGCTTGTGTTCAACCTTGGGAAGAATGTCATGCTAGCCATGTTTACTTCCGAAAGGTTCCTAGCCTCCACGTTAACTCTATCAGTCGTATCAATATTGGCCCCTATCTTGGACCCCGTCTGATGCAGGTTCAGTGCCATTGCCCCATATCTCAATGGGTAGTTTCCATACATGATGTGGGTCGGATTGGACCAATGAGACCTTGTATAATTCGGCCAGGTGTAGATATCTGCGACGGATCCAAGCTGCTTCTGACCTAGGTCATAGATCGTTATTTCAACGGTCCGGTTCGCGATAGTTACGAACTCTGAACCAGTGATCAGTGAGTCCCCCTGAATTATTGCGGTTATGTTCTGCCAGCCGACTTTCGTGCATGAGATCGGTATCGTCGCCTCGCCCGCCACTAGCGAAACGCCTACCGCAGGCAGTCCAGTCCATCCAGTGCTGTTGGCGGAGATGTCCACTGTGAACGAGCCGGATATCTTCTTTCCTGCGCCGTCTACGGCTGTTATTTTGAGCGAAGCGCTTTCACCGGGGAACAGCGCGTGTCTGGATACGCTAAGAGAGAGGCCTGCAATCGTATCGACTCCGATGTTTATTCTAGAACTGGTTTCCGGACTCCATTTTCCAGTCGAATCCTTCACCATCAGCGTCACCATGTATATGCCGACACTCGTCCAAGCGTGCGTCGGGTTCTTGGCACCGGAATAAACTCCGTCGCCAAAGTCCCAGCTGTAGTTGACGATGGTCCTCGATCCGTCGAACGAAAACGACTTATTGCTGGAAAGGAAGACGATCTGGTTGACAGATGCTCGGTCTGGCATGACTATCTTCGCGCAGACCTCCGTCTGTATGGCGACAATCTTGCTGTATTTGCCTTGGCTGCCCATATTGTCCATCACGGTGAGATTGACTTGATAGTTGCCCATCTTTGCGTATTGGTGTGCCGTGGTTGGAGAAGCCGCAAAATCAGTCATCCCGTCGCCGAACTCCCAGGAATAAATGATTATGGTGCCATCAGGGTCATAAGAGGCGCTTGCATCGAAAGAGGTCGGTACCTGCAACACTCCAATCGATGTCGAGGTGAAGCTCGCTACCGGAGACGCACTCAGCTGAATGAACGAGATTACCCACGACTCCGTGGAACTCATGCCGTCGTTATCGGTCACGGTCAGATTGACGGTGCAATTACGATTGGCCTTTGTCCAGGTATGTGTGGTATTCGGGATCGTAGTGTCCGCAAAGGCTCCGTCTCCGAATTCCCAATGATAACTAATGATCGAACCTCCGATGTCGTATCCTACCGATTTCAGCGGGATTGAGTAGTTTACGAAAGTAACATCCGCATAGAAGTTGTGATTGCCGCCATGAGTGTAGGTCGCAAATGACGGTATCCAGAGCAATGCGAGCGGAGCATGGCCTGTATATGATAATGAATTTACGCCAAACTCGATATAGGGGACGCCCCTGGGCAATAGCCCGGTCCTGCTCCAGTTGTACCGAAGCTCTCTGTCTGAAAAACTCAGCATGCTCCAATTCCAAGCATTGAATGGACCATCTATAGTGATCTTCCTGGCGGTCCAGTCTATATTCATGTTTGAGGGAATCTCTCCTGGAATCGGCTCTATCCAAATTGGATCCACGTGCCCTGTCACCGTGTTTGTATAAACACCCGTCCCAGCATTCCTGTATCCTTTCACACTGCTGGAACTTGGCCATTCGATAGACCAGGTATCGTTCGCGCTAAGGTTGCCAGCCCACGGGGTGTAGTCATAGGGCATTATCGTGTTGTAATAGGCATTGGCTGCATAGGAGTTCCAATACCCAACTGACGCATAGCGATTCATCTCAGAGCTGTAGTTGACCCAATGGCCATTTACATAATTCGAAGAAGTCCCAGGGGCTGAATCTGCATGCGTATTCTCCCAACCCCAGCAAGTCTGATTCCCCTGCGTACTTGTCTTGGCTACTAGTGAGTACTGCAATGCCATATCGAGATTGAAATCCGACTTCATTTGGCCTATGTTCGCTGAGAAATGCACGTCCTCGGGCCATCCTTCGAATGATGCGAATGAGTCCCGCCACCATCTGCCGAGGAGGGATTCCATGCCGTATGAGAGATAATCCTTGATCTGGAAAATGACGGTCTCCCCGGATTTGATGATGTCATATGATTCAGACAGCACACTGCCCTCCCATTCATATGCGTACTTTATCGGCACTCGCGTATTCATCTCGGACAATAACCAATTGCTCCACGCACTTCTGAATGAGGCAAATTTCGATGCCTTCCACGAATTGAAATTGTCGAAGTCAGAATCGGTCATATCGAGGACCATTTTCGCAGCAGTGCGATCCATGGTTATAGTTCCGTTCAATCTGAAGAACCAACTGTCGTAGTACATCCTGATCGCTTCAGGATATCCTGAGCGATTGACCTCGTTTCCATCGATGTAACCCGCTATCCAATCTATGCTGATGTTTCCTCCGCGCACGGTCGGGTTCAGGATTGGCACATAGCACGGGTTCGATTCGGTATTAACTTTAGATATATTCCTCGCGGTGACATTCATCCTGTAGTCGCTGTAGATCAAATTATTCCCTGCTGGCGTACCGAGCCAGACATATGCGACCGGGAAGGTGTACGAAAGGACAATTTCCTGATATCGGTCATGCCAGTAATGTTGGAGAGGGACATTGAACATGTCGTAGATGCGCGTATGGGTTTCCGCGTCGGACTTCTCGCTGACCGTTATTGTCGCGTTCGAATACACGGTCTTACCCGCATATGTCCCGCTGCATATCAGTTTGCCATCGGTCACAGTGTCGCCGGCCGTGAGAGTGGTCGTCGGACCGCTTGTGTAGGATAACGCGCCAAGCAGCATGTTGTCAAGCGACCATGAATAGACAGCTGTAACCTCAGTTCCATCCGTCAGATGTCCTTTGACCGTGAAAGTGGCCTGCGCCTTCTTCACCATATCGATTCTAGTTGGGGATACATGGATATAATCGAGAACAGCAGCCCCGACAGACACCTTGCTGCTCACGTTCGATTTGAAAGTGCAATTGGTCGTTTCGTTGAAGTATTCTACCGACCAATTGATGAACTCGGCTCCTTGGTCGGTGGCTTTAAGTTCCCAATAAGTCAGATTGCCGATCTTCTTAGGCGTCAAGGTGCCTAGCCCGACTCCTCCGGACTCCCATTGCGGTGTTATACTGCAGTTTGCCGATTCCGTGACATTCAAAGTGTAATTGTCATCGGTAATATTCTTGAGCAATACATACGCATAGATGTTCGCCATGGTGCCGTCGGGCATCGTCAGTTTGGATGGAGATATTGTTACGTCCAAGAGCAAGGGAGAAGATCCGACCTCAACATTCTGAGTTGCATTCTTCCAAACCCTGTCGCCGGATATCGGATCCGTATAATCTATCGACCAATTGATTTTGGAACTTCCTTCATTGTTCGCGGCTATCTGCCAGTATCTTTCCTGACTAGTTGTGATGCCGGTGAGACCGCCAAGCGAAACATTGCCGTTTTGCCAAGCAATCGCTATATGACATTCCGCCGAGTTGCTTACATTCCTCGGATTGTTGTCGTCAGTATTGTTCTTGAAATGCACATAGGCATAGATTAATTCCATCGAACCGTTTGACATAGAAATCGTAGAGGGTGAGAGTTTAATCTCCAGAAATGACTTCTTGCCAGCCGGTTGATTCAACACCATCGCTGTAAAGACTGTGCTTAGCAGTATGATTGCGACCAAGATAGCAATTATCGCGAGGACGAGGCTCTTTTTCTTCTTGGATCCGTTCGGAGAAACATTCGCCATTTCAGATCCATCTGAGCCATTCGATACTGCTTGATCATTGGCTGTATCTACCCCTTTCACGGAAACCACCTTTTCGATTAGGAAGCGAATTGATTATGCAATAATATACCTGTCTATTTGTTGAATAAACGAAGGGATGGCCTGACAAACATTCCTGAAAATCCGTCTCAGATGCGAATTATGCCTGAAATCATGAAGCACACAGTCTTAACCGAAACTAATTTGGACTCAGGACAGGCTATTCGGCATTGCGCGCCGGGTGCACGCTTTGGAAGTATAAGATGAAGATTGTAATCGTCGGAGGGGGAGCTGCCGGGGCTACTGCTGCCCAATTCGCAAGGAAGCAGAGCAGGGACGCCGAGATAATCGTTATCGAGAAGGGCCCTTATCCAGAGTATTCACGATGCGGCATGCCTCACGCTATTTCCGGAGAGATCCCCTCGCTGACCGATCTTATCGAATTCTCAGAGAAATGGTTCGAGATTAACAAGATCGATCTGCGACTTTCCACACACGTGACCTCCTTAGATGCGAGGGGGAAGAAAGTCGAATCAAGTGGGCCATCGGGCGCATGCTCCGAATCTTATGACGCGCTCATCTTGGCAACCGGCGCTGTTCCTTCGTTGCCTGAGATCGAAGGCATCCAGTCAGGCGCTGAGCTCATGGGTGGAGTTTTCATCTTCAGGAGCTTGGACGATGCGATATCGCTCATGAAATGGTGCGAAGTTAGGGCGCGAAAAGTGCTCATTGTCGGAGCCGGCCTGATAGGTCTCGAAGTCGCGGATGCACTCAACAGCAAAGGTCACAAAGTAACCGTCGTGGAATATCTAGATTCAATTCTACCGGCGATGATCGACCCTGATATCTCCGATTCAATCGCATCGGCGGCCAAGGATGCAAGCATCGAACTAATCACCTCATCGTCCGTCGATGCAATAATCGGAGAGGAATCAATTACCGGCGCGAAAGTGCTATCGGGTAAAGTCTCTGATTCACGGATTATCCAATGCGACACAGTCGTAATCGCTACAGGCCAGCATCCCTTGACCGAGCTTGCCGGGATGTCTGGCTGCATGCTCGGCAAGCAAGGCCATATCAAGGTCGACGACCGCTGCGAGACGACGGTGAAAGGCATATTCGCCGTCGGAGACTGCTCGGAGTACAGGGACATGATAACCGGAGAGCCGTCGCCTGCAGGGCTTGGCACGCTCGCCGTAAAGATGGGTGAGGTCGCCGGCAAGAACGCCGCCGGAGGCAGCGCCCGTCTGCAGAAAGGTTTCCTGAATTCGAGGGTGACGCGCCTGTTCGGGCTCGAGATCGCCGCCACTGGTCCTCTCGCATCTTCGCTCTCAAACTGTGGCATAAAGGTTGTCCAATCGAGGATCAAAGGGTCGACCTTGCCTTCGTATTTCCCGGGAGGAGACGAACTGCTCGTCAAGCTGACCTCATCGAAGGACGGCTCGCTTCTTTCATGCCAGATCGTCGGCAAGAAGGAGGCGGCGCTGCGCATCGATATAGTGAGCTCCATGATATCGGCGGGCAAGGGGGCAAAGGATCTTGCGCAGATCGAGAACGCATACGCGCCTCCGGTTGCGCCCTGCGTAGACGTGCTCGCAGCCGCAGCGCAGGGGATACTGATAAAGATCGAAAGGAAAGGCTAGGGATAACCCGGCAGCCTGATTCTCAACCGAGTGATGGACATGGGCGGAAAAGTCAAGATCGGATACGAAAGGGAGGATAGGCTCGACAGGGCCAAGCGCGTCGAATGGCTCGACGTCGACAAGATATCCGAATCCTCTGTCCTGATACTTGGCGCCGGCGCACTCGGCAACGAATTGGCGAAGAACCTCGCCCTCTCTGGTATTTCCGAGATGACGATAGTCGATTTCGATATCGTCGAGCGGTCCAACCTGGCCAGGTGCGTATTCTTCACGGAGATGGACGCATTGAACGGCGAAAAGAAAGCCTCCTGTTTATCGAGAGCGGTCTCCTCGCTCGCCCCGGGGATGAAGGCCACGCCGATCGTTTCAAGGGTCGAAGACCTGCCCATCGGACTTTTTAGCGAGCACGACCTGATCTTCGGCTGCCTGGATAACTTCAACGCCCGCATTCATGCGAACGCCCATTCATGCGCCAGTGGGACGCCGTACATTGACGGCGGGATGCACGGCATGATCGGCAGGACATTCGTTTCAAGGCCGCCCAAAGGCGCCTGCCTGGAGTGCGCTTCCAACATCACCCACTCAAAGATAGCAGCTCTGAGGTACTCCTGTACAGGCTCCTCGGTCAGCTTCTTCGTGCCGCCGGTCCCCGCGGAGATCACCACCACGAGCATTGTCGCCGCCATCTGCGCAAGGGAAGGGCTCCGGATACTTTCTCCGAAGGCGCCCCCTCTTGACGGTCAGATGATATATTACGATGGCTCCCGCAACTCCATGGAGGTTCTCGAGGTCGACTTGGATGAGAAATGCCCGAACCATGCCAGCAAGAATCGATGAGCCGACTATATGCTACAGGTAGTGGTGAGTATTTTTATACCCTTCCGCGCTGGACTATTAGGGTGAACGATCTGAGCATTGTACTGAAGATAAAGAACGCCGAGACGGGCTCCACGCTCGACATGGAGCTCGAGCCAGAGAACACGGTGAATGAGATTATCGAGAGCGCAGCTTCGTTCTGGCACAAGGACCCTGGCGCTTACGTACTCAGGCGCGGGAAGAAGGTGCTGGGCGGCGGGGCGACGGTCAAGGATGCCTCCCTCATAACTGGCGACGTCCTCGAGCTGATACCGGACCCTGAGGGCGGATAGACAGATGCCCTTGCCGCCGGAAGTCCTGCGGTCGAGACTGAAGAACGAGATCGAGGCCTGCCACAGGAAGCTTCCGCACCATCTCGAGGTCTCGGACCCGTTTCTCAAGTCGTTCCCAGTCACGGTCACCGTTTCCCTTCTCAGGGTTCCTGGGCCGATATGGAGCGGGGGCAGGGTCACTACCCGCTATGTCCACCGCATGGAGATGATCATCACAGAGGAATATCCGTACGAACGCCCCATCGTGAAATGGCAGACCCCGATATTCCATCCGAACATCATGAGGCCGGATGACGGCGGCTATGTCTGCACAAAATTGTTGGAGAAATGGGATTTCAAATCGAACCTCGCCACATTCATAGATGCCATCGAGGTCCTTCTCGCGAATCCTAACCCGGAGAGCCCCTTCGGCAGCGACTCGTGCACGAGGGCGGCCCAGCATTTCAAGGATCACAAATACTCCCCTCCTTCGGTGAGGGTCACGAACAGGCCGCCGCAGGTCATAGGGGGCGATCCAAACGAATAAGCCGAGGATACTGTCCTCCCAGTCCAGGCCTGTGATCGAGAGGGATCCGCCCGATGTCGAGCACATTAAATCACACGAGTGGCTCAAGCCAGAACTGAAATTCAGTTACGAGCAGAGGCTTGCGCGGAAAGGATACTTCGATCTGTACGTGTCGAAGATCGCGATCGAGAAGATGGTCAACCACGCCAATCGATTCGGCCGGATGCGAAAGGAGGCGATGGGATTCATGCTCGGGGACGTCTGCGAATCGGAGAGGCGCAGGTTCGTCGTCGTCCGCGACATAGTCACAGGGGCGCTGCTCAGCTCTGCAGACAGGGTGAGGTTCGACAACAAGAGCTACAACGAGCTCTTCTCCGAACTGGACTCTTCCGGGTTCGACTATGTGATAGTCGGCTGGTACCATTCACATCCAGGATACGGTTGCTTCATGTCCCCCATCGACGTGAACACGCAGGCGACCTCATTCCACGAGAGCTATCACTCGGCGATGGTGGTGGACCCGATCCGCAAGGAGATAGCCGCATTCAAGCTGAAGGGGAGAAGGTGTGCGGAGACCGACTTCGCGATATTCTGGCACGACCTCGAGTCGCCCTACGGCGCACCGAAGATCAAGAAGGTCCGCGTGGTCAAGAAAAAGACCCAGTAGGCCGCGTCACACCCAGATCGCGTGCCTCTTCCTCATGCTGGATTCCGTCTCTTCGAGCTTCTTCATCAGGACGGTGAGTATCGCATCGAGCAGCAGCCCCGTCGCCTGTTCGAATATCGTCCCCAGCGGCGCATAGCTCTTTCGCTCCTCGCTCTCAGGTATGTCGTCTGCGAGGATTATCACGTCCGAAGCGGCATTTGCCAGCTTAGAGTGGGCGTCCGAAGTGATGGCGATGACCTTGGCGCCGATCCTCCTCGTGATGTTCGCGGTCTGCACGGCGGACATCGTCTGGCCGGTGTTCGAGAGTATGATGACAATGGAGTCCTTCTCGACCATCGGCGTGTTGCTCTCGCCGATGAAGAAAACATTCAGCCCCAGCTGCACGAGCCTTATCGCGAATGCCTTGGCAACGAGCCCCGACCGTCCGACCCCGTAGAGGAATATCTTCTCAGCGGACAATATCGACTCGATCGTCTGCTCCAATGCCTTGATGCCCTTGTCGCTCATCCTCAGGCTGGTCGGGGCGACGGTGCACAGGTATTCGAGGGCGCTCTCGATGTCTCCCCTCACGCTCGGCCACCCTTCTTGACTACCTTTAAAACCTTCACGACCTTGACTTCCTTGGCCATCCTCTTCGCGAGGAGCCTCTCGAGTATGACCTTCATGTACATCGCGTCGTGCTCAAGCAGGGGCGAGGAAGATATGACTGATATGTCGTATTCGTTGTCGAGGATGCACTCGGCCAGCGGCTCGAACCTGAGGTCCCCCTTCTTGATCGGGGTGAGCCTCTTCTCGTTGCCAGTCTCATGTTCGACCCCAGAGAAGTGCGAGTAGATAGGCGCGCCTTTCATGACGGTCTCTACGCTGTCGATGAGCTTCTTGAAGTCCGAGGGTTCCCGGAGCGAGCCGTCCTCCCTCGCGTGGATCCTTGCGAAGTTTATCACAGGCACGACGTTCTTCATTGACCTGCAAATGTTCAGTATCTCGCCGACGCTTCCGAAGACCTCCTGCCTGCCGGAGTTCTCCACGCCTATCTTGACCTTCATCTCGTTCTTCGTTATCCATTTCGAGAGCGAGCCGAGGCGGACCTTGACCCTGTTGAGCGCCGTCCTCTCTGTAACGCCCCCGTAAAGCCCGATATGTGTCGTCACTGTCTCCGCCTGAAGCTGCGCGGCGATTATCGCGGCCCAGCGGATCGCATCCATGCTGCGGAAGCAGATGTCCTCGTTGCAGACGAGATCCATGTAATACGGGGTGTGAATGGAAAGCTTGACATCGAGCTCCTTCGCCATCTTCCCGAGCTGAGTCAGCTCCGGATAGCTCCTGGCGACCCCGCAGTTCAGCCCGATCAGGACATCCCCCTTCTTGATCGGCTTGTTCAGGTCCGAGACGGGCTCGAGCTTCTCCCCCTTTGGCCGGAGTATGTCGATGACGAGTTCGCTCTCTATCTCGCACGGGGTCTTGCCGAACTCGTCGGCGTCGGCGGGCCTCTCGCTCATGTTAGTCCTTAGAAGCTGCACCTCGAGCGCGTTGAGCCCGAGATTGTGGACATCCTCGATACCGTCCTTGAGAGTCCTCCCCTTACACGACAATGGGATGCCTGCAGGTCCAAAACGAATCATAAGAGAGCACCTAGAGTGGGGAAGATATCGGGCTATCTCATCACTTGTATTTAACATTCTTCAATAGTATTGTCATGCGGGAAAATCGGAGGTCTAAAGAGCATGGCCAGCTACACCTCCGCCATGCCATTTCAATACCACCGAAACCTTTTAAAGGGAACTGGTATTAGGAGGCGATGCTTCCGTAGTTAGTCGGAGGAGTCAGATATGGGAAAAGTAACACACAAGACCAATCCCACCCTGTTGTCCCTCATCGAGAGGCTCAAGAGGGAGGCCTATGAGAACAAGGCCCCAATCTGGCGAGACATTGCGGACCGCCTGTTGAAGCCGAGGCAGAACTGGGCGGAAGTGAACCTGAGCAGGATCGAGCGCTACGCATCGGACAATGACACGGTCGTCATTGCCGGGAAGCTGCTCGGAGCAGGGGTCATCAACAAGAAGGTGACCGTCGCCGCGTTCAAGTGTTCGGAAGCCGCAAAAAAGAAGATCGCCAGCGCGGGTGGAAAGAGCATATCGATCGAGGAGCTGCTCAGCAGCAACCCGAAGGGTTCGGGCATCAGGATCATGGGGTGAGCCAAGATGCGATACATTAATGCAGACGGGCTCGTGCTCGGAAGGATGTCCTCGGTCATAGCGAAGTGTCTGCTGAACGGCGAGGAGATCACGATTGTGAACTGCGAGAAGGCACTCATATCAGGCAACCGCGTCAACATCATAGCGGAGTACGAGAGGAGCCGGGCCATGGGTAAGGTCAGAAAAGGTCCGTTCTTCCCGAGGATGCCTGACAGGCTCATGCGCAGGACCATCAGCAGGATGATGCACCACAGGATGCCGAAGGGCAAGGCCGCGATGGCCAGGCTCACGATACACATAGGCGTCCCGTTCTCGCTGAAGGAGATGAAGTTCGAGTCGCTCGAGGCTGCTAAGAAGACCAGCCTGAAGAAGTACCTGACTCTCGGGGACGTTTCTAAGGAGCTTGGAGCAGATTTCTAAGGTGATGTTCATGAAGCCTACTACAATAACAAGTGGAAAAAGGAAGACGGCGATCGCCAGGGCAAATGCCTTCGAGGGGAAGGGGCGGGTCCGGATCAACTCTAGGCCGATCGAGTTCCACGAGCCGCAGATGGCGCGCGAGAAGATGCTGGAGCCGATCGTCATAGCGGGCGACGTCACGAAGAAGATGGATATCGAAGTCAATGTCTCCGGCGGAGGCGTAATGGGGCAGGCGGACGCATCGAGGACAGCGATTGCGAAGGCGATAGTCAGCTATACCGGCGATGAGGAGCTGAAGAAGAAGTACCTTGCCTACGACAGGTCGCTGCTAGTATCCGACCCGCGCAGGAAGCTTCCGAAGAAGCCGCTGGGACGCGGCGCCAGGGTCAAGAGGCAGAAGTCGTACAGGTGATCACGAATGATAATACCGGTAAGATGCTTCACATGCGGGAAGGTCATCGGCGGGCTCCACGAGGAGTTCCTCAGGCGGGTACAGATGGGGGAGAAGCCGAACGAAGTCATGGACTCGCTTGGGGTCGACAGGTACTGCTGCCGAAGGATATTCCTAACGCATGTTGAGCTGGCGGCTGAACTCGCTCCATACGGATGAGCGGGTTCCTAAAACCTTTTTCTCGACCCCTTGCGGGCTTGTGGGGTAGCTTGGTATCCTTCTAGCTTGGGGTGCTAGTGACTCCGGTTCAAATCCGGACAAGCCCATTCTTAAAGTTTTGATCAGCGATTCACAGGCGGTTATAGTACGCCTCATGTCAGTTCTGAAAAGAATTTATCCGTCTTAGGGGGAACTGAAAAGAAAGATATGCGAAAAGACCGCGATGGTTTATTCGACTAGGTCTTCAATTAAACCCCTGTGTAGGTGACTGTCAGGACGTCGGTCGCAGTATTCCCACTGGAATCATAGGCCGTAACGGTTATCACATTGACCCCACTGTACAGCAGGACGTTGCCCCTGCTCTGCCAGGCCACGCTAACTCCGCCGAACTGCGGTGTCATGTACGCTATACCCGACCCACC
>Ga0315281_10000657_pt1 | contig 48584 bp, 45 predicted proteins | sample YL17G07_0_MG_FD_204540 | JGI IMG/M metagenome (GOLD analysis project Ga0315281, IMG submission 204540) | Sediment microbial communities from Yellowstone Lake, YNP, Wyoming, USA - YL17G07_0 | ecosystem: Environmental > Aquatic > Freshwater > Lake > Sediment | place: USA: Wyoming | collected...
AGGGGGCAGGGGCTTTCTGCCCCTGGCTCCCTCCCCCAAAGAATTTCCCGCCTCACTCCGACTTGGCCACCCGGTGGTCCGGGAAGGCGGAAGCCAGGAGCCGCTTGGCCAAAGGTGCGGCCGCGGAGGCGCCATGGCCGCCGTGCTCCACCAGTACCGCCACGGCCACCTGGGGGTCCGTGGTCGGGGCATAGGCCACAAACCAGGCGTGGTTTTCGGTCTCCACCCCCTTCTTCTTGATCTTTTCCTTTTCCAGGGCCACCACCTGGGCGGTGCCGGTCTTGCCGGCCACCTCCACGTTGGGCAGGTTGGCGGCCCGACCGGTGCCTTCGCTGACCACGCCTTGCAGGGCCTTCTGCACCAGGGCCAGGGTGGCGGGGGACGCCCCCAGGCGGGATTTCAAGATGGGCTTGGCCTGAAACAGGATGTCGCCCGCGGGGCTTTCCACCTTTTCCACTAGCTGGGGCTCGTAGATATCACCGCCATTGGCCACGGCCGCGGCCACCTGGGCCATTTGGATGGGGGTGGCGAGGTTGTAGCCCTGGCCGATGGCCACCGACAGGGTGTCGCCTTCGTGCCAGGGCTGGTGGAAACGGGCCTTCTTCCAAGCCGGGGAGGCCACCAGCCCGACCATTTCCTTGTCCAGCTTTAAGCCGGTGATCTGACCCAGGCCGAAGCGGTGGCTCCACTTGGCGATGCGGTCGATGCCCAGGCGCCGGCCCAAGTTATAGAAATAGACGTCGCACGACTGCACCAGGGCCCGGTACAGGTCCACCCCGCCGTGGCCGCCCTTCTTCCAGCAGTGAAACACGTGGTTGCCGAAGGGCATGGACCCGGAGCAGTGGAACACGGTGCTGGGAGTGATGACTTTTTCCTCCAGGCCGGCCACCGCCATGACGATCTTGAAAGTGGAGCCCGGCGGATACTGGCCCTTCAGGGGGCGGTTTTCCAGGGGGTGGTCCCGGTCGGTGCTGAGCCGCTGCCATTCCTGGGCGCTGAGGCCCCGCTCGAAGGCCTCCTGGGAGAAGGTGGGCGATGAGGCCATGGCCAGGATCTTGCCGGAGCGGGGGTCCAGGACCACGATGGCCCCCATCTTGCCCTCCAGGCAGGCCTCGGCTTCCTGCTGCAGCTTATCGTCCAGGGTGAGGTAGACGTTGGCCCCGGGGGTGGGAAAGATGCGGTCCAACTGACCCAACTCCCGGCCGTAGGCGTCCATTTCGATGCGGCGGTAGCCCCGCTGGCCCCGCAGGTATTTCTCCCAGGCCAGCTCCACCCCGCACCGGCCCAGGTAGTCCCCCATCTTGTAGCCCGGAAACTTGCCGCCCTTGATCTGAACGTCGGTGATTTCCCCCAGGTAGCCCAGGACGTGGGCCGCTTGGCCTTTGTGGCGGTATTCCCGTTTGGGCTGGATCTGGACCATCACCCCGGGGAGCTCCGGCTGGTAGGTCTCCACCCGGGCCAGGTCCTCCCAGGAAAGGTCGGCCCGGATCCGCACCTGGTGGAGGCCGGCGCTCTTGGCGCCGTTGATCTGGGCGGCCAGCTGCTGCGGGTCCAGGCGCAGCAGGGTGGCCAGGCGCCCGGTCAGGACGGGGACGTCGGCCACGTCTTCCAGCACCACCACCAGTTCATAACTGGGGCGGTTGCCCACCAGCAGATGGCCGTAGCGGTCCAGGATCATGCCCCGCCAGGGGGGAAGATCCAGCTGGCGGATGCGGTTGTGCTCCGAGCGCTGCTTAAGTTCATCTCCCTGGGCCAGCTGCAGGAACCAGAGGCGTAGGAACAGGAGCCCAAAGAGGCACAGGATCACCAGGGCCACGCCGGAGAAGGTCCGGCGCGCCTGTTCCTGCTCCTCCTGGGGCATCAGGCCGCCGAAAGTGCCTTCCAGAAACCTGGATTTTAGAAAGTCCTTGGGCTCGGCGATTGGCATGGCTGAAAGGTCCCGATCAGGCGAAGGGCCGGTAGGCGTGCCGGTCGCCGGCGGCCCGCCAGCCGAGGCGGCGCAGGAATTGCTCCAGGCCCTTGACCAGGTGGCGCATCAGGGGTCCCAGGGCCGCGGTCCCCAAAATCTCCCAGGTCTGGTGAACCATCATCTCTGGGCTGAGGAAAGGGTCCAGTCCGGACATGACGGCGCTGGCCTGGAAGTAGACCTCCTGGAGGGCCAGGGCCACCACGCTGGCCAGCACCTGGGAGCCGAGGCGCTGCAGCAAGAGGCGGCGCCGGAAGAACCGGGCTGCGGCCACCAGCACCAGGGCCGCCCCCAGATGCAGGCCGAAAGGCGTGGTGGCGTAACTGTCCTGCAACAGCCCCAGGGCCAGCCCCAGGGTCAAGGCCAGGGACAGAGACGGCCTCAGCCCCACGTAAAACAGGAACAGGGCCAGCAGCCGCAGGTGCACATGGGGGAAGAAGAGCAAATTCTGGAGATAGAAGAAGCCCAGGCCCACGGCGTAGAATATGAGAAAAGCGGTGATCATGGCTCGGAGATGGCGATATTGGCAACCTTCACCACCAGCACTTCTTCCAGGGCGGAGAGATCCACCGCGGGCGTCACTTCGATTTCCTGAAAGACGCCGGGGCTGTTCTTGTTGGTGCCGGAGACCTTGCCGAACACCAGGCCCTTGGGGTAGAGTCCCGCCAGGCCTGAAGCCAGCACCAGGTCCCCCACCTGGACGTCGGCGCTCTTGGGCACGAATTCCAGGGAGCAGCGGTTGCCGCCCTTGCCCCGGAGAATGCCCCGCACCCGGGTGCGCTGAATCATGGCGTCGGCGCCGCTCTTCTGGTCCACTATGAGCATCACCTTGGCATACTGGGGGTAGGTCTCCACCACGCGGCCCACGATCCCCTGGGGTGCCAGGATGGGCAGGCCTTCCTTGACCCCCTGGGCCTGGCCCTGGTCGATCATGGCGCTGCGGGACCACAGGGACGGGTCATAGCCGATGACCCGGGCTCCGATGACGGGCAGCGCCACCTGCCGTTTCAGGTCCAGGAGGGCCTCCAGGCGGGTCATGGCCTGTTGGGCCTCCTGGAAGCGCACTTCCTTCTGCTTGTATTCCTCCAGGCGCTGCCGGAGGGCTGCGTTTTCCGGTCGCACTCCCACCAGGTAAAAGTATCCCAGCCAGAGATTCTTGGCGCCCCGGGTCACATAATCCAGGGCCTGAAGGCCCGGGGCGGTGAGGGAGATCATCCACCCTTCCGCCTTCTTCAAGGCCGGAGAACGCTTCAGGCTCAGAGAGAGTACAGAGAAGACCAGCAGCAGAGCAACGATAATGATCAGCAGGGTGCGGTAGCGACCTTTGGGGCGCAAATCAATCCGCCTTAGTCCACCATGACTTCCTTGAGGATGTCCAAGTTATCCAGGGCCCGGCCGGAACCCAAGACCACGGTGGACAGTGGGTCGTCGGCGATCTTGATGGGAAGCCCGGTCTCCTGGTGGAGCAGGATGTCCAGGTTCTTCAGCAGGGCGCCGCCGCCGGTGAGGTAGATGCCCCGGTCCACGATGTCCGCGGCCAGCTCCGGCGGGGTCTGCTCCAGGGCGGTCTTGACGACGGCCACGATGGTGTCGATCTGCTCCTGGATGGCCTGCCGGACCTCGTCGGAGTTGATGTTGATGATTTTCGGGATGCCGGTGACCAGGTCCCGGCCCTTGACGTCCATGGACTCGCTTTCGGGGCCGGGATAGGCGTTGCCGATGGTGGTCTTGATGATCTCCGAGGTGCGCTCGCCGATGAGGAGGTTGTAGGTCCGTTTGACGTACTGCAGGATGGCTTCGTCCATCTTGTCGCCGCCCACCCGCACGGACTTGGAGTAGACGATGCCGGCCAGGGAGATGACCGCCACCTCGGAGGTGCCGCCGCCGATGTCCACCACCATGTTGCAGATGGGCTCGGTGATGGGCAGCCCGGCGCCGATGGCCGCGGCCATGGGCTCTTCAATGAGATAGACTTCCCGGGCCCCGGCGGATTCGGCCGACTCGCGCACCGCCCGTTTCTCCACCGGGGTGATGCCCGAGGGCACGCAGATGATGATGCGGGGCCGGATTAGGGAGCGGCGGTTGTGGACCTTGCGGATGAAGTGGCGCAGCATGGCCTCGGTGATTTCGAAATCGGCGATGACCCCGTCCTTCATGGGGCGGATGGCCACGATGTTGCCCGGGGTGCGGCCCAGCATCATCTTGGCCTCCCGGCCCACGGCCAGCACCCGGCTGCGGTGGTCCCGGTCGCTTTTGCGCACCGCCACCACCGAGGGTTCGCTCAAGACGATGCCCTTGCCTTTGACGTAGACCAGGGTGTTGGCGGTGCCCAGGTCGATGGCCAGGTCGTTGGAAAACCATCCCAAGATGGGATCGAGAAACATAAGACATTACTCCTTTATCATGGAAACACCGCCCGTGGTGTGGCAGTACCGGTTAGAGGGCAAAAAGGCGCCCCGTCTCGGAGCGCCGGAGAGGGACTGCAAAAGCTCCTCGCCTTTCTATTTTGCCTACTTACGGAAAAATTTCAAGCTAAAAATCCTGGGAGGCCCTTCCGGACCAAGCTAAAAAGGGGGGCGGGGACGAAATGAGGCCTTTGAAGCGGGGCAAAGCCGCAAAATCTCCATGCCTCCCTTGACAAAGGGCGAGATAAATGGTTTATAAAATGGTTGGAAAAAGTTCTGGGAATAAGGATGGTTGAATGAAACGCACCTATCAGCCCCATAATCTGCGCCGGGCCCGAACCCACGGCTTTTTGGAGCGGATGAGCACCAAGGGCGGCCGTCGGGTTGTGAAGCGCCGTCGGGCCAAGGGCCGGACACGCCTCTCGGTCTAAGGGTGGGAGCCTCCTGAGCCGGACCCCGAAAACCCCCAACCGGTGCTCCGCCAACACCCCCACCGCTAAAGGGACTGCCCGTTTCACCAAAGCGGACCGTATCCGCCGACGGGCCGATTTTCTCCGGGCCCAGGCCCAGGGCCGGCGGCTCCACACGCCCCACTTCGGCATCGTTCTGGGGCCAGGGCCCACCGGCGCGCCCCGCCTGGGGTTGGCGGTGACCCGGCGCCTGGGAAGCGCGGTGCGGCGCAACCGGGTGAAACGCTTGCTGCGGGAATTCTTTCGCCGCCACAAGCAGCAACTGCCCCCCGGTGACCTGGTCATCATGGCCAAAAAGGGGGCCGCGGAGCTGAACTACCAGCAGGTGGAGGAAGAATTGGGCCGCTTGCTGCTCCGCCGGGAGAAGGATACAAGCAATGACCAGCGTGGTTTTCCATAAGGTATCCGATTACTCCTTAAAGCTCGCGTCTGGGTTTCAGAGGCTTGGAGTCCCCCTTTGCTAAAGGGGGATTTAGGGGGATTAACAAGAGGTTATTTATAATCCCCCCTTTCCCCCCTTTAGAAAAGGGGGGAAAGAAATATGTCTAATTATGCCATAATTATGAAACCAGCCACTAAGGTGGGCCTGCTGCTTATCAGGACTTACCAGTTGCTGCTGTCGCCGCTGATCCCTAGCTGCTGCCGCTTCGCTCCCAGCTGTTCGCACTATGCCGCCGAAGCCCTGGCGCGCTACGGTTTCTTAAGGGGCCTGTACCTGAGCCTGCGGCGCCTGGGCCGCTGTCATCCCTTCCACCCCGGGGGCTGGGACCCGGTACCCTGAGGAGTCTGACATGGAAAAACGGGCCTTGATAGCCCTGGCCTTGAGTTTTCTGGTATTTCTGGGTTTCATCTATTTTGGGCAAACTTTCCAAAAGCGCCTGGCGCCCGAGGCCCCGGCCCCCACCCCCGCGGCGCCGGCGGTTCCGGCCCCGGCGGCCCCGGCAGCTCGCCCCCGGCCGGCGCCGCCTCCGCCCAAAGCGGCTCCGGCCCGGCTGGTCCGGGACATCGTGGTGGAGACCCCGCGGTTTAAGGCGGTGTTCACCGAGTCGGGGGGGTGCCTCAAGAGTTTCCAGCTGAAGGACTACCTGGAGAGCCTGCCCTTCAAACCCCTCTCCAGCTTCAAGGCGGGCCCCGTGGCCTTTGAGATGGAGCGCTACCAAAGCCCCCAACAAGCCGGGGCCAAGCCCAAGGAGCTCATCAGGGCGGGGAAAAATCAGGAACTCCCCCTGAGCCTGGCCTGGGAAGGCAGGAATCTGGAGGTGCCGGCCACCCTGTTCTACGAGGCGTCCCAGCCGGGGCTCACCCTCAAGCCGGGAGAGAAGGGCGCTTTGAAGTTCACCGGCACCAGCCCCCAGGGCCTGGTTTTCACCAAGGTCTTCACCTTCACCGGCGACGGTTACAGCTTTGACCTGGCGGCGCAATTGGCGAACCACACCGGCCAGCCTCTGGAAGGGCAGCTTTCCCTGGAGCTCAGCGAAAATTTTGCCGATGAAGAGGCCTCCCGCTTCCATTTCCTGGGATTCAACGGCTCCATCAATAACCGCTGGGAGGACATCAAAAGCGGCAGCCTTCAGGAGTCCGGCGGATGGTTTCAGAAAAAGCCGGCTACCGCCAAACCCGCCACTTTGACCTTTTCCGGCAAGGTGGATTGGGCCGGCCTGGACGAGGGGTACTTTCTGACGGCCATGGTCCCGGCGGTCCCCAAGGCCGTGGTCACCCTGTCGGAGAAACCCGGGAGCCCCATGGTGGCCGCGGTGAAGATCGCGGTGGAGGCCCTGGGGCCGGGCCAGGAGACCCAGTTTTCCTATGCCCTCTATTTCGGGCCCAAGGACCTGAGCAACCTCAAGCCCCTGGGGCTGGACCGGGCGGTGAACTTCGGCTGGTTCGATTTTCTGGGCAAGCCCCTGCTGTACGTCTTGAAATTTTTTAAAGACTACGCCTTTAGTTACGGCTGGGCCATCGTGATCCTGACGGTCTTGCTCCGCATCGTCTTTCTCTACCCCAACCATAAAAGCTACAAGTCCATGAAGGACATGCAGAAGCTGCAGCCCAAGGTGGCCAAGATCCGGGAGAAATACAAGGACGACCGGGAGGCCATGAACAAGGAGCTGATGGCCCTGTACCGCACCTTCAAGGTCAATCCCATGGCCGGCTGTATGCCCATGCTGCTGCAGTTGCCGGTTTTCATCGCGTTGTACAACGTCCTGGGCTATGCCATCGAACTGCGGCACGCTTCCTTTATCCCCACGCTGCCTTTTACTGACATCGTCTGGCTGGCGGACCTGTCCGCCAAGGACCCGCTCCTGATCACCCCCCTGGTCATGGGGGCCACCATGTTCATCCAGCAGAAGATGACCCCCTCGCCCGGAGATCCCACCCAGGCCAAGATGATGATGTTTCTGCCCCTGGTTTTCACCTTTCTCTTTTTGAATTTCGCCTCCGGCCTGGTGATCTACTGGTTGGTCAACAACGTTCTTTCCATCGTACAGCAGCACTACACCAACAAGTACCTTACCTAGGGTTTCAGGGGATGGGTTGATGGAGTTTCAGGAGTTTGAAGGCAAGAGCACCGAGGAAGCCATTAAGATAGCCTGTGAACATTTCCAGGTAGCGCCGGAGAGCCTGGAGATCGAAATCGTTTCCGTAGGTTCTCCCGGGTTATTCGGGCTGGGGAGCCGCAAAGCCAGGATCCGGGCGGCGCTGCGGGGAGCGACCGAAGAGGACCTGCTGCCCCTGGCCCAGGAGCTGCTGCAGCAGCTGCTGGAGAAGATGCACGAGCCCGCCGAGGTCAGCGCCCAGCATGAGGACGACCGCATTACCCTGCGCATCGAAACGGAGGACGCCGGCCTGCTCATCGGCAAACTGGGCCAAACCCTGGATGCCTTGCAATATCTGGTCACCAAGATGCTGGCCAAGAAAAGCCGCCGGAAAGTCAGGATCGCCATCGACGTGGAAGCCTACCGGGCCCGCCACAACGAGGCCCTGTCCCACCTGGCCCGGAAGAACGGGGATAAGGTCAAGCGCAGCGGCAAACCCGTCACCTTGAGCCCCATGAATCCCTATGACCGCCGCATCGTGCACCTGGCCCTGCAGGGGGACAAGGACCTGAAGACCATGAGCCGCGGGGAAGGCCTCTATAAGAAGGTGGTCATCTCGCCGGCGAAGAAAAAGGAAGGCCAGGAGGATGCCCCCGGGCCCCACGAATCACCCTGAGCCGGCCGACACCATCGCGGCCATTGCCACCCCCCTGGGCGAGGGTGGCATCGGTGTGGTGAGGCTCTCCGGCCCGGAGGCCTTACCAATCGCCCGCCGCCTCTTCCGCCCCCGCCGCCGCGGCCGGTGGCAGTCCCACCGGCTCTACCTGGGACACATCGTCGACCCCCAGGGCGGCACCGTGGACGAGGTGCTCCTCACCTGCATGCACGCCCCCCACACCTATACCCGGGAAGACGTGGTGGAGATCAATTGCCACTCCGGCTACCGGGTGCTGCGCCGCATTCTGGACCTGACGCTCTCCCAGGGGGCCCGCCTGGCCCGCCCCGGCGAGTTCACCCTCAGGGCCTTCCTCTCCGGCAGAGTGGACCTGACCCAGGCGGAGGCGGTCCTGGAACTCATCCAGGCCCGCACCGACGCCGGGCTGAAAGTGGCGGCGGGGCACCTGGAAGGCAGCCTGGGCCGCGGCATCGGCCAGGCCCGGGCGGCCCTGCTGGACCTTTTGGCCCGGGTGGAGGCGGCCCTGGATTTCCCGGAGGAAGCCGGCGAGCTGTCTCCAGAAGCCCTAAGGGCCGGCTTTGAAGCCCAGGCGCAATTTCTGGAGACCCTGGCCGGCACCTACCAGGAGGGACGCCTGCTGCGGGAGGGCCTCAGGGTGGTCATCGCCGGGCGGCCCAACGTGGGCAAATCCAGCCTGCTGAACCGGCTCCTTAACCTGGACCGGGCCATCGTCACCGAGATTCCCGGCACCACCCGGGACGTCATCGAGGAAGCCATCACCCTGGACGGGGTGGCGGTGCGCCTCATTGACACCGCGGGGCTGCGGCCGGCCCAAGACCGGCTGGAAGCCCTGGGCATCCAGCGGGCCCGGGACCGGCTGGCCCAGGCGGACCTGGTGCTCTACCTGGTGGACAGCAGCCTCCCCTTTGACCCCGGGGATGGGGAAGCCCTGGCGGAGCTGGCGGCCCGCCCGGGATTGGCGGTGATCAACAAGACGGATTTGCCGGCGGTACTCAAGGAGACGGACCTGCGGGCGGCCACCGCCTTTCCCATCGTCAGGCTTTCGGCCCTCACCGGCCAGGGCATCCCGGACTTGAAACAGGCCATCGTGGACCTCGCCCTGGGCGGAGGCCTGAAAGGGGCCGGGGAGGTCGTCACCCAGGCCCGCCACCACCGGCACCTGGTGCACTGCCTGGGTTATCTGCAGCAGGCCCGGGAACTCCTGGGACAGGCAACCCCCTGGGAACTGGTGGCCCTGGAACTCAAAGAGGCCGTCCGGGAGCTGGGGGAGATCACCGGCCAGGAAGTGGGGGACGAGGTCCTGGACCGTGTTTTTTCGGAGTTCTGCCTGGGGAAATAAAGGATGGTGGCACAGGCTTCCAGCCTGTGCAGGACCGGGCGGAAACCTGTGGTTACCATCTTCTGGTTCCCAAGCTCCCGCTTGGGAACCCGCTTGGGTGCAAAGCTCTGCTTTGCTCAAAAGTCGGCAATCCCGGCGGTGACCTGCCGTTGCCAAGCGGAGCTTGGCGCCAAAATGCGTCCCCAAGCAGGAGCTTGGGGACGAGTACAGAACTAGTCTTTTCCGCTAAGGGCGGTTCGCCAACCGCCCCACAAAGTCATCTAAATTGCAGCCTGCCAAGCTGCTGGAAGACTTATGTCCCAGCCTGTCATTTCAGACCCCGTTGCCCTTCTTGAAAAGGGCGCCGCGGCCCTGGGGCTGGAGCTGGCGCCGCCCACCCTGGAGCAGTTCCGGTTCTATCTCACCGAGTTGCAGCGCTGGAACGCCCGGGTCAATCTCACCGGCTTGAAGACCGATAGAGACATCGTGGTCAAGGGCTTCCTGGATTCCCTGGCGGTCTTGCCATTTCTAGGAGAGGCCGCCTCCCTGGCGGACCTGGGCAGCGGCGCCGGATTTCCGGGGCTGGTGTTGAAACTGGCCCGGCCGATGCTGGCCCTGACCCTGGTGGAGGCCCGGGAGAAAAAGGCGGCCTTCCTGCAGTACCTGGTGGCCGTTCTTAAACTCACCGACGTGACGGTGGTGCGGGTCCACCTGACCCCGGCCCTGGCCCGGGAATGGGGGCCCAGGTTTGGCGCGGTGGTCTCCCGGGCTACCTTTAAGCTCACCCGCTTCCTGGAGTTGGCGGCCCCCCTGCTGGTCCCCGGGGGGGTGGCCCTGGCGCTCAAAGGACCTGGCCTGCCGGAGGCGGAACTGGAGGGGGCCTTGAGCCGCAGCCGGCTTTTGGGGCTGGCGCCCTTAACGCTTAGGGAATACCGTCTGCCTCTGACCGGGGAGCCGCGCCTGCTGGTCATCACCGGCCGATAGTACTTAATTGCAGAAGTTCGCGCCTTATTTGAGACCCCTTTTTATTCCCCCCTTTTCCAAAGGGGGACTTTAGGTAGTCCTGATCTTTGAGAATACTTGCAATTACTTACGCTGATTTCGCAACCAAGTACTAGGCCGGCTGGGTCGGTTGCCATCGGCAGGAGGTCGAGTTAAGATCTACTGGTCTGGGCGTAAATCCCCTTTTCGGCTTGGAGGGGCTTTGGAGCAGGTTTTAGGCATGTTCTACGGGCTGGCCCTGGGAGACGCCCTGGGGGCGCCGGATTTTGGCAGGATTTAAGGAAGCCTTCAGTCCAGCCGCTTAACACGTACCCGGGGGGGTGTTGATGATAAAGGCCGCAGGTTTCTTTTCCAGTTCAACCTGAGGGAGCTTATAAGGCCGTTGGGGCTCATCGATATCCTGCCCCACCACCATAACTCCTGAAGGTTGACCATGGATGTCGTGGAGCAGGTTACAGTTCCAACGGAATACTCGCAGGGTGCCGTCAGCCAATATTAACGGAAGATCAAAGCTCTTTAAGGGGCTTCCCGCCAGGACGTCGGCGATTTTAGCCCCGACCCAGCCCCGGTCTTCTTGGAAAACCAGTAATTCAAGGCAGTTTTTCCCCAGAACCTCATGTCGCGACCAACCCGTCAGGCGTTCAGCCCCATGATTGAATGACAGGATACGGTGGTCGGCGGCCAAGAAGGCGACCATGCTTCCGGCGGAGGGATCAGGAAAATCTAGGGATTCCGCCTCCCGTGGGTCTGCCATTTCCCCCAACGGGAGTCTTAGCGCGGCCCACAACTGACCCAGGAGGTCTTGAAGCCTGAGAGCTGGGGCCCCGGACTCCGGGTTGGTCTTGACTTTTTCCGCGCCCACGGCTTCCGAAACAAAGATGAACGGCACCTTGGGACATTCCTCCTGGGCCAGGGCCAGGGCTGTGAGGCCATCAGGGGACGATATTAGGCAGTCGGCCAGGATCAAATGAGGGTGAAATTCTTTCAGGGCCTGGAGGAAAGATTCTTGATTGTTCACCCGTTCCAATAGGAAGGAAGTTTTGGCTTTACTGATTTCGAATTCCACCAGTTCGGCGCTGCGCATCACATCTTCGAGGAGAAGTATCCTAAAGCCCCGCCTCATTACATTCTCCTAAAACCCCGGCATAAGGTGAACCATGCCCGGAAATCGTGGCTCAAAGGTTATCGACATGGCGCCACGCCGAAGATGAGCTTCATTTTTCCAACCCTATCCCAGTTTTTCTGATTATTTGCCATAGGGACAGTTACCAAAAGGTTACAAGAAGCAGGAAGGGTTATTCTTAGTTAACTATCTGGAATTTTTATGATTATAAAACGTGGAAAGTTTTGGAAATTTTTGGGAAAATTCTTTTATGAATGGACTAAATTTAGAACTCTCAAGGGCGCATCTTTCAGGCGTTCTAGGGAAAGCGCCATGAATACTTCTAGAAGTCACAGAATTCGCGCCTTGGTTCTCGCTTTGTTACTCATGGGGATAGTGGTTGGGGTGGCCCGGCCAGCCGAAGATTATAACGATGCCCGGCAGGCCATGGTGACCCTGCAGCTAAAGCATCGGGACATCACCGATCCCCGGGTGCTGGCGGCCATGGGCAAGGTGCCCCGGCACCGGTTCGTGCCCGGCGGCATGGCCGCCATGGCCTACGGCGACCATCCCCTGCCCATCGGCCAGGGGCAGACCATCTCCCAGCCCTATATTGTGGCGCTGATGACGGAGTGGGCCGAAGTGAAGACCGGGGACAAAGTCCTGGAGGTGGGCACGGGCTCCGGCTACCAGGCCGCGGTCCTGGCTGAGATCACGGATAAGGTCTTCAGCATGGAGCTCCGGCCGGAGCTGGCCCGGGAGGCGGCGGAGCGCCTGGAGAGCCTGGGTTATTCCCGGGTGCGGGTTAAGAGCGGCGACGGCTACCTGGGCTGGCCCGGGGAGGCCCCCTTCGACGCCATCCTGGTCACCGCCGCGGCGCCCCGGGTGCCCCCGGCCCTGGCGGCGCAGCTCAAAGAGGGGGGCCGCCTGGTCATCCCCCTGGGGGACCCCGGGGGAGTCCAAAACCTGGTGCGCCTGCGGCAGACCCAGGGGAAACTTAAGGAAGAGGCCAGCCTGCCGGTGCGGTTCGTCCCCCTGGTGCGCCCCCCAACCCTGGAGCCGGCGAAGTAGGAGGGAGAGAAGTTTGGGGAGGGGGCTAAGGGCAAAAGCCCTTACCCCCTCCCCAAGCCCCTCCCCCAAACCCTTAAGATTTTAAATCCTGGGAAGTCGGGGCGTTAGCCCCGCCTTCCCAGGACTTTTTGGGCTTGGGGGGAGGGCAGGGGCCTTCTGCCCCTGGCCCTCCCCCCAAGTTTCTAGCCCACCCGCCAGGGGGCGGACTCTCCCAGAGCCCGAAGCAGCTGGGTGAGGAAGTGGTTTACTGGGGTGGAGACACCCAGGGCCGCCCCCCGGGCCGCCACCTGGGCGTTCAGGGCCTCAATTTCCGTGGGCCGGCCCGCCAGGACATCCTGTAACATGGAGGAGCGGTTGGCCGCGGTGGCGGTGCAGACCTGGCGTAAGAGCGCCAGGGGGTCTGCAGCCAGGGCCACCCCTGCCGCCTGGGCCACCGCCCGGGCTTCCCGGGCCGCGGCCAGTGCCAGCTCCCAGGCTGCGGGCAGCTCCGGCAAGGTGCCGTTGGGCACCCGCAGCAGGGCGGTGAGGGGATTGATGGCCGCGTTGACCACCAGTTTCTCCCACAAGACGGCCTCGATGTGACTGCTTACCTGGCACTCCAGGCCGGCCCGGTTGAAGACCTGGGCCACCGCGGCCACTTCCGTGGGGGAGGCGGTGGAGCCCGGGGGAGCGCCGATGATGATGGGCCCCGCCCCGGCATGGATGACGCGGCCCTCGTCCTCCCGGGTCACCCCCAGGAAGCCCACCCCCGCCAGCAACCGCTGCGGGCCGACCTCCCGGGCCATCTCCTCCAGGTTCCCCAGGCCGTTTTGCAAGGTGAGGGCCAGGCCTCCCTGGGACATCAGCGGGTGCAGTTCCTGGGCCGCAGCCCTGGTCTGGTGGGCCTTCACCGCAATAATGGTCAGGTCTCTGGGGCCCGCCTCATAAGGCAGACCGATGGGCACCGGCAGCACCCGCTGGTCGCCGGTAAGGGTCCGGAGCCGGATGCCCTGGTCTTTAAGCAGGGTCACCCGCTCGGGGCGGTAATCCACCAGGAAGACGTCCTCTCCCGCTTCCAGGAGAAAGGCGGCCAGCAAACAACCCAGGGCCCCCGGTCCCAAGACAGCTATTCTCATGGTTCCTTCGATTTGCCGTTATAAGAAATCTTGGAAAAAAATTACCAAACTCTAAACCAGGCTTTTTGCCAGGGCCTTCGGCTCAGCCGTAAAGCATGAAAAGTAATGTAGGGCGGTTCTCCGCATCTGCTACAAGTCCAATGCAGTGGTGCGCCTTGCGCACCCTACGCAAAAACTCTTTAGACCAGGGTCTTAAAAAGTTGGCTGGCCTTCATGATAGAAATTCCTTCAATATTATTTATCTTTTAAACGATTTATAGTAAAATTTCTACGAAGTAATTCAGGAAGGGGAGTTAAATGGCGGCGCCCATGAAAATGGCCAGGCAGTTCGACCAGGAACTGGACGAACTGAGGCAGAACCTGCTGCGTATGGCGACTATGGCAGAGACTGCGGTGGGCAAGAGTATCTTGTCGGTGACGAACCGCAACTCCGATCTGGCCCGGGAGGTTATCACCGATGATATCACCTTAAACCGCATGGAGCTGGCCATCGAGGAGCAGGCCTTCAAACTTCTGGCTTTGCGCCAGCCCCTGGCCACGGACCTGAGGCTCACGGTGGCGGCCATGCGCATCGCCACCGAACTGGAGCGCATCGGCGATCAGGCGGTGAACATCGCCGAACGGGCCCTGGAGCTCAACAGCCGCCCGCCCCTGCAGCTTCCCATCGATCTCAAGATCATGGCCGACATGGCCTTGAGCATGGTCCGCACCAGCATCGACGCCTTTGTGCAGCAGGACCCGAAGCTGGCCATCAAGGTGTGTCAGCGGGACGTGGAGGTGGACCTGCTGGACGATGAGTATATCCAGAGGATCCTGGATTGCATGATCAAGGAGTCACGCTGGGTGGTGCGGCTGCACCACTTCATCATCGTGACCCGGAATCTGGAGCGCATCGCGGATCTGGCCACCAACATTGCCGAGAACATCGTCTTCATCGTGGAGGGCCGGGTCATCAAGCATCAGTGCGAAGAGTGGATGCTCTCGGCGACCCCCACCTGACCTGGGCCTGGGCCAGTTTCTCTTCCAACATCCGGAGCTCTTGCGCTACCTTGGGGATGGTCTTGCGGTCCCGCTCCAGGGTCTGGAGGGCGTGGACCACTGAGGCATGGGTGCGCTGGAAGAGGCGTCCCAACTGCCCCATGGTCTTTTCCGTATAAATCCGGCAGAAATAGAGGGCCATCTGCCGAGCCCGCACCAGCCGCTTCTGGCGGGAGCGCCCCAGCATTTCCGCCAGGCTCACCCCGTAATAATCTCCCACGATCTTCTGAATTTGGGGGGTGGCCAACCGGCTGTCCACGGCCTTTAAATCCTGGAGCACTTCCTGGGCCAGGCGCAGGCTGAAGGGCTCGTCCAGCAGGGTGGCCCGGGCTGCCAGGCAATCCAGGGCGCTCTCCAGGCGGCGCACGTCATCGGCCACGTATTCCGCCAGGTACTCCAGGATCTTGACGGAGACCTGCACCCCCCGGTTTTCCGCCTTACGGGCCAGGATCTGCACCCGGGTGAGGAAGTCCGGGGGGCCGATGGGGGTGATGACGCCGCCGGTGAGGCGGGAGCGCAGCTCCTGGGAGAGCTGGCTGATCTCCCCCGGTAGGTAGCAGCTGGTGAAGACCAGCCGCTTGTTCTGGCCCATGAGGGTGTCCAGGGTGTAGCAGACTTCCGCCTGGATTTTTTCCTTGCCGCTCAAAAACTGGACTTCCTCCAGGAGCAGAACGTCGCAATCCTTCCGGAAACGCTCTTTGAAATCGGACATGCTGCCGCTTTTGAGGGCCTGCACCATCTGGTTGGCGAAATTCTCGGCGGTGAGGTAAAGCACCTGGCCGGAGTCTTTGGACGAAAGGATGAAGTTGCCCACGGCATGAGACAGGTGGCTCTTGCCCAGCCCGGGGCTGGAGGTGAGGAACAGGATGCGGTTGTAAAAGGTGTCGTTGCGGGCCAGGGCCCGGGAAGCCTGGTAGGCCAGGCGGTTGGAGGCGCCCACCACGAATTTGTCGAAAGTGAAGGCCCGGTTGAACGCGGCCCCATTGCCGTTGGGCGGCAGCGGCAACGCCGGCTGTACTATCTGCGGCAGGGCCAGGGGGCGCGGCGGCGCGGTGAGCAGTTTCAGCTTCACCGGCAAGCTGGCGCTCCCCACGGTGTGCAGGGCTTGCTGGATCAATTTAAGGTAGTGGGATTGGACCCACCTGAGGGCGAAGGGATTGGGACAGGCCAACCAGAGTTCCCCCCCCGGGCCGGGCTCCAGCCTGAGGGGCTCGATCCACAGGTGGAAAGTGGCGGGGGGGATTTGCGTCTTGATTATGTCCTTGATGGTTCTCCAGGTCCCTTCCATAGTCTCCTTTCTGATGCCGTCCTTGGTAGGGGCCATATTACTTCCGGCGAACTTCCGGGTCAAAGGAGGTGGACCGAGATGAACCTTAGCCGCACCCGCGGCCGGGGGAGAAAAGCACTGATGCAAAACGCAATGATAATGCGGCCCGGATTTTGAGAAGGAAAAGGCTCACGAATTCAACGACATAAAAAGTCCGAACCATGAGGTTTCGAGCCCTCGAACCGGGGAAAAACTAAGTCTGGGTTTTGCCGATCTCGCGCATCCTGAGTTTTTCGCGGTATTTCATAAGGAGAAAAAATTATCCCGGTTAAAAAACGCTATCCCGCTAGATTCAAATAAGAAACTACTATGAGTTAATTTACCGATGTATTACAGATAGTTATCTTAAGAGAGGCCAAGCCCCGAAGTTCCCGGGGCGCCCCGGACCCCCCGCAGCAAGCCTTTGGCCTCGCAGCCCGGCTTCCTCCCCGCCTTACCTTGACAAATCCTCAAGAGGCGTTATCATTGCCTATCATCCCGTTAAACATTTTTAGACTTTGAGGCCCGCCATGATCAATTATGTGGCTTACCGTAAGTTCGTCACCCTGAGGAACGGCAAACGGGTGATGTTCCGGTTCCTCAACGACCAGGACCGGGAAGGCATAGTCCAGCTCTTTCAGGAGGCCCCGGAGGAGGACACCCGGTTCCTGAAACAGGACGTCAAGGACTTGAAGCTGGTCAACTACTGGATCGACCATCTCAACTACCGCAAGGTCTTGCCCCTGCTGGCGGTGGAACTGGAGGGCAACCGGATCATCGCCGACGCCACCCTGCACCGGGGGAAGCACGCGGCCAAACACATCGGAGAGATCCGGATCTTCGTGTCCCGCTCCTTCCGCAACCTCGGTCTGGGGTCCGTGATGCTGGAGGAATTGATCAGCCTGGCCAAGCAAGTGAACTTGCAGTGGCTCAAGGCAGAGGTCATGGCGGACCACAAGAAGGTGATCAAGGCCTTTCGGGCCAAGGGCTTCGAGCAAAAGGCCATTTTGGACGACTATTTTCTCCGCAAGGACGGGGTGACCCACGACGTCATGCTGATGATGCGCCCGGTGGTGAGAAAAGAAGAGGCGGAATTTTAGTAGCAGGGAAGATCCGGGACGGGGCCCGACCCATCCCGCCGTGCGCCTGCCATTTCCCTTAATTCTTCAGGATGTGGTCCATGGGCCGGGTAGTTACTGGTCTCGAAGTCTTCCTGGCTGAACCCCCTGCCTGGGTGCAAGGCGCCCGCCTGGGCTTTCTGAACCATATCCCCAGCGTCGGCCCGGATTTCACCAGCGCCCGGGAGCTCATCGCCCGGCGTTTTCCCGGCCAGTTGCAAGTCCTGTTCAGCCCCCAGCACGGGCTGTTGGGGGAAAAGCAGGACAACATGATCGCCTCCGCGGATTTCATCGATCCCCTTCTCAAGCTGCCGGTGGTCAGCCTTTACGGGCCCCGCCTGGCACCGCCACCCGAGTCCCTGGCCGCAGTGGACGTCATCCTGGCGGACCTGGTGGACGTGGGCACCCGGGTCTATACCTTTGCCGCCACTCTGGCTAAGGTGATGGAGGTGGCGGGGCCGCTGGGGAAAAAGGTGGCGGTGCTGGATCGGCCCAACCCCATTTCCGGGGCCGCGGTGGAGGGGAACCTGCTGCGTCCCCAGTGGGCCTCCTTCGTGGGGCCGTACCCCCTGCCCATGCGCCACGGGTTTTCCCTGGGGGAGCTGGCCCGGTATTACCGGGTCACCCAGGATTTGGAGTGCGACCTGGAGGTGGTCCCGGCCCGGGGCTGGCGGCGGGGCCAGTATTTCGACGACACCGGCCTCCCCTGGGTGCTGCCCTCCCCCAATCTGCCCACCCTGGACAGCGCCCTGGTCTATCCCGGCCAGGTCCTGCTGGAGGGCACCAACCTCTCCGAAGGCCGGGGCACCACCAGGCCCTTTGAGCTCTGCGGCGCCCCCTTCCTGGAACTGGACCGCCTCAGGCCGGTTCTGAAGGAACACCCCCTGCCGGGAGTGGTCCTGCGGGAGGCCTGCTTCGAACCCACCTTCCACAAGTGGGCCGGGGAGCTGTGCCGGGGCTACCAGCTCCACGTCACCGACCGCCGCACCTTCAAGCCGTATTACACCACCCTGACGTTGCTGTCGGCCATCCGGCAGTTGTATCCCCAGGAGTTCGCCTGGCGCCGGCCTCCCTACGAATACGAGCTGGAGCGGCTGCCCATCGACCTGCTCACCGGGGACGACTGCATCCGGCGGGGCCTGGACCGGGGGCTCACCGCCTCCGAGCTGGAAGCCGCCTGGCAGGAGGACCTGGCGCGGTTTCTGGAAGTGCGCCGGGAGTTTTTATTGTACCCGGAGTAAAAGAAGTTTAGAGTTCTTGCTTTATATGGGAGATGATCAGGAGCAAGCAGCCCCGGTCGCGGATCTCGTTCCGGGTCACTTGAGCAAAAGATCCGCCACTTCCTTGGGGGCGCGAGCGATAACGGCAAGAAAAGCTCGCGCCGGTTGATCAGGCTGAGAACGCCCTTGTTCCCAATCCCGAAGGGTTCCAAGAGGAATATGATAGCGCGCCGCGAATTCTTCCTGGGTCAACCCAAGGGCCCGGCGGAGCGTCTTCACCCGCGGCACGGGCCGGAGTTGTGCCTGCCGTTCGGGGGTCAACGGCGGGTTATCGGGATCACTCAAGGCGGCGGCCTCGATGTCGGCCTCACTCATCGGCGCGACCGGCGTAACGGGTAAGACCTCTTCGGTGCCGTCCGGCTTGCGCTTCACGAGCTTTTATCCAGGTTGCGGGCCGGTAGGCGAATAAAGCGGTTTGAGGTTGATCTCCTTGGCCGACTTTCTGACCTGGGCAATGTCATACTGCACCTGAAGCTGTAACCAACTCTCAGGACTGCGGCCAAAAGCCTGCGACAACCTGACGGCCATTTCCGGAGAAATGCCCGCGTGACCGTTCAACAACAAAGAAAGGGTCTTGCGGGTCACGCCAAGTCCTTGAGCGGCCTGCGTGATGGTCAAGCCAAGGGGCTCGAGGCACAATTCCCGGATAATCTCGCCCGGATGCGGTGGATTCTTCATCGTCATGGCGCATTACTCCTAATGGTAATCAATCAAATCAACCTCGGCGGCTTGGCCGTCCTCAAAGCGAAAAATCACCCGCCAATTACCTGAAACGACTACGGCATAAAACCCGGCCAGATCGCCCTTGAGCTGATGCAACTTCAAACCGGGAATATTCATGTCCTCAACGGTGACAGCCGTGGCAAGCAAAGCCAGAATCTGCCGCAAACGCTTTACCAGGGATTGTTTCACTCCCTTGGTCCGGTCGTCATAATAGAGGGCGGCTAACCCCTTATGCGTTATGCTGCCGATCATGGATATTGTATCCTGTTACGTAGCAGGTTACAAGTCAATTTATATTAGCAAGAAAAAAAATTGAGCGGGTGGGCCCTTTTTTTCGCTCCCGAACAGGCCAGATTATTTGGCTAGTTTTTCGGATTTTTGGAGCGGGTGAAACTCCCGTCCTGTCCATAAAATGATTTTTCCAGTAGACAAAAGACTTGATTTTGTCCAGTTATGTTTGCTTGATAAAAGAAGTTTAGAATGCCGGACATCAGCGGCACGCACCCACTGAGTTTTAAGGTCAGCTTGCATCAAGTCAGTGCTTTGGCCCCAATGCCTCCGCAAAAATCTCGAATGCTCGCGCCGTCAAGATAATTAGATACATCGCAGCTTGAAAACATATGTCATCGCATTTTTCAGTGTCCGATAGAGACTTCGATGCACTATAACCGCGCAGGCCATTCCCAGTTTTTATAGATTGGTACCTAGCACCTTGCGGATCAGCATGCACGAGCGAGTTGAAATGCTGTGTGACTTGTCGTGCTAAATCTTCGTTCTCCTGCACAGTTCCTATAGTTCCGTGCATGGCTGCAAGCATTTTGTGGAGAGAAGGCCTTGATTTATGTGGCCAGCCATTTCCCCAAAGAGGCAACGCGCTTGGCGTCTCAGATAGATAGCTTATAACTGCTGCACGTTCGATGAGGGGGCGTAACAGTATTTCCGCGCCAATCAGATACCCCTGCCTAACCAGTTCACGAATGCTGAGTGCAATCGAAAATCCGTGGGGTATCAATTCGGTTCCGGCCCGTTGAAGCGGAGTTAAGTCTCTGCCGTGTGTCCACGGAGCAATTTTTTGATTTTGCTCCATTGCAACCAGAATCATGTTGTCGAATTGGAACACCGATTGTCTACTCAAATATGGCTCATTATCGGGAGTAAATATGGACATTTCGATAAGCCTCTGCGTTTTAAATCGTATCCGGCGTGGTTCCATCTTTGAGGTAGTAAACATAGGGCGTGCCGTGCACGCCGGTTTTTATGGCGGCCATGGGCCGCCCTATTTTCATAATGATTGTATTCTTTCCCCCCCCGGTCCTACCCTCAAACTGCCTTCCAACTCACGGGAACAGGCGGCGGATGGCGGCGGATAGGGAATCCACGCCGATAAGTTCCATGCCCGGAAACTCCCCCAGGTGCTCCTGTTGGCGGCGGGCCAGGAGGGCCCGGCGGAATCCCAGTTTACGGCCCTCCTTGAGGCGCAGTTCCGGGGCGCTGACGGCCCGCACCTCTCCGGTGAGGCCCACTTCCCCGAAGATCAGGGTGTCGGCGGGCACCGGCCGGTCCAGGAAGGAGGAGGCCAGGGCCAGGGCCACCCCCAGGTCCAGGGCCGGCTCGCTGAGGCGCACCCCCCCGGCCACGTTGACGAAGAGGTCCTGGCCGCCCATTCCCAGGCCCACCCGTTTTTCCAGGATGGCCACCAGGAGCGAAACCCTGCCCGGGTCCACCCCCATGGACTGGCGCCGGGGCAGGGCCAGAGAGGAAGGGGAGACCAGGGCCTGGACCTCCACCAGGATGGGGCGGGAGCCCTCCAGGCTGGGGACCACCACCGCGCCCGGCACCTCCAGGGAGCGTTCCGCCATGAACAGGCCCGAGGGGTTGGCCACCTCCAGCAGGCCGGCCTCCTGCATCTCAAAGACCCCCAGTTCGTGGGTGGGACCGAAGCGGTTCTTCACGGTGCGCAGCAGCCGGAAGGCGTGGGACCGGTCCCCCTCCAGGTAGAGCACCGTGTCCACCAGGTGCTCCAGCACCATGGGGCCGGCGATGGTGCCCTCCTTGGTGACGTGGCCGATGAGAAAGGTGGCGACGCCGGTGAGCTTGGCCTGCTGCACCAGCCGGAAGGCGGTCTCCCGGACCTGGGTCAGGGACCCGGGCGCGGCCGGCAGGGTGGCGGTGTACAGGGTCTGGATGGAGTCCAGGGCCAGGAAGGCCGGGGCCACTTCCTGCACCATTTGCAAGATGTTTTCCAGGCAGGTTTCGGTGGCCACCAGCAGCCCCGGCGACCCCAGGCCCAGGCGGGAGGCCCGGAGCTTGAGCTGGGATTCGGACTCTTCCCCGGAAATATAAAGGCCTTTGCGGCCGCCCTGGCAGAGGCGGTCCAGCACTTGCAGGATCAGGGTGGATTTGCCGATGCCGGGGTCCCCCCCCACCAGGACCACGGAACCGTGGACCACGCTGCCGCCCAGAGTGCGGTCGAACTCGGTGATGCCGGTGACCTGGCGGACCTCCGGGGCCGCCTCCAGCTGGAGCAGGCTTTGGGGGGCGCTGCGCCGGGGCGGCAGCTGGAAGTCGGCCACCGGCCCGGTGGGCACGGCTTCCTCGGCCAGGGAGCTCCAGGCGCCGCATTCCGGGCAGCGGCCCAGCCACTTGGGGGCCTGGTAGCCGCAACTCTGGCAGATAAACACGGTTTTTCCGGGCCGGGCCATGGGGGCTCCTTGGGCGCCGTCGGCCATCGGGGGCCGAGGCGAACTGGGCCTGATTTTACTTGAAGGCGCCGGAAGATTGCAATGAGAACCTGGGGGCCTGGGGGCAACCGACGAGAAGCGCCCCGGCGGGGGAGGGGCCGGGCGAAAATTGACTAAGATCCCGCCTTGGGTTAATCTGGCTGGAAGCTGGCGAGGGTGCCGGGTTGGACGGGGCCTTACCTCGCAGGGGAGCTTACCGGCATTGGGGGAAAAAATTTTGAGAAGCTATTTTAAAACCTGTGCTTTCTGTCATCCTGAATGAAGTGAAGTGGGGGCGTAAGACGCACCCTACGTGCTGAAGGGAAGAGTTGGACTTATCACCGGTAATGGAGAAGTACGAGGAAAATCTGCGCCAGGGCGTCGGTCAACTGGCCTCCCGGCGCTCTTTGGCAGTATTGCAAGAGCTGGCGGAGGCCCGGCAGGTTCAAGTCTACCTGGTGGGGGGGTCGGTGCGGGAGCTGGCCCTGGGGCGCCAGGCTCCGGACCTGGACCTGGCGGTGTCGGCCCGGACCCTGGAGCTGGGCCGGGAGCTGGCCGGGACCCTGAAGGGCACCTTCGTGCTGCTGGACGAAGGCGAGCGCACCGCCCGGGTGGTATGGCCGGGGGAGATCCTGGACCTGGCGGAATTCCGGGCCCCCAGCCTGGAAGGCGACCTTAAGGCCCGGGATTTCACGATCAACGCCATGGCCCTGGAGCTGGAGGCGGTCCTGGGCCGGCGCCCCCTAACGCTCCGGGACCCCGCCGGCGGCCTCCAGGACCTGGCCCAGGGGGTGATCCGGGTTCTGGCCCCGGAAAACCTGCAGTACGACCCCCTGCGTCTGCTGCGGGCCTACCGGTTCGCCGCCACTCACGGTTTCCGCCTCACCCCGGAAACGGTGGCCGCGGTGCGCCGCTACCTGGCGGAGTTTTCCCGGGTGGCGGGGGAGCGGGTGCACCAGGAGCTCTTTCTGCTGCTGGCGGCGCCCCGGGCCGGGGCGGTGCTTAAGGAAATGGACCGGTCGGGGCTGCTGACCCAGGTCTTCCCTGAGCTGCAGGACGCCAAAGAGGTGGAGCAAAACGGCTTCCACCACCTGGACGTCTATGACCATTTGCTGGAAACCGTGGTTTGCCTGGAGATGGTTCTGGCGGCTCCGGAGCAGTACTTTGGGGAGCTGGCCGGGGAGTTGGCCCGCTACGCCGCGGTGCGCCCCAAAACGGCGCTGCTGAAGCTGGCGGCCCTGTTTCACGACGTGGGCAAGCCCCAGGTGCGGGAACGCCGCAGCCAGCCGGAGCGTTACACCTTTTATTACCATGAGAAGATGGGGCTGGAGATTTTTGCGGCAGTAGCCCGGAGACTGCGGCTGAGCAGCAGCGAAGCCAAGACGGTGGCCAGCCTCGTGGCGCTGCACATGCGCCCCTTCTTGCTCCTGCCGGTCTTCCGGGGGGGCGAGCTCAGCCTGCGGGCCCTGGGCCGGTTGGTGCGGGCGGCCCGGGCCGAACTGCCCGGCCTCTTCGCCCTGGCCATGGGCGACAGCCTGGCGGGGCAGGGCCCCGACAAACCGGCGGACTCCGAAGCGGTGCTGGCCGATCTGGCCGACGAAGCTTACCGGTTTCTCACAGAGCGCCTGGAGCCCCAGGAGCGCCGGCCCCGGCTCATCAGCGGCCACGACCTCATCGGCCTGGGACTGCAGCCGGGCCCGCGATTCAGGCAGATCCTCACCGCGGTGGAGGAAGCCCAGTGGGAAGGCACGGTGCACACCCGGGAAGAAGCCTTGAAGTTAGCCCGGCTGCTGGCGGAGCAGGGGGGGCCGGGTTAGTAGGCGGGGTTCACCCGCAATATTGCTGCGGCTACCAGGCAAGACTTTGAAGTTTTTTAGAGATAATAATTTTTTTCCAGATAAAATATTTTTAAAAATATTTATGGATGAACCATATTTTGTTTAGAAATAATTTGTTCAGGAGACGTCCCCATGCCATCCTTAAATCGGGACCCCCAGGGCAGCATCCTCATCAGGCTGCGGGGTCTGTACCCCTCTTTGAAAACGGCCTTGCAAAAAGTGGCCGACCTCATCCAGCGGCAACCGGAGATGGCCATCTACGCCTCGGTCAATGCAGTGGCCGCCGCGGCCGGGGTGAGCGAAGCCACCGTCATGCGCTTCTGCCGCACCCTGGGATTCAAGGGCTTCCAGGACTTCAAGATCTGCCTGGCCCGGGAGCTGACGGCGGCGCCGCAGTTTTCCCCAGAAGAGATGGGGGCTGAGGACGATGCGGTTAACATTGTGCGCAAGGTGTTCCAGGGCGGCAGCGCCGCCCTCCAGGATACCCTGCAAGTGCTGGATGCCGAGGCGGCGCAGCAGGCGGCCCAGGCCCTGCTCCAGGCCCGCCGAGCCCTGATTGTCGGGTTGGACGACGCCGCTCCCCTGGTCAGCTATGCCGTCAACCGCTTCTTCTTATTGGGTATTGATGCCCATGGTTACACCGACGGTTACAACCTGCTGATGGCAGTCTCCCTGGCGGGGCCCCAAGACGTGCTGTTGGCCATCTCTCATTTGGGCGGCACCAGGGAGGTGGTGGAGGCGGCCCAATTGGCCAGAGACGCCGGCGCCAGGGTGATCGCGATCACCAACAACCCCCTTGCACCCCTGAGCCGGGTCTCGAACCTGGTTTTGGTCACCGCCTCCCAGGAGACCCCTACCCAGCAGCAAGGGATGGCATCGTTCCTGTGCCAGGCTTTTGTCATCGACTGCCTCTTCGCGCTGATGGTCCAGGCCCGGCCCCAGCAGGTTCAAGAGAATCACGTCAGGATTTTAAAAGTCATCAGCCAAGGCAACCTGAACTTCCGAAGGGCTTTTTAAGGGCGCCCGGGACCAGGAAGGAGTCGCCTCCTGAACTAACCTCAACCTTGCAGCCCCAGCCACCGAAAATGACAACCGAGAGACAACTGAAGCAGGACATCGTGCGCATCTGCGGGATGCTGCACCGGAAGAATTACCTGGCCGCCACCGACGGCAATGTCAGCGTGCGCCTGGGAGACCGGGTGCTCGTCACCCCCAGCGGGGTGCACAAGGGCTACATGGAGGCGGAGCAGGTGATCACCGTGGACCTAAAGGGCCGGGTGCTGGCGGGGGAGGGGCGGCCCACCTCGGAGCTCCGGATGCACCTCTTAGCCTATGAGCTGCGCCCGGACGTGGGGGCGGTGGTGCACGCCCATCTGCCTTACGCCACCGCCTGCACCCTGGCGGGGATCGACTTGTTGGAACCCATCTTGCCGGAGGTGGTGATTACCCTCGGGGGGATTCCCACCGCGCCTTATGCCACCCCCGGCACCGCAGAAGTGCCGGCGGCCATCCGGGATTTCCTCCGGGAATATGACGCCATCCTCCTGTCCCGGCACGGCGCCATGACGGTGGGGCGGGACGTGATGAACGCCTACAACAAAATGGAGAAGCTGGAACACACGGCGCGGGTCGTGTTGGCGGGGCGACTCCAGGGACCGGTGGCGCCTTTGCCGGAGGCGGAGGTGGAGAAGCTGCGGCGCCTGGGGGAAAAGTATAAGGGTGGGGGGTGACATTTTTCCGTAGGGTGCGTCTCACGCACCAATTATGGCGCGTAAGACGCGCCCTACATTGCTCTCTTTTTCTCGTTCCCAAGTTGCACTTGGGAACGCCATTATGGCCCAAGCTCCGCTTTGGCAAACTAATTACTAACGGCGCTTCCTGGCTAACATATAGATTTCATTAGCAAAGCAAAGCTTTACCATCAATTGGGTTCCCAAGCGCAGCTTGGGAACCAGAAGAAAAAACATGAACAAAACAAAGAATAAATCTATCTATTCATCCATTTACAATATTTTGAACAACAGAGAATTCCTTAAAGAATCACGCCTTGTCTATCACTATACCTCCTTGGAGGCGCTACATAAAATTCTCACCTCTCGCTGTTTTCATTTTACCCATTGTGCATTTATGAACGATTACTCTGAATTTGAATTCGGAATAAATTCCTTTCAAGAAAAAATGAGAGAATACATTCAAGACAGCGAAGACCAGATCGCTATCGATAAATTAGATCTAATCAAAAATGTAAAACGATCAGGTAAAGTATTTATTGGTTCCTTTACATCACTAAGAGATTCAATAAGTCAATGGCGTTTGTATGCCTCCAATGCAACTGGTGTAGCAATAGGGTTGAACGTTGCTCAGCTAGATGATTTTTGTAACAAGAATGAGTTGCTCTTTGGAAGTATTGTATATTCCAATGATTTTGATAAGTTATTTGCTCAATTTGTCAAAACAATAATGCCACTCGCTTCTCATGTTATGGATAATCAAACTACCTCAAAGATAAGAAGTTTTAACACTATTATATTTGGTTATTTGTTAACCATGACATGCTTTATGAAACATATTGGTTTCAAAGAGGAGTATGAAATAAGGGTTGTAGCGGGTTCTGGCACAAAGGTTAAGAACAAGCTGCATAAAGGCTTATATATCCCATATTGTGAAATAGATTTTGACGGCAGTTTACTAGAATTGATAGATGAAATTTGGATAGGACCAGCCTCGAACCAAGAATTGGCTAAAAGATCAGTTCAGCTTATGCTTGAAGAAAACGAATTAGAAGGCAAGTGCAGTATAGAGTTGTCTCAGATACCATTCAGGTTGCTAAGCGAATGATACGTATAAACGATGTTATCAAGCGAACCATAACCACGCCGGACGTATTTGGTAGTATTTTACCCCTCGTTCCCAAGTTCAACTTGGGAACGAGGGGGGTAAGCGCAGCTTGGGGACCAGAATAAAGTGCGCTTACTTAGGCTCTAACACCACCTTCAAAGATTCCTTGGCCGAAATCACAATTTTGAAGGCTGCTTGAATCTGGGTTAACGGCAGGGTCTGGGTGATGGTGTCTTTGATATTGATTGTCTTATTGGCGATGAGCTCCAAGGCTTCCGCCAAATCCGCCGGCGCGGCGCCGTAGGATGAGGTCACCGTGAGTTCATTGCGCCAGAAGTCCGGGATGGGAATGGCGATATCCCGGTTGGGGATGGCAAAGAGGAGGATGATCCCCTTCTTATCCACACAATGGAACGCCTGCTCCACCGCGGCGTAAGCCCCGGTGCAGATGATGACCCTCTCCGCCTTGAGATTCAGGTCTTGAGCCGCATGCCTCACCTCATCGGCCCCGAACTTCCTGGCTTTCTGTAAGCGATACTCATTGATATCGGTGGCCACCACCCGGGCGCCGGTTAACTTGGCCAACTGAATATTCAGGATGCCGGAGATCCCGCAGCCCAGAATCAAAACGGTGTGGTGTGCCCGGAGATCAATGAGCCCCAGTCCTCTTATGCCGCACGCCAGCGGTTCGATCATGGTGCCTTCGGCATAGGAGACCTGCTCCGGCAAGACATACACCCCATAATCGACATTGATCTTGGGCACCCGGATAAATTCACTGTAGCCCCCGGGATCATAATTGCCTTGATGCAAGGTGTCGCACGCCGTCTGATTGCCGGCCCGGCAATATTTGCACTGATTACACGGCACATGATGGCTGACAAAAACTCGCTGGCCCACGTGGTATTTGTCCGACTTGGACTCAACGATGTCGCCAGCGATCTCATGGCCCAGAATCCGGGGCGCCTTTTGAATCCGGTACCATTCCATCACATCGGTGCCGCAGATGCCGCTGGCCCGGACCCTTACGAGAATCTCCCCCGGCCCGATCTTGGGGGTGGGAAGTTCCTCCAGGCGAATATCGTTATTGCTGTAGTATTTGGCGACCAGCATATAGTACCGTGTTCGGTTTTCGGTTTCCTGTTTTCGGTTTTCGGAAAAAAGGTCTAAGGATTATTCATAGACAAACGTTAGGTTTGTGGCACTTGAAACCGAAAATGGTATAAGTTCATGATTCCTTAAATATGGTAACGTTCCCGGTCGGCCCCCCTCACCCCAGCCCTCTCCCCCCCCGCCAGCGGGGGGAGAGGGAGCATTACAGGAGTTCCTTCTTCATCCCCTCTCCCCCAATGGGGGGAGAGGGTTAGGGTGAGGGGGAAGTTAATCACTTTTCCGCTTCGTTAATAAATACGTTATCGAATCTATGAAATCAGGTACTTAGGTAAATCTTGGTATTACGCTGGGGTGGCTGGTTTATTTTTTCCCTTTGGCCTTGTTGAAGATCTCGTGAGCCTGCTTGACGGCAGCATTTTCATGGACAATGGCCCTTAAAGCTTTGGCCATGGCCACCGGGTGAGGACTCTGCCAGACATTTCTCCCCAGATTGATCCCGACCGCCCCCTTTTTGATGCCGTCAGAAACAAATTCCAGCACCTCCAGTTCGGTCTCACACTTGGGCCCCCCGGCCATAATGACCGGCACCGGACAGCCGTCAACGACCTTATCAAAATGTTCCTCACACCAATAAGTCTTCACCACTTTGGCGCCCAGTTCCGCCACGATGCGGCAGCTTAAGGCCAGATAACGGGGCTCCCGTTTCTCCATTTCCCGGCCTACGGCGGTAATCGCCATCACCGGGATGCCGTACCCTTCGCAGGCGTTGACCAGGGTGGCCAGGTTCTTTAGGGTCTCCCGTTCATAATCACTGCCGATAAAGACCGAGATGCCCACGGCCGCGGCGTTCAAGCGGATAATCTCTTCAATGGAGGTGGTGAGTTCCTCATTGGCCAAATCCTTGCCCACCATGCTGGTACAGCCGGATACTCTGAGGACAATGGGTTTACTGCTTATGGGATCTATGGCCGCCCGCAATACCCCGCGGGTGCAAAAGATGGCGTCCGCATAAGGAAGAAGCGGTTTTATCGTCTCCCCCGGCTTCTCCAGACCCCGGGTGGGCCCTTGAAAATAGCCATGATCAATGGGCATAAAAAAACATCTGCCATCGGGCATAAGTTGGCTTAAGCGATTTTTCATTCCCCAATCCATTTGTGTATCTCCTATCCCTTGAGCATCATTAATAGTATTAAAGAAAATGCTTATCCCGGTCGGACCACCAAATAACCTTTATTGATCAACCAATGGTGGAATTGATACGCGGTATATCGACAATTGGTCTTACAAGCCTGTCTGATCTTTTCATAAACCATCCGAGCCCGGCGGTTGACCATCCAGGTCCATCTGTAGCGGACACTGCACCTCTTTACAAAATTCCCGGCGTTGATAATCAATATAACCGGCAATAGACATCTTTTGCCTCCACTGCCGCGGTCTTAATCTTAAATTTGGGATATCCCGAAGATTTATTAAGCATCCTAAGGTGTTCACTCAAAATTGTCAAATCCATGTTCCCGGGACCGGGTGGCGTTGCGCCCCAGGGGCGCAATGCCCTTACCCTCCATTAACCTCCAAGAATCCATTATGATGGTAAACGGAGCCGTATTAGAGCTAAGGCGGTTATTATTCCTTGCTCCCTGACCCCGGGCGTCTGCTCTTATCTCTTCCCCGGGGGCAGGCTGCGGATTCGCTCGATTTCGGCCTGCTCCAGTTCGATGAATTCTTCCCGGGGATAGTCCATGCGGAGGGCCCGGGTGACCCGGTGAATGGAGATCATCAGGGGCGGCCCCGCATACATGTTTTCCCAGGTGATGTGCACCGTCTCCGTTTCCTCCTCCAGGTGCACGCCGCGCCAGGCCCCGAAGATCTGGTCGAACTCCAGTTCGTAAAGTTCCTCCCAGGCCTGATTCAGGAGCTCGATGACTTCGGCTTCGTCCAAACGCCGATCCCAATAATAGAGCGAATAATCTTTCATGGAAGTTTCCAAAGGATAACAGAGGACTAGGCAAAGATCCCCAAAAAAGGCCATTCTGAGGGAGCGAAGCGCTTGAAGAATATCTAAAATACGAGATTTTTCGCTTCGCTCAGAATGACAACCAAGGGTTTTGCCGAGCTCTCATAAAAAGATAGGGGCGCCGGCAGGTCCGGCGCCCCCGGTCAGACGTTAGTTTATCCTACTTTTTCTTTTCTTGGAAGAACTTGCAGTCCTTGGGAGCCGTGAAGGCCCCGGGACGCGCTTCCTTGAAAACGGCTAGCAGGAACGGATATTCGATGGCCCGGCAGTGTCCGAAGGCGACTTTGGACATCTGCGGGTCGTAGGTGTATTTGAAGGACTTGCAATCTTCACACAGAATCGCCATATTGAGGATTCCTCCTATCTTCCGAAGTTACGCCGGAGCTACCAGGATTTCCCGTATTTCCGCTGGGCCGTGATGCGTTTCCAGGCGCTGCCATCCAGGTCTTCCGGGGTGAGTTGGGTACAGGCGACCAGCTTGCCCCGGGCCGACACGGTGCAATTCTTGGGCTTGCCCAAGAAGGTGACGTTGGCAAAGGGCGGCGGCGAAGTTTTTCCTTCCCCGGAGAGGGGTTTGAGGTCCTTGGTTTCCGCGTAACCCGGCAGGATGAAGTCCGTGCCCCGGCCCGCTTCCGGCTCCACCACCCGCTGGCCGTTTTCCCATTCCGCATAATACAGGGTGTCGCAGCCGGCGCACTTGAAGTTACCGGAGTATTCCCAGTAGCTGTAAGGGTCAAAGAAGTTGCGGGCTTCGCATTTGGGGCAATCGTAAAACAACGAGACTTTGAATTCAGTCATATCGAGTCATTCCTCCCGTATGCATAGAGGTTCGACTTTGGGGGCCGGGCCAAATGAGCCGCCCCCACCGTCCTTTGTTTAGATGATTTCCTTGGCTTCCATCTCCCGGATCTGGTCCGAGCTGAGACCGCAGACCCGCTGGTAGATCTCTTCATTGTCGCAGCCCACCGGGCGATGCACGTGTTTCAAGCGCGGCGGCGACTCGCTCATCTTGTACATGGTTTTCTGGGTGAAAACGTCACCGTAATATGGGTCGTCGTACCAGCCCAGGGAGCCCCGCTCCAGGAAGTGGTCGCAGTTGGCCGCTTCCAGAATGGTGAGCAGCGGCTGCGAAATGATGCCGGCCTGGGTGAAGATGCGGTTGGCATCTTCCTTGGTCTTGTCTTTCAGGAAGTCTTCGATGGCCGGGTAGATCTCTTCCTGGGACTTGGCCTCCACCCGGTCCTCAAAGGCGGCGTACTTCTTGCCCAGGTCGGGACGACCGATGAGGTTCATCAGTTTGGCGAAATCTTCGTCGGTGTAGGCGGTGACGCAGATGTAGCCTTCTTCCTTCTCCGCCGGATGGTCCGAATGGGGATAGGAAGAGAGGCCGCATTTGCAGATGCCGTTGACGCAGATTTCGGTGTCCCAGTTGCCCCAGCGCATGCGGACGATGCCGGTGCGGCCCCACAGGGGCAGGCCGTACTCGGTGTAGCGGGTGGAACCCTGCACCTGAGAGCATTCGAAGTAATTGCCCAGGTTGGACACCGTATCCCGCCAGTAGAGGCCGGCCAGCATGGCGGTGGACACCAGCATGCCGATGGAGTAGTCCATGATCCAGGTGGTGTGTTTGCTGGGGAAACCCGCCGCGGCGCCGGAGCGGTGGCCGGTGAAGGAGAACACGCCGCCCTTGGCCTGGCCCAGGATGTCGTAGGAAGCCCAGTTCCGGCCGGGGCCGAAGCCGCCGAAGCCGCCGCACCAGGCCAGAACGATGCGGGGGTTCACCTCTTTGCAGGCGCCGTAGCCGATCTTCCAGCGGTCGAAGGTGCCGGGCCGGTAGTTCCACACCATGGCGTCGGTTTTCTGTACCAGGTTGTAAAAGATCTCCTTGGCCTCCGGTTTGCGGTAGTCCAGGGTGACGAAGTATTCATTGTGGTTGGCGCCCTGGAAGGCCGGGGAGGTGCCGCGGCCCGGGTTCCACCGGGACACCGGATAGAACCAGGTTTCATTGTAGGGTGAGCAGTGGCGCATGGGCTCACCTAAGCGAGGGACCTCGATCTTGATGACCTCGGCTCCCAGCTCGCCCAGGTAGGCGGCGGCGCAAGGGCCCAGGATGTACTGGGTGCAGGACAGCACCCGATAACCCTTCAGGGCCTCGGGTTTTTCAAAAAGCGCGTCCTTATTGAAGACCGTCTTGCAATAGTCGTCAAAGGGTAGTTTGTCCAAGTGTTCGGTCATATTTCCTAACCCCCTCTATTAGATGAGCCCTTTGGTATACAGCTCATTCAGCTTGGCGGTGTCGAAATTGCAGAGCTTGCGGTAGACATCGCTGTTGTCATAGCCCACGGGACGGCCCAGGTCTTTGACCCGGCCCGGAGTCCGGTGGCCGTAGAACACGGAACCGCAGAACAGCACCTTGCCGTAATGCGCCGTGTCGATGGCCCGCACCATGCCCCGGTATTTGTAGTGGGGCTCTTCCGCCACTTCGTCCAGGAAGGAGACGCCGCCGGCGGCCACTTCTTCCTCCAGCAGCTTGGCCCGGCACTCTTCCCGGGTCCAGTCCTTCATCCAGTCGGTGAGGCAGACCAGGGTTTTGACCTGCTGGTCGTGGCCGACCCGGTCGATGACCACCCGCAGGGTGGGCTCGTCCAGGATCATGTCTTCCAGCTCGGGGCGGTCCTTGCCCACGGTCTTCCAGATGCGGTACCACAGCCGGTCATGGCCGCCGCCCACCATCATGTAGCCGTCTTTGCAGGGGTTCACCGAGTAGATGTTGATGGCCAGGTCCCAGTTGCCGTACCGGGGCTTACTGGAGCCGTCCATGCCGTACCAGCCCCAGGCATAGTCATGGATGCGGGCGTGGGCCTCCGCCGAGGTGACCTCGATGAACTGGCCTCTACCGGAGACTTTGTCCCGGTGGATGAGCGCCGCGCAGGTGGCATGGGCCGTCAGGTTGCCGCAGAGGATGTCGTCGGCCCGTTCACCGGCCCGGATGGGGGTGCCGCCGAAGGCCTTGGGCAGCCCGGTGGCATGACACCAGCCGGAGGAGCAGGGCGAAGCAGGATAGATCTCGCCCGGCTTGTCTTTCAAAGAACCCCACTGGCCTTTCTGGCCGTTCCAGACGTAAATCAGGCGGGGGTTGATCTTGGAGAGCTGGCGGTAGCCGATGCCCCAGGCGTCAAACTGGCCCACGGGATAATTCTCGATGAGCACGTCGGCGTGCACTACCAGTTTCTTCAGGATTTCCCGGCCCTCTGCCTTGGTGAGGTCCAGGGTGATGGACTGCTTGTTGCGGCATTCGTGCAGGAAGGTGCCGCCGCACAGGTCGCCGTTGACGTTGTCTTTGAACATGTAGCGCTTGCGGCCGAAGGCGGCCAGCTTCCGGATGGGAGAGCCGCCGGGGGGTTCCACCATGATGACGTTGGCCCCCAGTTCGCCCAGGTAGCCGCCGGCCTGCATGGAGTTGGTCTGGAAACCGCCGTGGCCGCACTCCAGCACCCGGATTTGGCCCAGGGCCTCGGGTTTGGCCATCTCGTGCTTGGGATGGAGCCAGCCCTCAAAGATGGTGGAGATTTCCCGCGAAGCCTCGGTGCAGATCTTGGGATCGTACACTTCTTCAAAAGTGGGAATTGGGGTTAGAGGCCACAGCAGCGGTGCTTCTTGAACCTCTTTCTTCAGATCATCGGACATTCAGATTCCTCCTTCATTAACAGTTGAGTCGATTGCCTTAGGGAAATTTGAGTCCGCTAAGTTATACCAGCGGTTTCCGTGGGTCGCTCACCTCCTTTCCTAAAGTTTTGGCTCACCTGTGGGAGCCAAGGCACATTAATTCCTTAGTTTTGTCCACAGCTTATCAAGCTAAATTTGTGCCAAATGGGGCGATGGCCGCACAATTTCCCTGCTTCAGGCTAAGTCCCCGGTTTTTTTGAATGATTTGCCGGGCAGGTTCAGGCCGATGCCGGCGTTCGGACCCGGACGCCCAGGGAACATGGGGGAATCGGTATCAAGCGGGGGGTGATTCACCCCAGCCGGCCTCCGGCCGTGCTGCCGCCCCCCAGGTTAGGGACCGAGGGGCAGGGAGCCCCGGGGACGCAGAGAAAATCCGAGGCGGCCGCGACGGAATTTAGTATAATTGCTGAAACCTGTTGAAATCCTGGCTTTATCCGACTCAGGAGTGGACGAGGACATGGAGGAGAACCAGAAAAGCCGCGGGCAACCTTGGTTTGAGCGAAATCCCAAGAAGACCTTATTGCTGACTTTGTTGATCCTGCTGCTTGGCGCCACTTATGCCGCGGAGAAGATCCTGGCCCACCTCAATTACCGCCACAAGATGGTGCTGTTCACTGAAAGAAGGTATATAAACTTGCGGGAGTGTCTGCCCTCCATCGACGTGGTGGAAGTCCCGCAGACCAAAACGGTGCGGGAATCCGACGGCCTGGTGCAAAAAGAATACCGGGTCAGGACCGACGCCAATGGGTTCATCCTGCCCTACCATCAGTATGACCGTCCCGACCTGACCCTGGTCTTTCTGGGCGGCTCCACCACCGCCTCCATTTACGTGGAGGAGGAAAACCGGTTCCCCTACCTGGTGGGCAATCTTCTGGAGCAAATGACGGGGAAAAAAATCACTTCCATCAATGGCGGGGTCAGTGGGAGCAATACCCTTAATTCCATCGATGTTCTGCTCAATAAAGTCATCCCGCTCAAACCCAACATCGTCATTATGATGGAGAACATCAATGACCTGATCTGCCTGGCTTACGACCAGACCTATTGGAGCCGGAACCCCAGCCGGGGGGCCATTGTGGAGTTCACTTTTTACAAGAACCTGCGAGGATGGCGCGCCCTGACCACCCTGGCCCGGGACCTCTATATTCCCAACTTGCACGTGGCCACCCGGGTTCTGAGCAAGAAAATTTTCGGCAAGGTCAAAGACCCGGACGACGAGTTCGCCCATGTCCGGGGGAAAAAGGTGGAACTGCACCAGGCCCAATTAATCGAAGAATTTACCCTGAACCTGCAAACCTTTATCAACATCTGCCGGGCCCGGAAGATAAACCCGGTGTTGATGACCCAGTTCAGCCGCGTTAAGGCCGATCCGGATGAAAAAGTGAGGTTGGCCCTGCAAAGGTTTGCCGCGGACACCAAGATTCCCATGGCCGCGTTCCTGGACATTTACGGCAGGTTCAACCAGGCCATCGTGGAGGTGGGCCGGGCCAACCACACCCTGGTCATCGACCTGGCCCGGGAGATCCCCCAGGAGAAGAGGTACATGTACGACGTGGTGCACCTGAACGCCGCCGGCTCCCGGTTGGCAGCCCGGGTCATCAGCGAGAAGCTCAAGCCGGTGGTGGCGCCGTAGGTAGGGGTCAGTAGTCAGTAGTCAGTAGGTTATCATTGACGTTATATGAAAATATCAGGGAAGGATTTTAAGGCGGCCGGGGACGGCCGCCTTACAAAAACCACTTTTGATGGTAGGGCGGGCCTCCGTGCCCGCCATCCTTAAATTTTCCCCTCGTTCCCAAGCTCCTGCCTGGGAACGCAAATATCCCCTAAAGCTCCTGCTTTGGTATTTTGAGAAGCGGTTACAAGGCAGAACCTTGATGTGGATTTCGTCCCCAAGCAGGAGCTTGGGAACGAGAAAAAGGGGGTAGTGGCCTCCGGGGTCGCCGCCAGCGGGGGGCCAGAGACGGCCACCCCGTCTATTACGGCTTTTCTCGAAACTCGAAACTGGAAACTCAAGACCCCAAATACCGCGGTTCCCACCAGGTTTTGATGAGTTGCACCACTTCGGACACGGCGATGGCCTTAAGGCACCGGAACTCCGGGCACTTTTTGGTCAGGCAGGGTTCCTGGTGGCAGACCATTCTCCTTTTATACAGGTAGGTGCCCCAGTCCACCTGGTAAGGGCCGACGCGGGCCGGATGGTCCGCGCCCAGGAGGGCGATGGTGGGCACTTCCAGGGCCAGACCCAGGTGCAGGGGGCCGCTGTCATTGGCCACCAGGAGGCGGCAGCGGCTCAACAGGGCGGCCACCGTGAGCAGGGGATAACGGCCCCCGGTCATTAGGGTGGGGCCCCTGAGGGCGCCGGCCAAAGCTTCAGCCTGGGCCCGGTCCTGGCGGCCGCTGATGAGGACCAGGGCGGCGCCGTAAGCCTGAAACAGGTAATTCCCCAGCTCCCGAAAATTTGGCGCCGGCCAACATTTGTAGGGGTCGGAGCCGCCGGGGTGCAGGGCCATGAGCAGGGGTGGCGGCTCCCCGAAGTGGCCGGCCAGGATGGCCCCGGCTTCCCGGTGCGCCTCCGGGGGCAAAAAGAGGTCCATCTTTTTATCCCGGGTGTCCGCCCCCAATAGCCGCACGTAGTCGAGGCGCCGTTCCACCGCGTGGGCATAGGGGTCCGGGGGCGCCACGGTGGCTGCATAAACCAGGGCCAGGGGGCTCCGGGACGAGCCGATGATAAAGGGGCTGCCGGTGAGATAAGCCAGCAGGGTGGCCTCGGGGTCATTGCCGTGGAGGATGATGACCAGGTCGTAGCGGCGCCGGCGCAAGTCCCGGGCCAGATTAAGGAGTTGGCGGTTCCGGCCGGGGTAAAACCAGAGACGGTCCACATAAGGGTTATGGGCCAGGAGGGACCCAAAGACCCGGTGGCCCAGGACCTCCAGGCTTAAGAAAGGGAAGGTCTCTTTCAGGGCCCGGATGGCGGGGGTGGAAAACAGGGTGTCGCCCAGGGCGGTGGAGCTGATGAGGAGGACCCGTTGCGCCTTTGCCAGGTCCAGGTCGGTTAGGGGCCTGGGTGGCCGCTTCCTGACCTTGCGGGTCAGGTAGAGGCGGGCCAGTTGCATAAATATCTTATGCATTCATCTCCCGGTTGCCGGTGGCCGGTTATTATACCGGTTCCCTGTACTGAGTTTGGGAACCCAAATGCAGCCCGATCTTCGCTTGGGGCCTTACCAATGCCAAGCCAAGCTTGGCAGGCCATGGCGTCCCCACGCCAAGCTTGGGGACGAGAAGAAAGACTCAAAACTTAAAACTCGAAACCCCACTCCCGCCCAACACTTCATCATACAACTGTTCCAGGTCTCGGCCGATTTTTTCCCAGGTAAAATTGGTCTGAACCATCTCCCGGCCCTGTCGGCCCAGTCTCTGGCGCAGTGGCGGGTCATCCAGGAGGATGAGGATTTTTTCAGCCAGCTCGGCGTCGTCGTCTTTGCGCCCCAGCAACAGGCCGGTTTCGCCGGGCTGCACCACCTCGGGGATGCCGCCCATGCGGGTGGCGATGACGGGGAGACCGGCGGCCGCGGCCTCCAGAAACACCAGGCCCAGGCCTTCTTCAATTTGGGACGGCCCCACGAAGAGGTCTCCCAGCAGGTAGGTCCGGGGCATGTCCGGGGGCGGGATGAAACCGGTAAGGACCACCCGGCCCCGGGCCGCGGCGAGCTGCCGGCGCAGGTCCCGCATAAAGGGGGTTTCCCGGGCGGTGCGCCCCAGGCCGTATTCCGTGCCCCCCACCAGGACCAGGACGGTGCGGGGCCGAGCCTGCCAGACGCGCCCCATGGCCCGGAGCAGGATATGGACGCCCTTGCTGTCCCGCAGTTTGCCGGCAAAGAGGACGGTGGGCTCATCGGTGAGGTGGTAGCGCCGGCGCAGGTGGCGGGCTTCGGTTTCATGGTCATAGAGAGGCAAGAAGGACTCCACCGCCACGCCGTTATACACCACCCGGGAGAGGGCCGCCCCCCGGCCCAGCCGGTCCCTTTCCCGGTCCAGGACGAACCGGCTGCAGGCCAAAAATCCCGCCAGGGGCAGGGGTGTGCCCGGCCGGGGCCGCTCCCGCTTGCCCAGAGAATGGTAAAGGTTGTGCATATGCAAAATGATGGGAAACCGGCCTCCCAGGAGGCGCTGCAGGGATATGGCCAGCAAAGGCCGGTTGTGGACGTGAACCAGGTCCGGCCGGAACTCGGCGATGATCCGGGCCACCTGGCGGTCGTATAGAGGGAACAGGTGGCGGTAACGGCAATAGAGCCATCGGCGCCAGCCGGCCAGGGGGACTCGGCGGTACTCCACCCGGCCCCGGACTTCCCGGGCGGGCAATTCTGGGTCGCTCACCCCGATGACCAGCGGGCGCCAGTTAGTCAGCCGGGACGCGGCCTTGTCGATGAACAGCTCGGCGGCGCCGCCCCGGATGGGGGGGACTGGGTAGAGTTCCGGGGCGATGAGGGCTACGGATGGCATCGGTAGTTTCGAGTCTGGAGTTTTGAGTTTCGAGTATGGCGGGGCCAATGCGCCTATTACCCCAAGTGTCTTATTGGCAGCCAGTATAGCAGAAATCTAGAGATCTGCTGGGGTAATCGAAGGCAGCCAGGAGTACAAAAGATACAAAAATGATTATCGGCTGCCAGGCAACGGCAGCAACTGGGGACAGCTTAAGTGAATTTTTTCTCTTCAGCAAAAAACCCAAAACTGCCAACGCCAACCTCAAAAGCTCAAATTTCGAATATTTACCTGGCGAAAGACGCATTTGCCTTGGGCCCCCGTAGCCTGAGACCAGGCCACGGATACGGGGGAAGGTACTTAATTTCATAAATTTCTTGACACTGGCCCCAGACTTTGTAATATGCTTCACATGGTCTTGCTCCCTGGGAAGGACAAAAACGCCAAAAACCAAAAATTAGAACCAAATTTCCTTAAGGAGGTAGCAGTACATGGGTAAAATTCCTGCTGATTATTTGCCCCCCAAAGAACTCTGGGCCGATTATCCGGTGCCCGAAGAGTTCAAACAGTTTGCCTCAGGACAGTGGAATATCGCGGAAGAATTTCTTGACAAGCATGTGAACGCGGGCCGGGGAGACCAGGTCGCCGTGCTCTTCGGCGATCAGAAAGTCACTTATAAAGAACTGCTGGCCATGTCCAACAAGTTCGCCAACGTCCTCGCCAAACTAGGCGTGGAGTCCCAGGACCGGGTAGGCATCCGCCTGACCAACATGCCGGAGGCCATTGCCATCAATTTCGGCATCATGAAGCTCGGCGCCATTCCGGTGCCGGTATCCCCCCTGTGGGCCAAGGAGGAAGTGGCCTTTGTCTTGAATAATTCGGAATTCAAAGCCTTTGCGGTGAGCTTCCCCCTGATGGCCGCGGTGGAAGGCGGGGCCCACGAATTCGAGTTTCCCACCAAGATCATCGTGGTGGGCGGAAATCCCGATGAAGTGACAGCCAAAGGTTACGTGTCCTTCGGCAAAGAGATGGCCGCGGCGTCGGACCAGTTCACCAACGTCAAGCTGAACGCCGACGATATCGGCTGCATCCTCTTCACCTCCGGCACCACCGGCCAGCCCAAGGGCTGCGTCCATTTCGTCCGGGAGGTGTTGATTGAGTCCCAGATAGTCAACAAGTACGTGTGGAAGATTGCTCCCGGTGAAGTGCTGGGCGGTTCCGCGCCGGTCTCCTTCGCCGCGGGCTACGGCACCTTTTGCCTGGTCCCCTTTGCCGGCGGCGGCGCCATTTCGCTGTTGCCCAAGTTCACCCCGGACGACATGATGGGCATCATCCAGAAGCACAAGGTGACGGTGGTGACGGGTCTGCCCACCGCCTACCGGAAGCTTTTGGAAATGCCCAACTTCAATGATTACGACATCAGCAGTGTGCGCATGTACACCACCGGCGGCGACGCCTTGACCGGCAAGACCCTGGCCATGTGGCAGGCCAAAACCGGCAAGCCCATCTGGGAAGGCCTGGGCGGCACCGAGATGATGCACCTGGTGACCTCCAATTCCATGAGCGACATCCCCATGCCCGACTCCATCGGCAAGGCGCTCCCCGGCTTTGAGATCAAGGTGGTGCGGGAAGACGGCACCACCGCGGGCCCGGGCGAAGTGGGCAGCATGATGATCAAGGGCCCTACCGCCACCCTCTACTGGAAGCCCTACATTCAGGACAACAGGCTCCTGAAGACCATGAAGAAGGGCATCAAGGACGGCTTCAACATGATGGGCGACGCGGTCATGATGGACAAAGACGGCTTCATGTTCTTCCAGGCCCGGGAAGACGACATGATCAAGTCTTCCGGCTTCCGCCTGGCGCCCACGGAGATCGAAGACGCCATCATTCGCCATCCGGCGGTGCGGGATGACGCGGTGGTGGGGATTCCCGACGAGATCATGGGCCAGAAAGTGGTGGCCATGGTGGAGTTGGAGCCCGGCCACGCCGCGTCGCAGGAACTGGCCAGCGACATCATCAAGTCCACCATGGACGTGCTGGCCACCTACAAGCTGCCCCGGGAAGTGGTCTTCATGCCGAACATTCCCCGGACCCCCACCGGCAAGATCATCAAAAAGGATCTGCGGAAGAATTATCCGGAGTATCCCAGCAAGTACGTGCCTAAGGTAAAATAGGTTAGATCTCTCCGGGGGCGGCAACGCCTCCGGAGGTCCTTGGGACGCCAATGCCTTGCTCCTGCAAGGCATTTTTCTTTTTGCATTTCGCCCCCCCTGTGATTTAATGATGTGGGTTTGCGAAAAGGAGGGAGAGGTTTGCCTAACGTAGTGGTGGTGGGCACCCAGTGGGGCGACGAAGGCAAGGGGAAGATCGTGGACCTCTTGACCGAGCGGGCCCGGATGGTGGTGCGTTATCAGGGCGGGAACAACGCCGGCCACACCCTGGTGGTGGGCGGCGAAAAGTTTATCTTCCATTTGATCCCTTCCGGCATCCTGCACCCCGCCACCCTGTGCCTCATCGGCAACGGGGTGGTCCTGGACCCCGAGGTCTTTCTGACGGAGGTGGACAACCTGAAGGCCCGGGGCATCATGGTGGGGCCGGCTACGTTGCGCATCAGCGAGCGCACCCAGGTGATCATGCCCTACCACCGGCGCATCGACGTGGCCCGGGAGCAGGCCAAGGGGGCGGCCAAGATCGGCACCACCGGCCGGGGCATCGGGCCATGCTACGAAGACAAGGTGGGCCGCCGGGGCATCCGGGTGGTCGACCTGCTGGACCCCGAGATTTTGCGCGCCAAGCTGGACGACATCCTGCCCGAGAAGAATTTCTACCTGGAAAAGTTTCTGCACGACACCCCCTTCTCCGCGGAGGAGATTCTGACCTCCTATCTGGAAATGGGCGCCCGCCTCCGGCCCCTGGTGGCCAACGTGGCGGTGCTGCTGCAGGAGGCGGCGCGCGAGGGGGCCAACATTCTCTTCGAAGGGGCCCAGGGCACCCACCTGGACATCGACCACGGCACTTACCCCTTCGTCACCTCCTCCAACCCGGTGGCCGGAGGGGCCTGCACCGGCACCGGGGTGGGGCCGGGGCAGTTGCACCACATCCTGGGCATCGTCAAGGCCTACACCACCCGGGTGGGGGGCGGGCCTTTCCCCACGGAGTGCCTGGATGAGATCGGCGACCACCTGGTGGAGCGGGGGGTGGAGTTCGGCTCCACCACCGGCCGGCGCCGGCGCTGCGGCTGGCTGGACGCGGTGGTGTTGCGGAATGCCGCGCTCCTGAACGGCCTTAGCGGGCTGGCCATCACCAAGCTGGATGTGCTCACCGGCCTCGATCCCCTGAAGATTTGCGTGGCCTACGACGTGGACGGGGGGCGCCGTTTGACCTTCCCGGCCACCATCCAGGAGCTGGAGCGCTGCCGCCCCATCTATGAGGAACTGCCGGGATGGAGCCAGGATATCCGGGGGGCGCGGCGCTATCATGACCTGCCCCAGGCCACGAAAAAATATCTGTCCCGGGTGGAGGAACTGGTCCAGGTGCCCATCCAGATCATCTCGGTGGGGCCGGACCGGGGAGAGACCATCGTGGTGCAGAATCCTTTGGCCTGAGGAGTGGCGGCGGGCCCCAAGGAGAGTGGCGGCAAGCCGGGACCGGGCTGCGCCCGAAGCGCCGGTTTACGGTTTTACAGGCTGTAAAAATAGTTGACAGCAGCCAGCCGGACCCGGAAGCGCCTGCCGGCGGGCAGACCAAATTCTTTATTAAATCAAGTTGGTTAGACCATAGCCCCCAGTGCCCTTCCTGGCATGGTAGATGCTAACATGCTGGGCAGGGACTCGAACCTCAAGGAATTGGCTTGTGCCAGCCCTCCCGCCCAGTGTCAGGAATTTTGCCAGACGCCTTTACTTGGGAAATTTAATGTTTAAATAAGGTGGGAAAAAAACTATAGTCAAGCAGTGGAGAACAGCCCTGCCCCAGCCGGCCGGGGCAAGTTTCTCAGCCTGCGATAGGGCAATCCGGTAACTAAAGGAACTGACATGAAAGAAATCCGGTTTCATGGCCGCGGCGGCCAGGGCGCGGTGACTTCGGTGGAGCTGCTGGCCCTGGCGGCCATAGAGGAAGGGAAGTTCGCCCAGGGGTTCCCCAGCTTCGGGCCGGAGCGCCGGGGCGCGCCGGTGCTGGCCTTTTCCCGGGTGGACGACAAACCTCTGAAGCTGCGCTGCAAGATCGTCTCCCCCGACGTGGTGGTGGTGCTGGACGCCTCGCTGCTGCGGATTCAAAACCCGCCGGCCGACCTGAAGGAAGACGGCATCATCGTCCTGAACACCCCCAAGAGCGCCGCGGAGATCCGGCAGGAGTACGGCTACCAGCACACCCTGGCACTGGTGGACGCCAACAAAATCGCCCGGGAGGTCCTGGGGGTGCCCATCGTCAACACCACCATGCTGGGGGCCCTGCTCCGGGCCACCGGCATCGTCAAGGTGGAGTCCCTGGAGGAGCCCCTGAAGGAACGGTTCGGGCCCCTGGCGGTCAAGAACTTTAACGCCCTGAAAGTGGCATTTGAGCAGACCATCATCGAGGAGCGGCGGTCGTGAGTAAATCATGGGATCAGTGGACCTGGCAGGAGATTGAAATCGGCGGGGTCTTGACGGAGCCGGGCTCGGCCCGGGCCTACAACACCGGGGATTGGCGGTCGTCCCGCCCGATGTGGGACAAGAAGCGCTGCATCAAATGCGGCATCTGTTGGACCGTTTGTCCCGAGGCCGGCATCTCCGAGGAGCCCGACGGCTATTTCGATATGAACACCTATTGTAAAGGCTGCGGCATCTGCGTCAAAGAGTGCGTCACCGGCTGCATCAGCATGGTGCTGGAGGGAGAGTGATGGCCCAGAAAATGACCGCCGGCAAGCGGATCGGCATGGAGGTTTCCATCGCGGTGAGCTACGCGGTGCAACTGTCCCGGGCCGAGGCCATCGCGGCCTACCCCATCACCCCCCAGACCCATATCGTGGAGCACCTGTCCTCCCTGGTGGCCAACGGCGAACTGGAGGCGGAGTTCATTACGGTGGAATCGGAGCACTCCGCCATGAGCGCCTCCATCGGGAGCGCCGCGGCGGGGGCCCGCACCTACACCGCCACCAGCTCCCAGGGCCTGGCCCTGATGCACGAAATTCTCTTCATCGCCTCGGCCATGCGCTTCCCCATCGTCATGACGGTGGCCAACCGGGCCTTGAGCGGGCCGCTGTCCATCTGGAACGACCACGGCGACATCATGGCGGAGCGGGATATCGGCTGGATCCAGGTCTTCGTGGAGAACGGCCAGGAGGCCTTTGACCACAGCATCATGGCCTTTAAGATCGCGGAGGACCACCGGGTGCTGCTGCCCATGATCGTCAACCTGGACGGTTTCATCCTGAGCCACGTGGTGGAATCCCACCAGCTCCTGGACCAGGAGACGGTGGACCGTTTCCTGCCGCCATTGGTGCCCTATCACCGGTTGGACCCGGCCAAACCGGTGACCATGGGGGCCTTCGCCATGCCGGAGCTGTACACCGAAATGAAGATGGCCCACCAGATGGCGCTCACCAATTCCTACGGTCCTATCCTGGAAGTGTGGCGGGAGTGGGGGGCGCTCACCGGGCGGCATTACCAGCCGGTGGAGACGTACCGCACCGAAGGAGCCAAGGTGCTCCTGCTGATTATGGGGTCGCTGGCCGAAGTGGCCGAAACCGCCGTAGACGAACTGCAAGCCCTGGGGGAGCCGGTGGGCCTGGTGAAACTGCGGCTGTGGCGGCCCTTCCCTTTTGAGGAGCTGAGAAAGGCGGTGGCCGGCGCCGACCTGGTCCTGGTCTGCGACCGGGCCCTGTCCCTGGGCGGCGGCGCCAACCCGGTGCTGGCCGAGGTCCGGAGCGCCCTCTATCCCCTGGCCGTCAGGCCCCAGGTCCTGGGTTACACCGTGGGCCTGGGCGGCCGGGACGTGCAGCCCGCGGATTTTATCAAACTGCTGCGCCATGGCCAGGCCGAAGCCAAACAGGGGCCCAGCCAGGAATTTTTCATGTACGGGGTAAGAGGCTGATGGATAAATTCGGTTCGGCGGAAAGCACCAAATTCGACACGTACGCCTCCCGCATGATGCCCCGGGAAGAGTATTTCACTTCCGGGCACCGGTCCTGCCAGGGCTGCGGCGAGGCCCTGGCGGTGCGCTGGGTCTGCAAGGCCATCGGCAAGGACACCATCATCGCCCACGCCACCGGCTGCATGGAGATCGTCAGCTCGGCCATTCCCCAGACCGCCTGGATGCATCCCTGGATCCACGTGGCCTTCGAGAACACCTCGGCGGTGGCCTCGGGCATCGACGCGGCCCTCAATATCCTGGAGCGCAAGGGGAAGCTCAAGGGGCCCAGACCCAAGGTGGTGGCCATGGGGGGCGACGGCGGCACCAGCGACATCGGCCTCCAGGCCCTCTCCGGGGCCCTGGAGCGGGGCCACAACTTCACCTACGTCTGCTGGGACAACGAAGCCTACATGAACACCGGCATCCAGCGCTCCAGCGCCACCCCCTTTGGGGCCATGACCACCACTTCGCCGCCGGGGCGCAGGAGCATCGGCCAGAAAACCTGGAAGAAGGACATGGTGGCCATCGCGGTGGCCCACGGCATTCCTTACGTGGCCACCGCGTCGCCGGGGTACCTCTTCGATCTCTACTTCAAGATCCGCAAGGCCATTGAGACCCCGGGGCCGGCTTACGTCCACGTGCTCTCGGTGTGTCCCACCGGCTGGCGGTCCGCCACGGATTTGAGCGTCCGCCTGGCCCGCCTGGCCACCGAGACCGCGGTCTTTCCCCTCTACGAGGTGGTTGAGGGCCGCCACCGGCTCACGGTGGAGGTCCCCAAGCTCAGGCCCGTCAAGGATTATCTCAAGCCCCAGGGACGCTTCCGCCACCTCAGGGAGCCGGAGATCGACTTCATCCAGAAACAGACCCTGGCCAACTATGAGCTGTTATTGCAAAAATGCAAATCTTCCTTTCCGGAATTTGCTCCCATCCACTTGCCACAGGTAGGTTGAATACCGTTTTTGGTTAAAGAGGGTGCAATTATTAAGAGAATGAAGCATTTGAAGGATATTTTAAAATCCCCCCTAACCCCCCTTTCCAAAAGGGGGGGTATAAAAGGATGGCGCTAAGTCCCCCTTTGAAAAGGGGGATTTAGGGGGATTTTAAAAGAAAAAGGGTAAACCTAATGATCGACCAGGACAGACTTGAGGCGATTTTTTCCCGGTATGAGGGCGAGCCGTGGGACCTGATTCCCATCCTGCATGAGATCCAGGAGGAATGCGGCTACCTGCCCAAAGAGGCGCTCCAGGAGGTGGCCCGGCGCCTGGAGGTGCCGGTCACCCGGGTGTTCAGCGTCGCCACTTTTTACAAAGGCTTTACCCTGGCCCCCATCCCCAAGGTGGAGCGGCGTTTAGGGGACCCCAAGAGCCAGTTCTACAGCCTGGCCCGGTTCTATCCGGGATTCGGCCTGTCCCCCATGGGCCGGCACCAGGTGCACGTCTGCCAGGGGACGGCCTGCCACCTGAAGGGCGCCGGCCGGCTGACGGAAGCCCTGGGCCGGCGCCTGGGCATCGAACCGGGCAGCGCCACCCCGGATTTGCAGTTCTCCCTGGAGAAGGTCAAATGCCTGGGGAACTGCGACAAGGCTCCGGTGATGACGGTGGACCGGGATTTCTACAACCGGGCGGGGGTGGACCGACTGACCAAGATCTTGAAACCCTACCGCAAAGCCAAGGAGGAATAAATTATTCCGGGCCACCAGCGGTGAAATGTAGCCGCAGGCTGAAAGCCTGTGCCACCAAAGATTTCCTTAATGAAGTTAAATTCCGGGCGGGCGGTGCCCCCCCTACATTTGGTCGCTTTCGCCGTGGTCTTTGCTGGAAGCTGAAAGCTGACCGCTGATCGCTATATTCATAACTAAAAGTAGAGAACCGACATGCCAAAGATGAAATCGGTTGCCCAACTGGCGGAATACCGGGCTAAGTTGCAAGCCCGCCGGGACCCCAACCAACCCCAGGTCCTGGTGTGCGGCGGCGCCGGCTGCGACGCTCTGGGAAGTGCAGAGGTGGCGTCAGCCTTCCGGGAGGAGCTGAACCAGCGAGGCCTTAAAGGCAAGGTGGAGCTGAAGTCCACCGGTTGCCAGGGCCTGTGCGCCAAGGGCGTCCGGGTGCTCTTGCGCCCCCAGGAGATCACCTACCAGCAGGTGAGCGCCCTGAACGCCGGGGAAATCGTGGAAGAGACCCTGGTCAAAGGCAAGATCCTGGACCGCTTCTGCCACCAGGACCCCGGCGACGGCGCCTTGAAGGGCCACAAGTCCAAGATTCCCTTCTACAAGGGACAATTTCCCCTGGTTTTGCGCCATCTGGATGTCATCGACCCGGAGGAAGTGGACGATTATCTGGCCCAGGGGGGTTACGGCGCCCTGGCCCAGGCGCTCTCCGGCCTGACCCCGGAGGAGATCATTGCCGCCATGGAGCGCTCGGGCCTCAGGGGGCGGGGCGGCGGCGGCTTTCCCACCGGCCGCAAATGGCGGTTCCTGCGGCAGGCGCCGGAGAATCCGAAGTTTCTCATCTGCAACGGTTCCGAAGGCGACCCCGGGGCCTACCTGGACCGGGCGGTGATGGAGGGTGATCCCCACGCCATCCTGGAAGGGCTGAGCATCGGGGCCTTCGCCACCGGCGCGGCCCAGGGCCACATCTACGTGGGACACGAGTATCCCCTGGCGGTGCAGCGGCTGCGCCAGGCCGCGGCCCAGGCCCGGGAGCTGGGGCTGTTGGGGGAAAAGATCCTGGGCACCGATTTCAGCTTTGACCTCAAGGTGCACCGGGGCGCCGGCGCCTATGTGTGCGGCGAAGAGACGGCCCTCATGAACTTCATCGAAGGCAATATCGGGGAGCCCCGGAACCGGCCGCCATACCCGGCCCAGAAAGGCCTCTTCGGCCAGCCCACCGTCATCAACAACGTGGAGACCTGGGCCAACGTGCCGGTCATCATCGGCAAGGGGGCCGATTGGTACGCCGGAGTCGGCACCGAGAAGAGCAAAGGCACCAAAGTCTTCTCCCTGGCCGGGGCGGTGAACCACGCGGGCCTCCTGGAAGTACCCATGGGCACGCCGCTGCGCCGGGTGATCTTTGAGCTGGGCGGCGGCATCAAGGGGAAGGGCGACTTCAAGGCGGCCCTCACCAGCGGCCCCGGCGGCGGGGTGATCCCGGCCCAGTTCCTGGATATGCCGGTGACCTTCGAGAGCTTCCAGGAAGCCGGCGGCAACCTGGGCTCCGGCAGCATGGTGGTCATGGATCACACCTGCTGCATGGTGGACGTGGCCAGGTATTTTGTCACCTTTTCTTACGAAGAATCCTGCGGCAAGTGCACCCCCTGCCGGGAAGGCGCCAAACAGCTGCTGGACATCCTGAACCGCATCACCGGCGGCCAGGGCGAAGAAGGGCACTTAACGTTGCTGGAAGAGCTGGGCGCGGTCATGACCGGGGCCTCCATCTGCGGCCTGGGCCAAAGCGCCCCCAACCCGGTGCTTACCACCCTGAAGTACTTCCGGTCGGAGTACGAGGCCCATATCCGGGAGAAAAAATGCCCCGCCCTGGTGTGCCGGCCCCTGCTGAAATACACCGTGGACCCCGAAACCTGCACCGGCTGCCTGGCCTGCGTGCGGGAGTGCCGGGTGGAGGCCATCACCGGCGAGTACCAGGAGCCCCAGGAAATCGACCAGGAACTCTGCGTCAAGTGCGGCATGTGCTACGAGGTCTGTAAGTTCGAGGCCATTAAGGTAGAATCATGAGCAACGATACGATTTCTCTGACCATTGACGGCATGGCGGTGACGGCCGCCCCCGGCCGCAGCCTGCTGCTGGCGGCCCGGGACCGGGGCATCGACATCCCCACCCTGTGCTACCACGACGATCTCAAGCCTGAGGGCCAGTGCCGCCTGTGCCTGGTGGAAATCGGCGCCCCGCCCCACCGCCGGCTGGTGAACTCCTGCACCTACCCGGTGGAGCCGGGCCTCACGGTGCAGACCGCCTCGGAGGCGGTGCTGGCGGCCCGGCGGCTGGTGCTGGAGCTGCTGCTGGCCCGCTGCCCCCAGGCCAAGATCATCCAGGAGATGGCCGCGGCCCTGGGGGTCTACGAGTCGCGCTTCAAAACCGACAACCCCGAGGAGCTCTGCATCCTCTGCGGCCTGTGCGTTCGCACCTGCCGGGAGGTGGTGGGGGTGAGCGCCATTTCCATGGCCAACCGCACCCCCGGCAAGACGGTGGCCACGCCCTTTCTGGAGGAGTCCGAGGCCTGCATCGGCTGCGGCTCCTGCGTCTTTATCTGCCCCACGGGGGTCATCGAGTACGTCGAAAAAGACGGGGTCCGCACCGTCTGGGGCCGCCAGTTCGAACTGCAGCCCTGCAACGTCTGCGGCAATTACATCGCCCCCAGGGCCCAGTTGGAGCACTGGGCCAAAATCACCGGCGACCCGGTGGAGAGCTTCTTCGTGTGTAGGGATTGTAGATGATTTTTGGGGGAGGCCGGGGGGAATAATCCCCCCGCCTCCCCCAAACCCCCACCCAACCCCCGCATAAGCTGGCCGGGAAAGGCGGGCCCAAGGGCCCGACTTCCCCGGCCTTTTTTAACCACTTATGGGGGTTGGGGATGGGGGCTTG